>Ga0208410_1000779_pt1 | contig 17817 bp, 19 predicted proteins | sample ETN02SmetaG_3_FD_185787 | JGI IMG/M metagenome (GOLD analysis project Ga0208410, IMG submission 185787) | Marine microbial and viral communities from oxygen minimum zone, Eastern Pacific Ocean - ETNP2014F10-02SV257 (SPAdes) (version 2) | ecosystem: Environmental > Aquatic > Marine > Oceanic ... | reverse complement strand
ATCATTGTTCAAATGTGTAGATATTGCACAGAATGCATTATTGTCTATAGCTTCTTTTAGTTCTTTTGAAAGTTGCATACATAATTATTTTAAGTAAAAATAAACAATATGGCTTTTATTAAATTATTTGATTTTAAAAATTCAAGCGGCCTTTTAAAAAAAGAATATGAAAAAGGCTTACGTAGAGCTGGAAAAATTTGGAATATCTTAACAATACAGTCTCAAACTCCTGAAATATTAAGAGACTCAATGAGGCTATACAACTCAACTATGTTTGGTAATTCACATGTACCTCGTTTTGATCGAGAACTACTAGCGGTGGTTACTTCTATATCAAATGAATGCGAATACTGAATAAGGGCACATTTATATGATCTCCGGTCGGAGACAGACAACCAAAAATTAGTTGACGAGATAGCTGAGAACTGGAAAGAAAGTAATCTATCTGATCAACAAAAATCAATTTGTTATTTTGCTGAAAAATTAACACTAACTCCTGGAAAAATTGATGAGAATGATATTAATAAAGTAAAAAATTACGGATACTCTGATAAAGAAATCTCAGAAATTGTTCAGATTATTTCCTATTTTAATTATATAAATAGGATTGCTGATGGGCTTGGCCTAGAGCCTGAAAATTTCATAGATGAATTAGGTAATAAAAAAAATCTTGAAGAATAATTGACTTACCCTACTATTTAATACATGAAAATAAATCCCATTATCTCATTGTTTAGTGTTTTGATTGCTGCGTTTATTTTTGGATTTTCAATTTCATCAACTTTTAAATTTCCTTATGAAACATATCAATCATCCAATATCTTAATCAATAATGACCTAGCTACTGATCAAGAAGATCAAAACCTTACTTCAGTATCTTCTGATCAGAGGGGTAAAGATTTAGAAAATGTTGATTTATCGCTTGAGGCTGACATTCAAGATGATGTGGAAACAAATCCAATTGAAAACCCTCAGGAAAGTATATTGCCTGAAAGTGATGGTGCTCAAGTAAACATTACATCATTTTCAATTTATCAAACTAGTGAACAAATTATTAATAACAGGTCGGTACCTAATATAAATATGACTGAGGGTTGCTTGACAGAAAAACCATTAGGTAACGATAAAATATGGCATTCTCCAAATGAAAGTAGCAATTACGACAAACGTTTTTTCAACATTTCAATTCAAGTTGAATATGGGCTGTACCTAAATCCCGAATGTCTTTCAGAAATGGTAATGGGGGTCTTAAATGACCCAAGAGGTTGGGCCACAGTGGAAAATACAAATTTTAAAATAGTCAAAAAAGAGGATGCAGATTTAAATATCGTCTTTGCAAGTCCTGATACAGTTGATGAGCTGTGTTATCCTCTTCAAACCAATGGTATTTACTCATGTAGGAATGAAAAGAATGTTGTGTTAAACATTTATAGATGGCTTTCAGGAGCAAATGATTTTGATAACGAAATAGATACTTATCGTATTTATCTAATCAACCATGAAGTTGGTCATTATCTTGGATGGGGACATACTGATTGTCCTTCTGAAAATGCTTTAGCACCCGTTATGATGCAGCAGTCAAAATCAACTGGTGGGTGTATCCCGAATGGTTGGCCAATCTATGAAAGAGTTAAATTACTTTATAAATCGCCTTAAGGTAAATAATTTATTCTTTTAAGAAACTCTCTCTTCAGAATTAAGAACAGAAAATTTTGATTCAGAATTTATCATTTTTGTATTAGGAAAGACTCCTCTACTTTTGTACCAACAGATGGAACTTATTGCAAGCATGACCCCAATAAGTCCAAAGCTAACTGGATGAGTTGGTACAGAATTCTCAATTCCGCCAAAGAAATTACTTATGGCTAATGATCCTATAAAAAAACAATAAAATTTTAATAATATTTTTTGAGCATAGATTTCCTGTATATATCTAGCCCATAAAGCTAGAAGGGTTATTGATAATGAAGTTATCCATACTATTCTATTTGAATTAAACCAAGAACCGTTTGTCTGAACTGTATATTCAAGAAGAAGTAATGTTGAAATTGTATTTGGTGCTAAAGCTAGTACTACAGTAACTAATCCTGATAATGTAGCTATGACAACATTGATTGATTTAAAATTTATTGTATCTAAGTATGTGTTTTTTTCCATGTCACATTATGTAATAGAAATATCTGTTTAACAAGAGTTTTTTTTAAAAAAATTGGTGCCAGCCAAAAACAACTAAATTTGTTATTTAAATATTATATTTATTTTTTTTTATTACAACTACTTTTTAAAAAAGTTATATTTCGACTGAAGTATCTCCAGCTAAGATTTTTTTAATATTTTCAACTGTATCCAAGCCAGCCTTTAACTGTGCCTCACTAGTGGATGCTCCTATATGTGGTGTGGAAATTAAATTTAAGTTTTTAAAAGCTTCTATATTTTTCGGTGGTTCCTCGGAGTAGACGTCTAAGCCGACACCGAATATTTTATTAGATTTTAAAAGCTCTATCAAATAACCCTCGTCAAGAACACCGCCTCTTGAGGTATTGATTAGTATTGCATTTTCTTTTAGTAAATCTAATTTTTGTTTTGAAATTAGATTTTCAGTTTCTTTAGTTTTAATAACATGAATTGAAACTATATCTGATGTACTAAGAAGCTCGTCAAGCTCTAAGCTTTCTTCAGGACCATCCCAATCTTTTATATAGGGATCATAGAAAGCTACAGACATTCCAAAACTTTTCATTCTCTCGGATACTAATTTACCAGCTTTACCAAATCCTATAATTCCTAACTGCTTACCGTGTAACTCAATTCCTAAAAATTCTTTTCGATTCCACTTACCATCTTTAACATGATTATCTGAGAGATTAACTTTCCTTGCGGCGCTTATGATTAAAGACACCGTAAGTTCCACAACAGAAATTAAGTTTGCTGAGGGCGAATTGGTTACAGAAATATTTTGTGATTTAGCATAGTCAACATCAATATTGTCAACACCAACACCGCATCGCGCAATTATTTTTAAACTTTTTCCTTTATCTATAGCTGCTTTATCTAATTGAGTTCCGCTTCTGATAACAACAATTTCAGCATCTTCAATTTCGGTATCTAAATCTTCATCCTTTTTATGTGATAAGGAAATATCAACGCATTCTCCAATAGTTTGAAGTTCTTTTAAGACTTTTTCATTTAAAGAATCACAAATTAAAATTTTCATTCTGTATCTTTTAATTATTTTAAATCAATTAAAATATCATACGACCAATTAGCAAAGATTTAACAAAGATTTCTATATGTAATTTAATTCTCTTAGCTTATTTTCAAGATCAATATCTGATGGTTCAACCAAAAACGACCCATCATCAAAAACAATAGTTGGTATCCTTCTTTGATTGACTTGTAAAGATTTGATATATTCGTTTGCTTCTTGATTTATATCAACATTTATCTCATTAAAATCAACATTTAATCTATTTAAGAGAGCTTTTGACCTTACGCAGTCTCCACACCAGTCAGTAGTATAAAAATCTATTTTCATTTTATGAATTTCCCTGAAGTGGGTCTAACAATAAAGTCAATATGTCACTTATTCCAGCCAAACTTTGAAAAGCTGTCTCAAGTGAGATTACTGTATCAACAGCAACCTCTAATTTAGGTAGCAGAGACTGGATATCTGCAATAACTGCTAAAGCATTGTCAACTTCTAAAGACAGAGTTTGTAACTCTGAATATAGAAAATACCCTGCACCCAAAAATAGGGTTAAGAGAACTATTTGGAAAAAAAGAATTAATTTAAGCAAATTAAATTAGTGCTGAAACTTTTTCTTTTATGACTTCTTTAGGTTGTACGCCAACAAATCTCTCTTTAACTTCTCCGTCTTTAAGCATTACAACTGTAGGTACGCCCATAACACCATTTGCTCCAGCAATTTCTGGATGTTGGTCAACATCAAGCTTAACAAACTCTACTCCATCAACTTCACTTGAGAGTTCTTCTAAAATAGGGCTTAAAACTTTACAAGGACCACACCATGTAGCATGAAAATCAATTACAACTGGTGCTTCAGAACTTAATAATTCGTTATATTCTTGTGCGTTTATATCTTTCATTTAACTCCTTAATTGCTTACTTATTTTATAACCTTTGGATTTATACAAGTAACTTTCTGCGATAAATAAATTAGAAATTTTCTTTATAATTGAATACATGAACAATGTAATTGTTTCTCCACATCACTTATCAACAGAACTTGGCTCAACAATTTTTAGCAAAGGTGGTAATGCTGTAGATGCAGCAATATTGACAAATCTTATCCAAGGAATAGTTGCACCAGAGACTTGTGGTATTGGAGGAGATTTATTCGCACTTATTTGGGTTCCAGGTAAAAATAAACCAGAATTTCTCGATGCATCTGGTTATTCAGGCAGCAATGTTGACCAAGGCTTACTATCAAATTATGAAAGTATCCCTTTAAACCATCCTCTGTCAGTAACTGTTCCGGGTGCTGTTGCAGGATGGAGGGAGTTAAGTAATAGGTATGGAACTGTTCCTATTGAAGATATTCTAGATATTGGAATAAACCTCTGTCATGAGGGATTTACTGTAAGCAAAGAGTTATTTAATTCGTTAAAAATTCATGGCGAAGAATTAAGTGGACAAAACTCTGGGTATTCATTCTATAGAAATAGTCAACCCTATAGTGTTGATACATTGATTAGACGCCCTCAACTAGGAAAGACTCTAGAGTTATTAAAAAACCATGGGCTTGAATATTTTTATAATGGTGAAATTGCCAAAGAGATATCTAATTCTGTAAACGGTTTTCTAACTGAAAAAGACTTATCAAACTATAAAGCTATCTGGAGAGAACCACTACATCAAAAGATTTATGGATACGATGGTTGGACTAGTCCTCCGAGTACACAGGGGTACCTAACATTAAGCACTTTAAAAGGTTTTGAAATGATCAATAATAAAGAGGACTATCTTCATACATTAATTGAGTCTTATCGAATTTGTGCATCAGATAGGGACAATATTACGTTTGACTATCAAGGAAATGATAAGAACTTTTTAGGAACTAATGATGAATATATCAGAGATAAAATGAGTCTTTTTGACAAGCAAGCCGCTGGAAAATATAATTTTCCAAACCCTCATGGAGGAGGGACTGCTTACATGAATGCAGTTGATGAGAATGGACTAGGTATTTCATTAATTCAATCAAACTTTTATGGTATTGGAAGCAGAATTGGAGTTGGAAATTATGGGTTTTTTCTTCACAACAGAGGGTGTGGATTTAATCTAATCAAAGATCATCCAAATAGCTTAGGTCCTAACAAAAAGCCTTTGCATACTTTATCCCCAACTATCTGGTCTAAAGATGGTTCATTAGATTTCATTACTGGAACTAGAGGGGGTCGCTATCAACCTCAGTTGCTTGCTCAGACCATTCTTCCATATATTCTTGAAGAAAGTAGTTTTGAAGAGATAATGAAAAAACCAAGATGGACGATAGAGTATTTTGGGTCTGACACTTCTTCAAACATTAAGTTTGAATTCATTGAGGAATCTGAAATATCGTCTTTAGAACACAAGGGACATAAAATTTCAGTTGAAAACAAACTTATAGGTGGATATGGTCCAATTTCAACAATTTATAAGAATTCTGAAGGAAATTTTGTTGGTGTGGCAGATATTAGGGTTGGTACAGAAAAAGCATTTAATAATTTTTAATTTCTTTCGCATGTTCTTTATTTAAAATTTTCTTTCTTTTGTCATAATCTTTTTTACCTTTAGCTAAAGCTAATTCTATTTTTATAAATCCATTTTTTTCAAATACTTTAGTTGCAATTAATGTATAACCCTTTTGAGACAAAAGTCCAATAAGTTTTTTAATCTCCCCTTTATGTAAAAGAAGTTTTCTTTGTGACTTTGGATTGTAATCTGTATTATCAGAATATTTGTACGGTTCAATATTCATTTCCATGATGTACGCCTCTTCTTTATCAATACTTGCAAAAGCATCGACTATTGAGACGCCACCACTGCGTATACTTTTTGTTTCAGATCCTGAAAGAACAACTCCTGCTTCATAGAAATCTAAAAACTCATAAGAGTTTCTTGCCTTTCGATTTTCAGCAAATACTTTCATTAATCTAGTAAACAATAAGGATTTATTCTACCCCTTGAAGTTGGGTCTAAGTATGGCAAAGAACAATTCACACTGTTAGGATTTCTAAGCCGCACTTCAAAATGTAAGTGAGGACCCGTTGATCTTCCTGTGGTTCCAATAGTACCAACCTGATCGCCTGTAACTACCGTTTGGCCAACATTTACTAAAATCTTATCCATATGGAAATATAATGTTGTCATACCTCCACCATGATCAATGAACACAGTCCTACCCGCAAGTCCGTAATATCTTGCAAGTATAACTACTCCTCCTGCAGCTGCCTTAATTGGGGTGCCTCTAGAAGCAGCTATATCAATTGCTCCATGGAAGGAAGTAGTACCACCAAGTCTTCTCCATTTATATCCACTAGAAACATAACCTGTAGTAACTGGCCATGATAATTTATTAGGCGCAACACCCCCCGTACTACTTAGCCTATCAATATCTGCTTGAATAGCATCCTCTAGTTTTTCTAAATCAGCATGTTCTTTGTCTAATTTTTCAAGTTCTTTATTTGCTTTATTAAGTAAACTTTGAGCATTTTGCCTTGCTCTCAAAACTTGAGCTTTTTTAGATTCTACCAATCTTTTCTCTCGCTCTACAGCTTCTTTTTTTTCTTCGATTTCTTCAGCAAATTTTTCAGCTTCAATAGATATTTCACTTTTTCTTTCTTGTTCATTTTGTAAATTACTTACAATCTCAACTCTTTCATCTTCACGTTGAGTTAAAAATTCTGTTTGACTCGAGGCTAGAGACTGTAATGCATTTAACTGTTCAACAATTGCATAAGCAGAATCAACCACTGTTGAAGCGTAACCAAGAGCCACTAAAAAACTTGACAGTTCATTTAGTTCTATAAATAGTGCAGTAGTTGGACTCATAACACCATTTATATATAAATTGACTGCTTGTTCTTGCAAGCTTTCATCTACTTCTAAAAGATTCTTTTGTGTTTCTAAAAGTTCCTCTGAAACATCAGTAATTTCACTTTTTATTTTCCCAAGCTTTATTTGTTCTTGAATTATATTTTCTTGGACGGCCACAAGATCGTTGAGTGAAAAATCATAATTTTCTAACGCTTTATCTAATTCTCTTTCAACTGCTGCTAATCTTCTTTGAACTTCAGCTAATTCACCATTTACTTTTACTAGATCTTTTTCATTTGCAATTATTTCTTTTTCTAGATCTGTTCTTTCACCTTCATATTTATTAATTTGCTCTGCAATAGCCTGCAACTGTCTTTCAACTTCAATTAATCTATCTTCAGCTGTAATAGCTTGAAGATCACTTGGAAATAAAATAGAAGTGACTAAAAAAATTGGGGTAAATAATATTGTTGTTTTTTTAATCATTTAAAGCTTTTCTTATACCAACAAATGAAGCAAATAATCCGAAAACAAGAGAAAACACTAATAAAGATAATGTTAAAAATATTAGATAATCATCTGAAATAGTTATATCAAAAATGCTTTCTGAAACTATAGAATTTTTAGAATATTCAATTACAGCCCAGCCAAATCCAACAGCAATGCTTGTACCAATTAAAGACTCTATTACTGCTTCAAATATGAAAGGCAACCTAATGTATGTGGAAGAGGCTCCCACCAATCTCATTATTTTTATTTCTTTCTTTTTTGAATAAGCAGCTAATCTAAGCGTGTTTATAATCAAAATAAAGGCTGCGAAACCGATTAATATCGCAAAAGATGAAGCTGAAATTACTAAAGTGTTAGTAAGGCCTAAAAGGCGTTCAATTGCCTCCCCAGATGACCGAATTTCTTTTACAGCTGGATTCCCCTCAAGTCTTTCAATAATTAAGGTGTAATCAGATGGGTTGTTTAGATTAATTCGTAAAGAAGAAGGTAGAATTTCAAAATCTACTTCAGCAAGAAGTTCTGGTTGATCTTTAAATAAAGACTGAAATTCTTCTTTGGCTTCAGGTTTTGAAAAATAATCTACTGATCTTACCTCAGGATAGCTGTTTAAGGATTCTTGCAACTGTTTGTGGGCCGTTGTGGTAACTCTGTCGTCAAGGAAAACAACAACATGTACGCCACTTTGCCAACGTAGAGTATTATTTTGCACTATAGATCTTGCCGATAATGTAGTAAAAACGAGAAAGCTAGAAACTAACACAGCAATAATTGTTGCAAATACAAGAAGCGGACTTCTTCTCATATTTAGTAATGTATTCTTCATGACATATGTAAACTTACCCATGATTACCTGACTATATAACTTCCATCTAATTCATCTCGTTTAATTTTTCCATCTTTAAGTTCTATTACTCTTTTTTTTCTCCTATTAACAATAGAAGAATCATGCGTTGCCATTAAAACTGTTGTACCAGCTCTGTTAATTTTTTCAAGCAAAGAAATAATTTGAACACTTAGGTCGGGATCTAAATTTCCTGTTGGTTCATCGCAAAGTAGGACTACAGGGTTATTAGCAAGTGCTCTAGCAATACTTACTCTGGTTTGTTCACCGCCAGACAACTGTCCTGGATACTTATATGCGTTTTCATTTAATTCAACTAAATCTAAAAGAGTATTAGTTTTTGCCTCAATTTCTTCTGGTAGTCCTCCCATTACTTCTAAAGCAAAGGCTATATTTTCGTATGTGTTTCTATTTTCTAACAATTGGGGTTCTTGGGTTACAATACCTATTTTTCTTCTAAGTAGAGGAATTTTCCATTTAGGCAATTTGGAAACATCTATATTAGCTACTTCTATTTCCCCTTTTGTTGGAATGTATTCTTTATACAGTAATTTTAAGAAAGATGATTTTCCACTCCCAGAATGGCCTACTAGGTAAACAAATTCACCCTCTTGAATTTTTACTGATATATTGGAAATAGCAACGCTACCACCTTGAAATACTAAAGAAACATTTTTTAATTTAATCATTTATTCCCTGTCTACGCCATTTTAGATAGTCTTTGATAAATAGGGAAATATCACCATCAAGAACATTGTCAACATTGCCAACTTCTGTATTGCTTCTTGAATCTTTAACTTGTTGATAGGGCTGTAGTACATACGATCTAATCTGCCTTCCCCAACCTGCTTCATGTTGATCTCCTCTTATATTGTTAATCTTAAGAAGTTCTTCTTCTTTTTGCTTAAGAATCAACTTTGTTTTCAAAAGCTCAAGTGCTCTAATTTTATTTTGTAATTGAGATCTCTCTGCCTGACATGCAACTACAATTCCTGATTCTAGGTGGGTAATTCTAACGGCTGAATCTGTTGTATTTACATGTTGTCCGCCTGCTCCTGAAGATCTATAAACATCTATTCTTATCTCATCATCTTGAATGAGAATTTCTTCATCATGTTCAATTAATGGTACAACGTCCACGCCTGCAAAGCTTGTATGTCTTCTTTTGTTACTATCAAAAGGGCTAATCCTAACTAACCTATGAACTCCTCTTTCACTTTCTAGCGTTGCATACGCACGATATGAATCAACTCTTATTGACGCTGATTTGATTCCGGCTTCTTCTCCTTGTGAAATTTCTTCAATTTGATATTTCATATCTTGGTCAGATAAAAACCTTGTATACATTCTTAGTAACATTTCTGCCCAATCATGAGCGTCAACGCCGCCAGCGCCAGCATTAATGGTTAATACAGCATTTAAATCATCATATTCATCAAAGTAAAGAGCTTCATTTTCTATTTCTTCAATATTATTTTCAATTCTTTTTATTTCATCAGAGTACTCTGCCTCATTAATGTCTTCTTCATTAGTAAGTTCTACGAGTTCACTAAATTCAGATAGATCTTTTTCTAGAGTGCTAAGAGATAATATTAATTTTTCTATTGAAGAAGCTTCTATTGAAACTTTCTGAGCCAGTTGTGGGTTATCCCAGAAATTTTTATCATTAATTTGAGAATTGAGTTCATCTAACTTTTTTATCTTATTTTCAAAGTCAAAGATACTCCTTAGCCGAAGCTAGTCGTTCTTTAAAAATACTTATTTTGTTTAGGACTTCTTTATACATGCATTAACCATTCCACATTTTTTATATTTCTTACCAGAACCACAATAACATGGATCATTTCTTCCTATTTTGTCCTTAGTAATTGTCTTATCTTCTACCTTATCACCGATATTATTTTCTTTTTTGACTATTAGATTTTTATCAAAATTTAATAATAACCTTATGACAGAAAATTTTACATTATCTATTAACTCTTCAAAAAGATCATACCCCTCATTCTGATACTCTACTAATGGATCTCTTTGACCCATTGCTCTCAAACCAATACCTGAGCGTAAGTAATCCATTTCTGCAAGATGATCTTTCCAAGACTGGTCAATAAATGACAACGCAGAACCCCTTGATAAATTCCAAAAATTATTTTCATCTTGTTTTTCATTATCATAAAAAAGTTCTTTTAAACTTTTTTCAATATCTAAATTGTCATTAATTTCTAAATTTTGAAATAATTTGTTTTTTGAAGAATCACTTAATAATTCGCTTAGTTCATTTTCAACTAAATCTTTAAATTGATCCAAACTTTCATAACTCTTTTTGTAATTTTCAATATTTTTGGAAATTATATCAACAACATCTTCAAACCATCCCTCTATCAAATCGTGAATACTTTCAGATCTTAATAATTCTCTTCGCCATTTATATATTACGTCCCGCTGTTGATTTAAAACTTGATCAAACTTAAGAACATTTTTTCTAATTTCAAAATTTAATGATTCTACTTGTGCTTGAGCTCTTTCTATGCTTTTTGTAACCATTGATTGCTCTATTCTCTCTTCATCAGGTAGATTTAATTTATTCATAATAGATTCGATTCTTTCACCTTGAAATCTTCGCATTAAATCATCTTGTAAAGATATATAAAACCTTGACTCACCTGGGTCTCCTTGTCGACCAGACCTACCTCTTAACTGGTTATCAATTCTTCTTGATTCATGCCTTTCTGTACCAAGTACATATAAACCACCCAGTTCTAGCACCTCATTCTTTTCTTGTTCTACTTTTGATTCAAACTCCAAAATTTTCGATTTTAAATAATTGGGATTATCTTCTTGATTTTCTTTAATTTGTTGTTGAATCGCCATTTCTTCAGGGTTTCCACCAAGCTTTATGTCAACTCCTCTTCCCGCCATGTTTGTTGCGACTGTAACTGCGCCTAGCCTTCCAGCCTGTGCAATTATATGTGCCTCCTGCTCATGGTTCTTAGCGTTCAGAACATTATGGACTATGCCTTTTGAAGTTAAAATTTTGGAGATTTCCTCTGAGGCCTCAACAGAAACTGTTCCTAAAAGAATTGGTTGTCCACTATTATTTCTAACTTTAATATCTTGAATCACAGCGTCTAGCTTGGCACTATTTGTTTTATAAACTGCGTCTTGTTGATCCATTCTTTGTATAGGTAAGTTAGTTGGTATCTCAATCACCTCTAGGTTGTAAATCTGTACAAACTCTTCCTCCTCTGTCTTGGCTGTACCTGTCATTCCAGCCAGATTTTCATACATCCTGAAATAATTTTGATAAGTTATTGAAGCCAATGTTTGATTTTCATCCTGAATCTTTACATTTTCTTTAGCTTCTAATGCTTGATGTAATCCATCTGAATATCTCCTACCTTCCAATACTCTTCCAGTAAACTCATCGACTATTTTTATCTGACCATCTGCAACTATGTAGTCAACATCTTTAGTAAAGATAGTTTTAGCTCTTAAAGTTGCTGTTAGATAATGAATAAAATTTGTCTGTGTATTTTCATATAGATTTAGTATTCCAAGCTTTGACTCTACGTATTCAACTCCCGCTTCAGTTGTGTGAACCTGTTTTTTAGCTTCATCAATTTCATAGTGTATATCTCTTTTCATGCCTTTTACAATTCTTGTAAAGTCTGAATACCATTTTGTAGAGTCACTGACTTTTCCTGAAATAATTAAAGGAGTTCTTGCCTCATCAACCAGTATGGAATCTACTTCATCAATTACACTATAAAATAATTCACCTTGCACCAGCTGTTCACTCGCCACAGCCATGTTGTCTCTCAAATAATCAAAACCAAATTCATTGTTGGTTCCGTATGTAATATCTTTTTTATAAGCTGCAGCCTTATCTGTAGGGTCTTGGTTTGAATGTATTAAACCTACTTCCAATCCTAGAAATTCATAGATTGGACTCATCCATTCTGCGTCTCTTTTAGCTAAGTACTCATTTACAGTCACAACGTGCACGCCCTTTTTAAACAAGGCCATTAATGAAATCGGTAGGGTTGAAACAAGTGTTTTGCCTTCTCCTGTTTTCATTTCTGCAATTTTGTTTCTTAAAAGAACAAGACCTCCAAAAAGCTGAACATCGTAATGCCTTTGACCAAGTGTTCTCTTTGCTGCCTCCCTTGTGTATGCAAAAGCTTCAACTTCAATACTTAAAGGGTTGCCACTCAATTGATTAGATAAGTTTTGAAAATTTGACTTTATTTCTTCGTCAGAAAGCTTTTCAAACTCTTGCTCTTTATCGTTTATCGCCTCAACAATAGTGTTAAGCTCTGAAGCGAGCTTTCCGCTCCCAACAGACAAAACTTTTTTAAATATACTCAAATTTAGCTAGTGCCATGCTCCCATGAGTCAAGATATTTTATTTGTTCCTCAGTAAGGATCTCCAACTCTCCACCCATGAGTCCCAATTTAGTTGCAGCTATTTTTAAATCTACTTCTTTAGGAAGTGTATAAACTTTAGATTCTAAATTTTTGTAGTTATCTTTTATCCATTCAGCTGCGAGTGCCTGATTTGCAAAAGACATATCCATGACAGAAGCTGGGTGTCCTGTTGCTGCTGCTAGATTTACTAATCTTCCCTCTGCAAGTACAAGAATTTCTTTATCATTATATTTATAACTCTCAACATGCTCTCTTACTCTATCAACGCTTGAGCTATGCTCTTTAAGTGCTTCAAGATTAATCTCCACATCAAAATGACCTGCGTTTGCTAAAGCTACTCCATCTTTCATGACATCAAAGTGTTGCTTATCTAAAGCATGCATGTTGCCAGTTACTGAAACTATCACGTCAGCAATTTTTGCTGCGTTAATGCTAGATTTCACTTCGTATCCATGCATCAAAGCCTCTAACGCTCTTACTGAGTTTGGCTCAACTACTGTTACTTTAGCTCCCATTCCATATGCTCTTTCAGCAACTCCTTTTCCACAATCCCCAAACCCTATAACCACAACGTTTAAACCTGCGATTAGTAAATCCGTAGCTCTGACAACACCATCCATAGCACTCTGACCAGTTCCAAATCTATTATCAAACAGATGTTTGGTGTCTGAATCATTTACCGCAACAACAGGGAATCTGAGTTTATTATTCTTTTCCATTGATTTAAGTCTTATTACTCCAGTAGTAGTTTCCTCCATTGATCCCATAACAGGAATGTCGGACCTATCGGTATGGAGTAAAGAAACTAAATCAGCTCCATCGTCCATTGTTATATCTGGTTTTGTATCCAATACTGAATTAAGGTGCTTAAAGAAATCATCATTGCTAACACCATGCACAGCATGGACTTGTACGCCACTTTCTGCAAGGTAAGCAGCTACGGAATCTTTTGTTGAAAGAGGATTGGATGCACATAAAGCGACATTTGCACCTGCTGATTGTAAAGTTAGCATTAAATTTGCAGTTTCTTTAGTGACGTGCATACATGCACCTATATTTAATCCGTCTAGAGGTTTTCTTTTTTCAAAATCAAGTTTTATATCTTCTAATACCTGCATTTGTCTCTGTGCCCAATTAACTTCAGCGTTTCCAACACCGGCTAAATTAGAATCTTTAATAGTTGACATGATATGTCTATCCCTTCAATAATTTTTTTAATTCTTCAATTGCAGTAATGTCATATGGATCAATATCTAAATTTTCAGCCATGTAAACACTTACTAAATCACCTAACAATGTTAGGTGAAATAAATTACTAATAATATTTTCCGAAGAAATATTTTCTATTTCAGAAATATTCACTTTGTCACCGATTATTTTTTTTGTTAATTCAAATCTTTTACTAACTTGCGAATTTTCATTGGAGGATCTCAAAAATAGTAATTGAAAATTGTTTTTTGACTCTTCTCTGTTTGCCTCCCAGGAAAGGATTTCATTATGATGAATTTCTGGCATATACCCAACAAAAGCTTTTGATTTTGCATTTTCATTAATTTGTGTCTTCCATCGTTGAGCAACTAGGTAAGTTAACGGTGTACCTCCGTAAATTACGGACGTCTTAGAGCCTATCTCTTTGGAAATTTGCAAAGCTTGTGATAGTAACTGGTTTTCTGATTGGTTTGCTAAAGATTTATTTAAATAATCGCCCGCTTGATCACACATCTCTAAATATTTTCTATCTATATCAGAAGAAACGTAATGCATTACAGCTTTAGTCATTAATCCAAATGCTGCTCTAGGTTGGAGACCTGGTGGAACTTTAACAAATGGTCGTTCATGCTCTTCTGCTAGTTCTAGTAATTGTCCTCCACTTGAAATTACTGACCAATCTAATTTGTATCTAATTGCATCATTTACAGCTTCAACAGTCTCTTCAGTATTTCCTGAGTAAGATATAAAAAGACACTTTGGTCTCCTGTCGGCAACCACTTCTGGAATACCATATGCTTTTCTAACTTCAACATTTATTTGAGAAGTTTCATTCAAAACAAGCTTTAAAACATCCCCCGCAACTCCAGAACCACCCATACCAACAATTAATAAATCATTGTATGAATCAATTACAAAGTCCATTGAAGTTTCTAGTTCTTTTTGTAATTGGTTACCTAAATTAAGTACGTGTTCAATCATTATTACCTATATGGTAGTTGAAATTTTCTCTAAAACTTCATCAAGTATTTTTTGAGATGAAGCTTCTATATTTACTCTTAATTTAGGTTCAGTATTTGAGCCTCTAACATTAAACCAAAAGTTTTCATCAAAATATGAAAGACCATCAAGTTCGTCAAAATCACCAGAAAAAACATATTTAATTTTCTCCAAAGAACTTTCCACATCCTCAACTACAAAGTTGACTTCTCCAGATGATGGAGGAAAATTATACTTGTCGATCATACTACTAACCTTCTCTCCTCGCTCAGAAATAATGGTCATAAACATTAAGAGAGTAAGTATTGCTGAATCAGCAAAATAATTATCTTTATAATAAAAATGAGCGCTATGTTCACCACCAAAATCTGCTTCGAGTTTTTTCATCATTGCTTTTATGTTTGAATGACCTACTTTACATCTAAATAAAGAAATATTTTTTGACTCAAGTATTGATAAAGCGTGCGGAGAAACATTTACGTTGTAGACAACTTTTAAATTTTTGTTTTTCTCTGATAAATAATCTGCAATTAGTGTAGTCATCATACTGCCAGATATAACTTTTCCATCATCATCAATAAAAACTGCTCTATCGGCATCACCATCAAAAGCTACGCCGAAATCTAGTTTTTTTTCTTGAACGAGTTTTATAATCTCTTTCAAGTTTTCTTTACTTGATGGATCAGCTGGATGATTTGGGAAATTTCCATCTACTTCCATATATAGTTTTTCACAATTAAAGTTATAAATTGTTGTTAAGTTGTTGAATACTGAACCTATTGCACCATTTCCGCCATCAACTCCAAATTTAATCTGGCTATCTATTTTTTCTGGTAATACTAGTTTTTGTATATGTTCAAAATATAAATCCAATTCATTGTTTGTTTTTAAATTAAGATTGCTTATTACACCTAATTCTATATTTTTAATATTGTTTTTTATTTCTAATAGGCCTGAATGCTCTCCAATGGGCACTGCTCCAGAATTGCAAAGTTTCAACCCATTATATTCTTTAGGATTGTGAGATGCAGTGATTATCACTCCAGGTAAATCAAGAAGCCCCGATAAAGAATATATAACATCTGTTGGAACAAGGCCTACATACAAAACAGACTTACTACTGTTAGATATACCAGATGCAACTGCGTTTAACATTTCGATATTTGATAAACGACCATCATGACCAATCAAAATTGTTTCCGAATCAACAAATTCTGCAAAAGAATATCCTATTTTATAAGCATCTTGCAAAGATAGAGTATCCCCAAATACACCTCTAATATCGTAGGATTTAAAAATAACATCTAGATTATTACTCATTACCCAATTATTGTACTCTTGATGGAATCAAAGTTTAACTTTAAGAATTTTTCAATTGTAATACCTATTTATAACGAAGAGGAAATACTTGAAGAATCAACTAATGCAATTTTTTCATTATGTAAAAGAATTGAGATAGATTTTGAAATTATTTTTTCAGAAAATGGATCTACTGATAAAACAAAAGCAATTGCTGAAAAGTTAATTAATAAGTATCCGGAGATAAAAGTTATATCGAATCCGGAGCCAAATTATGGAAATGCATTAAAGACTGGATTTGAATTAGCAAAAAATGATTTGGTTATATCTTTTGATATTGATTACTATTCAGAATCTTTTTTAAGTGAAGCTTTAAAACTAGAAAGCGAATATTCGGCAATAACTGCTTCCAAAAGGCTCGGTTCTTCTGAAGATGGACGAAGATTCATTAGAAGGTTGGCTACTAATTTTTTTGTAATTCTTTTAAAAACTCTTTTTGGTACCAAACTAAGTGATACTCACGGAATGAAAGCAATTAAACAAAAAGAAATTGAAAAATTTCTTCCAAAAGTTGTTTCGACGCAAGACATATTTGATACTGAATTATTGTTAAGAATAGAAAAAAACGGTGGCAAAGTAAAAGAGGTACCTGCAAAAGTAAACGAGATAAGACCAAGCGTTTCCTTGATTTACAAAAGAATCCCAAGAACATTAAAAAGCTTAATTAAATTAAGAATTATTTTTTATAAAGAATCTTTAAAAACAAAAAGCTTATAAATCATATATTTGATTGGAAGTATTGCTCCGTTTATAAGAATTGTAATTATAAGAAACCAAAGCTCATCCTTCTGTAAAGCATCATTGATAAAATTGATTACGAACCAAATTAAATTTGGAGCAAATAAGCTTATTAAGTTAGTGTAAGAAAAATTTAAAAACTCTTTTAACTTTCCTCCAAAAAAACTAAATTTAAAAATTATTCTTCTTGATAAATAATATGAAATGACTACACCAATTAAAAATGCAAATACATTAGTAATGTAAGTTCTTAAAGGAAACGCAATAAAAGTAAGGACAAAAAATTGAAATAAATATGTCAAAGTTAAACCAATCAACAAATTTATAGCACCAACAATATAAGTTCTTATTAGCTGCATAAATGAAGTGTCGCTTTGGAAAACTTTTAAGGATTTTAATTTATTCAGCATTCACAAATCTTTTTTTATAAGTATAAGTGATAAATAAAGCACCAAAAAGGGCAAAAATAGATAAATAATATAAAGCTTTTTCAACATTACTTGACTCAAAATTAATTTCTACAAGTTCATCTTTTGGAATAACTGCCATAAATGATGGTGAGATTCTAAAAGGCCCATAACCATTTTTAATTTTCCAATTTGGAAAATATGAAACTTTTATTAAATGAAGTTGATTTGGTTTGTTTGTTTTAAAAGTTATAAATTCGTTTTGAATATTTAAATCACTTATTTTAAGC
>Ga0208410_1000778_pt1 | contig 17822 bp, 17 predicted proteins | sample ETN02SmetaG_3_FD_185787 | JGI IMG/M metagenome (GOLD analysis project Ga0208410, IMG submission 185787) | Marine microbial and viral communities from oxygen minimum zone, Eastern Pacific Ocean - ETNP2014F10-02SV257 (SPAdes) (version 2) | ecosystem: Environmental > Aquatic > Marine > Oceanic ... | reverse complement strand
GTTCTGCGTTTATTGATGCTTCAAGATTAGAAATACTTTGTTGCAGTTCATTGCTACGCAAATTCGATCTTTCAAGATTAGTAGTGGCTGACTCAATTTCTCTTGCTAATTCTTCTAGTTCTACTATGTCTAGTTCAGGATTAAGGCCTGCGATCCTTGCATTCAATTGATTAATAGTGATTTGAATAGAATCAATAGTATCTTGGTTATCAGAAAATTCATCGTCTACATCTTTTAATTCCAATTGATTAAAAGATACTAATTCTTTAGATCTCTCTAATGGGCCTGTAGCAATTTCTTTTGGCGTAATAAACGCAAGAAATGTAAATATGGAAGCAAACAGGATGGTTAAATCTGTAACTTTATGCAGACTGTCTTTGAATGAATTGAGCATATTTCTTATTTGAGAAGAAAAAGGGCTCTTTTGCAAGAGCCCTTTTCTATTGCTTTTAAAATTTTAAAAAATTAAAAAGCTTGTTCCTCATTTACATACCGCGTGAGCCGTACATTCCTGAGAGAATAGCAAGAACGATGATACCTACAACTCCGTTGTCACCCAACGTGTTGATCAGATCGATCAAATTGCCAAGCACAGCGCCTACAAATGGTACGTCCATACCAAATACAACGCCTGCAGCAACACCAAGTGCTACTAAAGCAACAGCGATATCAGTTAGTTCTCCTATCCAACCTTTGATTTTATTCATGATAAAATCCTCCCCTAATTAAGGTTAACTTTAATGTTCCTATATCAAACGACATGTTTAAAAAAGAACAATATAAATCTAGTCAAATTTATAGTTATAGGTCAAAAAAGACCTTATATTTGTTTTTATACAACAATATAGCTTGCCTCCAGATAAGTTGTAGACAATGCAATCCGTGCGTTTAGCAAATAAATCAATTCTTAATTAGCAAATTATTTTAATACCTATCTTATTGATATATATAGATTTATCTTTTTTTTTAGAAAAAATGCTCAAATATGACTATATCTGATGATAATTTGCGTAATTTAGACTTATTCTAAAATAGAAATTGTTATTTTGAGAGTGATTTAGATGGTGGCCAGAGGTGGAATCGAACCACCGACACGCGGATTTTCAGTCCGCTGCTCTACCTACTGAGCTATCTGGCCACGGATGGGATATTCTATAGAAAAATAACAAGATTTGTGAAGAAATTATTCTCCTGGGGGAGTAAATTCCTCTGGTCTTTTTGAGCCTCCCTCAAATAAAAATTTGACCATTTCATTTTGAAGATATGCTCTCGCTGAAGGATCAACCATTGATAATCTGTTTTCATTAATCAACATGGTTTGATGTTCGAGCCATAAACCCCAAGCTTCTTTTGAAATATTTAAATGGATCCTTTCGCCAAGGCTTCCTGGATATGGTGGCCTCTCCATTTGATCCAAGTCTCTTTTGTAGTATTCGCAGAATATTTTGTTGCCCATTTTTAAATTATAATCTATCGATAATTTTTTTGACTGCTTTTGAGATGCCCAATGATCTGATTTTTTCTGGTTTTACAAATATCATGTCTTTTTTAATCTTATGTTCTTTGTATTCACCTATATCTATGAGAATGGGATTTATCTTTATATCAATGTGTGAGAGTGAATGAGTAAATTGATCCATATAATTAATTTCATAAATCTCATCTGTTCCAAGATTTAAAGCAACCCAAGTTCCTATCTTTTTTTTAACCTCTAGCGCTGGAAAAGACCACAAGCCCGGCCAAATTCCATTGGAATCTCTAAGCTCCATCAAATAACCGTCTTTGGATCGAATAACAACAAAGTTATATTCAGTTTTCCTTTTCTTCTTTTTTGCTTTCTTTTGAGGAATAAATTCCACCTTATTTTTTTTCTTCGCAATGCAGCTCACATTCACTGGGCATTTTTCACATTTATACCTCTTCGGCATGCAAACTGTTGCGCCTATATCCATTATTGCTTGTGTGAAGACATCGTATTCGTCGTCAGGTATACAGCTCTCAGAGAGTAGCCACATTCTTTTTTTTAAATCACCTTTGTTTAGATCGCCCTCTATAAAAAAATGTCTTGATAGCACTCTTTTAACATTCCCATCCATAATTGCTCTGGGCTCTATTTTGTTTAATGAGAGAATAGCGCCTGCAGTTGAAGGGCCGATGCCCGGTAAAGCAATTATCTGATCATACTGTTGTGGAAATTTTCCCGCGTAATCTTTTTTAATGATTGCAGCAGACTTGTGAAGGTTTCTTGCTCTTGAGTAGTAACCAAGACCCGACCAATGGGACATAACTTCTGATTCTTGAGCGCTAGCAAGCTTATTAACCGTTGGATACTCAGACATAAACTTAAGAAAGTATGGAATGACTGTCTTAACTTGTGTTTGCTGCAACATGATTTCTGAGATCCATGTCTTGTATGGCGATTTGTCCTTTTGCCATGGTAAATCTTTCCTTCCATGGTTATGCCACCATTCCAAGATTGGCTTTGTAAATATCTTTTGGGGATCTTTATTGGTCAATTCTAACCAATAATTTTCGTCGCACCGATGAATGCCACAATGAATATCAGCATGTATGTGGCATGAACCCATCCTAGTGTTTTACTCATACCTCCACTAATTTCAGATTCCAAATCAGGGGAAGAGCCCTCTATTGCAAGCCTCTCAAATGATTGTCCTAAAGGGAAAAAAGCAATTTCAATACCTAAAATAGTCAAATTTACGATCCCATAAAGGCCAACCTTTAGCGCAATAGAATTGGCATCATAAGGGCCATTGCCCATGAATGAGGAGACAGAAACAATGACCAATCCAAGACCGAGCAATGCAACAATGTATCTATTGATCTTTGATAAGCTCTGCCCCCATGGTTTATTGAGGTTTGCAGCCCCTCCTACATTGATCACCAACCAAGTGAATGTAAATGCCCACATTAGAGCAATCGTAGCCACTGATGGATTTATATACCCAAGTGTCGATGAAAGGTGGACGCCGAAAGGAAGCGCCATTACCCACATTACCCTGGGAAGTAATTCAATTTTTAATGCCATTTCTAACATTTGGAATCTGGTTTCTATAGAGAGGTTCGGGTCAACAGATTTCTTTGAACAAAGCATCACGCCCACGTCTGTTCCCAGCCAAAACACAAACATACAAATGTGCAGAAACTTCCAAATCTCGTATTCGGCCATAATCTATCCTCTCTTAACTTCTGGCTCTACAGCCTCTCCGTCTTCCTGCCACGAATAAAGCTCTCCAATGTATTGAGATACTATGAATTGGAGCTCTTCTGAACTGCTATCGGCCTCCAGTGCTTCAAGATTCTCTTGGGCGAGCTCAATGGCTCTTGCGACTCTATAATCTCTAAATGCCTGACTTTTTTGCATTTCCATTGAGACTTTCATTTGTTCTAAAAATTCTTCAGTTACATTTACATTTACACCTGACCATGAAAGATTAACTTCGCTCACAATATTTTCCTCATTAATTTTTTTACTTAATAAGATTATCATTAAATCAGAATATTTTGACAACCCTTTATCTGGCTACCAGTTTCTCTTTATCCAGTAATTGTTTTCATATATATTCAAGGTTAAATAAAATTTACTATTTAAGGAGCTGCCAATGAGGCCACATGTAGAACTGATTCAACAAAGCGATCTTTGCTGGCATCCTGCTGAGCTTCATGGCGGAACAGGAAGAGCAATGCAAAGACATCTATCCTATGATGAAGAAGATGGATCTGCATCAACAAAAGTAATCTTTGAAACCGTTTGGGATCGCCCCGGAGGCTATCATGAAGCGGATACTGAATGGTTTGTCCTTGAAGGAAAAGTAAAAATGGGTAACGAAATTTTCGGCCCAGGTATGTATTGGAGAGCGCCTGCAGGATTAAGAATTCCAGAAATAAGTGTGGAAAAAGGCACAGAAATTCTTATTTTCAGAGAATACGGCGATTGGGGCTTTTCTGTTTCCGAAACGGATAAAAGCGACTTCATTCCAGAAGGTGGAAACACTGCATCTGAGGAGCCAGGAAAACTGACCATATGTGATTCAGCAAAAATGGATTGGATGGATAACATCTATGAGGGAGACTCTCAAAGATTTCTTCAGCTTAAGATCTTATATCATGATCCTTCTCCAGATGGAGAGAATGAAAAAGGATTCATTACACTGCTTGGCTGGGCACCTCCCGGATGGTCGGATAATCGACTGATTCATCATCCTGTTTTTGAAGAAGCCTATACGCTCACAGGACATATGGAATATAATTTTGGACGATTTACTCCAGGGACATATTTCTTTAGGCCAGCAAAAGTGAAGCACGGTCATTTTGTCAGCGGAGAGGAAATGGGGGCTAGTTGGATTTTCAGACTCGATGGATCATTGATCAATTGGGTAACGCTCAATTCGCAAGTGATTGTGAAAGGTGATGCTGTCAATTATGATCCTAAAACACAAGGGGCGGTCATATCTGGCTTGCCTGTGAGGTCAAAATCAACAGGTCCTTGGGATTTAGACGGTCAGTAAAAGCCATACTATTTGATCATTTGATAAATAGATTTATACTCCATCATTCAATATGAGTGGAATCATAGACATCGTCGTAAACCTTTATACACCTCAAGAGGTTGAGCTTGGACAAACTGGCCTTGATGACGATTTCAAGAAGCAAGTCCGCATGCCCGAGGAGATGAGGGGTGGCGTCACTATTCCCGATTATATAAATAAAATGGATCAAGCAGGCATAGAGCGATCGCTCCTGATTGCCGTTCGTGCTGGCGATATTCGAGTCCAAGAATCATTTGAAGTGCCCTATGAGAGCGTTCACAAAGTATGCGAAGAACATCCTGATCGCTTTTCTGGATTAGCTGGCATTGATCCATTCAGAGGAATGGAAGGCCTCAAAGATTTAGAATATGCAGTTGATGAAATGGGTTTTGTTGGAGCACACCTATATCCTCACTGGTGTGAACTACCGCCTAATCATAAGAAATATTACCCCTACTATGCAAAATGTTGTGAGCTAGGCATTCCCATAATGATGCAAGTGGGTCATAACCTTGTTTACTCAAGAAAAAGGCGCCTACCAAGTGTGGGGAGACCCATATGCTTGGATGAGGTTGCCATTGATTTTCCAGAGTTAAAATTGATCGGAATCCACATTGGGATTCCTTGGACAGATGAGATGATATCCATGTGTTGGAAACATGAAAATGTCTATACCGCGGGCGATGCCTATGCCCCTAAATATTGGCCCGATTCATATGTTCACTATGCAAATTCATACGGCCAGAAAAAAGTACTGTTTGGAACAGACTGGCCTGTCATTGACCCTGTAAGAGCAGTAGAGGAATTCAATGATCTAAACTTCAGAGAGTCTGCGTCTCAAAGAATATTGAGAGAGAATGCAATAGAAGTCTTTAATTTAGACTAAGAGTTTTTTCTTATGAACATTGAGCTACCTTCTAGATTTAAGCACACCATTATCTCGGATGGCATACGTTCAGCCTGTCTTGAAAACCCTTCGAAGGTTGCATACAAACATGGTCAAAAAACAAGAACTTATCATGAATTGATCCAAAGAATGGATTCAATCGCTGGAATTATATCTTCTTCAGATATTCCATTGAAATCAAATATTGCAATCGTTGCATCCAACTCAATTGAGTACATGGAAATAGTTCTTGCATCTTCTCAGTTGGGACACCCCATCGCAACAATCAACCCAAAATTGACAGCGAGAGAGATCGTTTCAATTTGCGAGGATGCAGAAGCAAAATTGATATTTGTTGATGAAAAGGTCTCCTCCTCGCTTAAAGGGATTGAGATTAAGGGAATGAAGAGAATTATTGATATAGATAATCAAATGGAAGACCTTGTTGATCAGATTGATTGCCAGGAAGAGTTTCCAACTGTTAAAGAAACTGAAACCTTTACAATCCCTTATACATCAGGAACAACGGGGAAGCCCAAGGGTGTTTTAGTGCCGCACCGATCTAGGGCATTAACCTTATATGGGATGGCTGATGCATATGGCTGCTTCTCTTCCGATGATCGCTTCTTGTCCATCGCTCCAATGTGTCATGGTGCAGGCATGATCTTTTCTTTGGCCCCAATCTTTTTTGGTGGTTATGCAGAAATCATGGACGGGTTTGAGCCTGAGCTAGTCATAAGGACTCTTGAGGAAGAGGAAATTACAGGGTTTTTTGGGGTGCCGACACATTTTTATGGAATGCTAGAATGCGATCGTTCGGTTCTTGATGATTGTCGCGGAAGTTCTCTAAAGAGCATTATCTCGAATGCATCGGCCCTTCCGCAATCCTTAAAGGAAAAGATTGTTGAACAATTTGGAGAGGGATTGCTCTATGAATGTTATGGATCCACTGAAGGCGGGATCATTTCAAACCTGGTTCCAGAGGATCAATTGATAAAGAAACAGTGTGTTGGTTTGCCCTTCCCTTATACGGAAATAAGAATCCTGGATAACGATGGGAATCAATGCGGTCCCGATGAAGTTGGCGAAGTATTCACCATGAGCCCATATATTTTTAATGGCTACTGGAGAAAAGAAGAAGAAACCAACAATGCCTTTGATGGAGAATGGCTGACAGTGGGTGATCTTGCAAAAAAAGATAAGGATGGCTACCTATATATTGTTGATAGAAAAAAAGACATGATCATATCTGGCGGAATCAATATTTATCCAAGAGAAATTGAAGAAGTGCTTTTAGAGCATCCACAAATCAATGAAATTGCAATTGTTGGGCATGCAGATGAAAAGTGGGGGGAGATCATTAAAGCATTTATTGTTTTCAAAGAAGAAGTGCTGTCTCTCGAGGAGATTCAAAATTTTTGCACTAACAAAATTGCTTCCATTAAAATACCAAAGCTTATTGAAAAAATTGAAGCACTGCCGAGAAATGCGAATGGAAAAATACTAAAACGAGAGTTGAGAGACAACAAAGCATGAGCCAAAAAAGAATCGCCGTTGACTTTTATTTCGACTACAGCTGTCCTTGGACTTACCTTGGGTTCAGAAGGCTTGTTGATACCTCTACACGAACAGCATCAGATATTCATTGGAAGCCAATCAATCTTGAAATAGTGAAAAATATTCTTGATAAGCCAAAGCTAAATACTCCGAATTATCAAAAAAATTACCGAAAAAAGGATCTTCAAGACTGGTCGAATTACTGCAGCGTCAAAATAAGTCCTATGGACAATATTGATCACAACATCTCGATGACTGCATCAAGAGGTGTGGCGTACGCGGAAGAAAAAGGTCTTATTAAAGAATACTCTGAACAAGTTTTTAAAGCATTTTTCAGTGATTTGAAAGATATATCTGACAGGAAAGTCTTGATGAATATTGCTGCAGAAATAGGACTGGATGAGGAATTCCAAGATCACCTAGATGACCAGTCTCTCGATCGTCTAGTTGAAAATAATTCTAAAGAACTTGCCCAACGAGGGGGTTACGGAAGCCCAACAATGTTTGTGGAAGATAAAATGTTTTTTGGGAATGATCGAATGAATTTAGTTGAGTTTGCAATTGGCCAGGCAAGTGGAAGGATTCTGGTTCTTCCTGGGCAACATAACACCTAGCCTTTTTTGTGATACATTATTTCAATGATCACTAATTCCAAACTTAACCGAAGGAGCTTTCTAGCAGGCTCAGCTTCAATGGGTCTTGCCTTGAACTACTCTTCATCGGCTTTGAGTGCAGATAGTCAAAGCCAGTATCGCTCATGGGAAGACGTTGCCAGAAAGAAATGGACCTGGGATAAAATCAGCCGATCAACACACGGAACAAATTGCACAGGGCAATGTGCATTCAACATCTATGTCAAAGATGGAGTTGTCTGGCGGGAGGAGCAACAAGGAGAATATGGCTCTTCTGGCGATGCTCCTGATTATGGACCCAGAGGTTGTCAAAAAGGCTTGAGTCATTCACGTTACATGTATGGAAAACAGAGAATCCTTTATCCTCTCAAACGAGTTGGCGAAAGAGGCGATGGAAAATGGGAAAGGATCTCTTGGGAACAGGCAATGTCAGAGGTGGCAGATAAATTTATCGATCATTCTGTGGAACATGGTCCAGAATCGATCACCTGCGGCTTAGGAACTCAAATGGTTATGAAAAGAGCTTCTTATGCCAGTATTTTAAGATTTGCAAACATCACTGGAGTTCAGATGCCTGAAGCATTTGCTGGAGTCGGTGATTTGTTCTCTGGGGCACAAATTACATTGGGTCACGTCACTCTTGGTAATACCATGGCAGAAATCTATAAGTCAAAATGCTGTCTCGTTTGGTTCTGCAACCCAGCAGTAACAAGAATTCCTGATGCTCATTTTTTCTGGGAAGCAAAATATAATGGGACTGAAATCATTTCCATCTCTCCAGACTTTAATGCCACTGCAATGCATTCGAGTAAATGGCTCAACCCAAAACCCGGAACCGATATTGCACTCGCAATGGCAATGGTTGAAACAATCATCAGTGATAAAAGCTATGATGAGGAGTACATGAGGGAGCAATCTGATCTTCCGTTTCTGGTAAGAAAGGATAACCTAAAATACCTTAGAGAAACCGATCTATCAGAGGCATCGGCCAATGCCAAAGATAATAGATTTTATATCTGGGATGAAGAAAACAATGCGCTGACAGAAGCGCCGGGGACAGGCACGCCTCCTCCTCCGCCACCCGGAACTCCCGAGCACCTAATCCCGCCCATGCCCTCTATTGATCTTAAGGGCTTAAAGCCAGCAATTGAAGGATCGTGGACTGTTGAAACCAAAGATGGGCCTGTTGAAGTTACCACTGTCTTTGAGCTTGTAAAACAGAGATCATCTGAACATACCCCAGAGTATGCTGAAGAAATAACAGGCGTGAGTGCAAATGTAATTAGAGACGTTGCAAGAAAGTTTGCAAGCTCTAAACCAGGAATGATTTATGCTGGTTATCGAGCATCAAAGTATCTTCATGGAGACCTTTTGCAAAGGGCTTTGTTCTTGCTTCTATGCATTACGGGCAATACAGGAAAAGAAGGCGGCGGACTAACAATCACTAATCTTGCAAAAGATGAAAGTGCACTCTTTCCATTTGCCATCAAAAATCCAATCGCAGCCTTTCGTGTCGCAACCCTCTCAAGATGGGACTATGTTCACGCAGACATGAAAGAGTTTAACGAAGAAATATACGGGAAGGAATTGGCTGAGGAATATGATCACCATTTTAATGAGTCGGTCAAAAATGGATGGTTTCCAGATTATTCAAAAAAACCATGGAAGATGGGCCTCTTTTCAGGAACCAATGCCGCGAGCTGGAGATCATCGGGGAAAAGATGGCGTGACAACGCCTTTAGTAAGCTTGAAACCATTGTCACCTTTGCAACCGATATGGGCGCAACGGCCATGTATTCGGATTATGTTTTGCCGATTGCACATCACTATGAAAGACATGACTTTCATCTAGAGCCAAGAACACCATTCATGCAGGTCATAGATAAAGCTGTAGAGCCCCTGGGTGAATCGGTTGATGATTGGACCGCCTATGAGAGACTTACAAAAGCGATCTCCCTAAAAGCAGAAGAGAGAGGCATTAAACCAATCAATGACAATGTGGTCGGGGTTCCTTTTGCCAGAGATTTTACAAAATATCATGATGATTTCACTGATGAAGGGAAGATCAAGTCTGTGAAGGATGTGATTCAATTTCTTCTAGATAACACCACAGGTATCCAAAATGTAAAATACGAAGAGCTTGCAGAAAAGGGGTTCTTGAGAAATAAAGGCTCTGAAACAACATTGCACTCTAAAGAATCTCCCTATTTTTCTGAGATTTATGACAATGTTAGAGAAAAGACTGGCTATAAGACACTGACCCATAGACAGCAGTTCTATATCGATCACGACTGGTTCTTTAAATTTGACGAAGCATTGCCTGGACATAAAGATGCAATAACCAATGAAGGCTACCCCATGAAAATGCTAATGGGCCACGCCAGGCATGGTATACACAGTATGTGGCGCGATGACAGTTTTCTTCTGAGTCTTCAGAGGGGAGAGCCAGATGTTTATGTGAATCCTGATGATGCAGAAAACAGGGATGTGAGTGATGGCGAACTGATCAAAGTTTATAGCAAATCCGGCTCATTCATTGCTCAGGCACATGTCACCTCGGCCATGGGCCCAAGTATGATTTATATGTATCATGGGTGGGATCCAATGATGTTCAGGGGCCGCGAAAATTTTGGTGCCGTGGTGCAAACCGGGGGGCTGATTAAACCCACCTCATTGGTCGGTGATTATGAACACTTAGGCTGGAAACCATTTGCCTACGAGCCAAACCATACCTTCCACGACTTTACGTGTGATTTTGAGAAATATACAGAGGCCTAAATCTAAAACACTTCCTCTCTTGGAACGGGCTTAAGAAACATAAATATAATTGCGGCGAGAATGATTGGGATTATACCCACATATGTGTAGCCCATATTCCAACCAAAAATAGTTGCTGCATAGGTGATCGCGAGTGGTCCCAATCCAAAGCCTAGGTTAATTGCCAGAGTGCCAGAAAAGCTCGCAGCGGTAGCTCTGAGCTCTGCTGGAAAATTCTCTGCAATAAAAGTTGCCATGACTGCGTAAGCCCCATAAAAAAATAATGTCATTAGGCCGTAGACAATTAGAACTTGTGTCCATCCTTGTGCCCACCAAATAAGCATGATAAAAGCGAGACTTCCAGAAAGTGCCCACAGGATGATTGTGTTTCTTCGAATCAGAAAAAACTCGCCCACAATCGCAGCTGCAATGTATCCAAAAGCACCTATCCCATATGAGTAACCGACAATCTTAATGGCATCGACAATATCCCAGCCTCTTTCTTGAGTGAAATACAAAACCAGCATCAATGTGCTGCCATATGCGAATGCGTATAAAAATTGTCCAGTGAAAAGCAGCAACGTTTTCCTTCTCCATTTCTCTTGAAATAAAACCATGGTGCTGATGGATGGCTCATCAGAAGGTTTTGATGCTTGAGATTTTAACCAAGCCTCAGATTCTGGAAGGTATTTGTATATTATCCATCCATATGGAAGAAAGAGTAAGGCAAGCAAGAAGGTGTATCTCCAATTGATTCCAAGTTCCTCAATCATAAAGGCGACCAATATTGATGCAAAAAACCAACCAAGAGGGAATCCAATCTGCAGTATGCCAGTAAAAAGTCCTCTAAATCTTGGCGGAGAAGACTCGGTCACAGTCGTCAAAGTAATTGGTGATTGAGCCCCTGCAGCAGTAAAACCTAATGTTCTGGCAATAAGCACCGATATGGTATTTGGTGCAATAGCCAAAAAAGCGACGAAGACAGGAGTCAAAAAAGTTGACCACAATAAGGATTTTCTTCTTCCAATGCGGTCTGTAAGAACCCCAACTTGGGTACAAAGTATGCCGGAAATGAAAAACGTTATGGCAACAAACCAGCCCACATCCGTCAATGACCAGCCAAAATCAGTTTGAAATTTTTCACTCACCAAAATAAATATTGAATGGTCTAAATTTGCAAACGTCACTCCGATTAAACAAATAAAGAATATTTTGTAGGAATTAAAAGGGATATCTTTAAAAGATATTTCACTGGATGTTGGATTCGATTGTTCGTTATCGCTCATGCTTTCCCCTTTCATTTAATTTGTAAATACTCAATATACTGTAATATGTTATTGATTGAATCGATTTTTTCGATATAGATTTTAATAAAAAAGGTGAAACCATGACACTCCAATATTCTGCTGTTGGGATTCAGAATGAATCACATATGGCAACCAGTATCGACGATTACTGGAAAGATCTCGAACGACTCCAGACCAGCATTGCCTATTCCGTGTGGAATTGCAGCTTGGATTTGCCCGTACAGCTTGTCTCAATCTCAGAAGGAGGAATTGGAGGCTGGTGTCTTGGCGGAGGGGATGAGCATCTCCGGATATACAATGAAGTTGTGCCGGAAATCCCTGGGAAGGAGACGGAGTTTCTTGGTGAAATATGCAAGGAATTCAACATTTACCTCATTGCTCAGATGGTTGCCAAAGTTCCTGATCTCATGCCCGATAGGATTTTTAATGTTGCATTCATTATCGACCCAAAAGGTGAGCTGATTCATACCCATATAAAAACATCTTTCTATCAAAAAGAAACTAATACAGCTCCCAGTGATATTTGGGATATTTACCTTGAGAAATACGGAGATGATCCGGAAAAATTACATCAAGCACTATACCCTGTTGCCAAAACTGAAATTGGGAACATTGGAACCTTAATCTGTGCAGAAGGCAGTTACCCTGAAGCAGCTCGAGGATTGGCCCTGAACGGTGCTGAGATTATTTATAGATCGCAGTATCCAGAGCCTTGGATGGGAAACAACATGAACCAAATACAGAATCAATCTCATGCGATTTTTAATACTTGTTATGTTCTTGCCCCAAATATTGGCGGAATCTATATGCCTGGCGGAGAAGACTTTAAGTTCAGCAATGGCAAAAGCCAGATCATTGATTACAGGGGTCAGATCATCTCTGAGTACCTCAGCGGTGGTGAAGCCCTGGTCAGTGCAATTGTGAATATAGATGGATTGAGAGATTTTAGATTGAGAGGACAATGGCAAAACCTTGCGAAAGACATGAGGGTTGAGGAATACAAAGTAATATACGATGCGATGATTGCAAAAGGTGGGATATATCCAAAAAACTTGTGCTTGGATGAACCTCCATTTACAGAAGAAGATCAGCTCGAATTGGTCAAGCATCAAGTGAACAAAATGGTCAAACTTGGCATTTATTCTGCTCCAAAAAACTGGGAGCCATATGATGTGAAAGAATCTGTTCTCGAAAGAATTAAAAAAAGCGAAAGCGAATCTTAGATAATGATTTGGCGAGTATTTATTAATCCGATCATGCTCTTTATTTTAAGATCGCCTTTTCATTTCCTTGTAAGCCATAGTGTTGTTGTCCTCCATGTGATTGGAGCAAAGAGTGGGAAACAATACTTTATACCCGTCAGCTTCTTTGAGCATGATAAAGGCTTGTTGACCTGTGTGACCGATAAACCCAATATTTGGTGGAGAAACCTTATTGGCACAGAAAAGATAAAGATTCTCTTCAAAGGAAAAGAAGTTCAATCAAAAATAAACATTGAGCCTGAAAACTTTGATTACATTTTTCCCAAGCTCAATGCTCTATTCACCCATAGCCGCATTGACGGCTTTTTTGGCAAAGTCGGGTACAAAAACGGAAAGCCTATTAAGGAAGATGCAAAAGGGGCTGCAAAGCGGATGGTTCTGATAGAGCTAAACTTCACTGAATCTTAATTGAATTGGACTCTTCCTTGGAACATTGTCTTGATCTAGCGGATTTGGGGCTTCAAATTCATCATTCAGCTTAATCGGATTTTTTGAAAAAGTAAGCTCAATGCACTGTGGGTCGCCATCTTGATCAAATCGATTGTTGTTGGGGTGAATATGAATAAGCTCCAAATCAATTTCGTTTATAAATTGTTCAATTCTGTTTCTGTTCTCTGAGACTTTATGAAACTCGATAACCAAACCAGAAAGATCATCTTTAAAGCTTATAATTTCTTCTAAGATTTGATACTCATAACCCTCAATGTCTGCTTTTAAAAAAAATGGTTTTTTACCCAATCTGGATACTGTTTCATCAAGATTTGTATTCTCATTGGAAGTGCTTCCAATCTTCTCAAGAAAGAGTATGGCCTCTTCATTGAAAAACTTTCTAAATTCCAAAAACAATATTACAGCATCATAGGGAGCATTCAGCCTTCCAATGAGTATCGATAAGAACCTTTTGATAAAGTGTTTCACCCAAAACATCGTTCCGACAGAGTAGTCGTAAGCATGGACAGTCACGATTTTTTTATCTAAGAAATCCTTTTCAAAACTCCAATTTTTTCCAATCCCTAAAGCAAGAAGGGCTTTGGATTCTTGAACAGAATTTGGGTCAACAAGATAACCGCCATCGTGATCACTGCCAAGCCTCATCAGATCATATAACCCGTCAGGTTTAAAGTTCTTTGGAAGCATGAGCTATTTTGACTTTTTAGTAAAAGTTCCAGACTCAATCAGTTTTTTAATTGTGTCGCCAAAGACCTTTCCCGCATCCTCATGATTCATTGGTGGGAGGTTTTTTGGCCATATGGGTTGATCGTATAGTTTGCTAAAAATCTCGGTTTTTAGATAAGGGATCCAATTTTGAAACTTTGCATTCTCACGATAATGCCTGAGCGCTTCTATATTTATCTCGCTCGCTGTGTAAGCATCTCCAACTGTATCTGTCTTCGAAAGGACAGTGCCTTTGTAATCATAAATGGCTGATTTACCGCCAAGTGCGCCATCGATTACGGTGGGCTCTCCCCCGCTCTCCGAAGGCATAATCAGTGACCCAGTATTGGGTGCTATCATATAAGCAGTGTTATCAATGGCTCTCGATCGATTCTGTACTTCAAAAATTTCTCTTGAAACCCATGGCTCTGGCAAAGACGCTCTATAAAGAATTTCAGCGCCATTCATGGCAAATGCTCTAAACGACTCTGGAAAAGAACCCTCAACCCCAACCGTACCTGCGATATTGCCTATCGGGGTCTTTGCAACAGGGAAAAATGCTTCGATCGAATCGCCATGTTGTTCCACCCATTGATCATAAACATCATGAGGGGTTGTAGAGTGTTCGACAAATACCACTATATTCTTGTGATGCTTGTATATGACATCGCCATTGTCATCGATGATAAAAATTGTATTAAAAAATCTGTCTTTGTAACCTGGCAGTCTTTCTTTGAGTTGTCCGATAATATAGGTGCCTTTCTCTTTTGCAATCCTTCCAAGAAAGTCTGTCTCAGAACCAGGAATCTCTGCCGCCATTGTCTTTGAATATTCTGCCTGATTCATATCAAGTATTTCATCTACAAAGCCTTGGATTGCTCCTTCGCCCAGAGCAATCAGCTTAACGGGCAGCTCCATTGAACACATATGAGTCACCATCTCAATCATATTCCCAATATGATCTAGGTTGATCTGAACTTCATCCCTTGTTTTTACATGTTTTACTTTGGTTTGAAGTGCTACCGCTAAGTATGGATCTATCATCATAGTGCTCTTATATATAGTCCTTTAGTTTTACTTCTTCTTCGTTTGGAATTATCGGCTTGACTAAGTCATCAGCATAATCCATGTCCTTGGTTGCATCGACACCAACCCGTGCTGATGTTCCATCTGGTAGAGCAGCCCTATCCACTTCCCAAGTCACAAAGTCTTGAAATGCGTGGAACTTTTCAGATCTCCCCATCCTAGTCCAGGTGGCCCACTCAACATCATCCATGTCATTCGGATCAACATCATCATCAACAATGATTATTCTTTTCGCCATCCAAGCTAGGTTGAAAAATCCCATATTCATTTCAAATAGCTCTTTGATCATTTGTGCAGGCTCATCGTCGCTATTTTTTTTAATGGCTATAACCAAATGCATGAGCGGTCCGATCTTTGTATCAAAATGAACCGCGAGATTTGTGACGTTTGTATATGTCTCTCTGATTTTTTGTTCTATGCCCTTGGTGATGCCATAAACGGTTAAATAACCCAAATTATTGTGCTCTTTCGCCCTTCCTGCCATCAATGTGTAAAACATGGCATCGTTTCTTTGAAGCATACTTGTAACCTTACACATAGGCGCGTGCTCAGTGCCATACTGCGCACCAAATTCTCCCAATGTATTTTCTACCATGTTGTCTAAATCAACCACCGTTTCAAATGCCATCTCGCAATCAACCGGTATGGGCAATCCTGAATCTGGGCCCATGATGACATCAATTGAATCTCCGTTGATCCCTCCAGCAACATCAAGCTCTGAAACATCGTCTGGCGACTTTGATGCTGCAGCCATTAATAAAGCTGGTGGAGCACCCAAAACCATTGCAACTTTCATTTCTTTGTTGTTTTCCTTATGCCAGGCATATGCTTTTCTTAGGTCGCTCAACCCGCTTGCATTAATCAGTAGATTTTGAGAGTCAATGATTAGGCATCTGTAAAAGCCTACATTGATCTCACCATTTGGTTTTCTAAATATACCAACAGCTGCTGTCAAGAAGGGTCCTGTATCGAGCTCAAAGAAAGTTGGTGCTGGCAAAGAATTTAGATCAATATCGCTTCCAGTTAATATATTTTCTAAGATGGGGCCGGAATCAACCTGATTATAAGGTATGGGGTTAGCAATGCCTTTCATTACTCTTTGTCCGGCTTGTTCATATGTAAAATCTTCATTTCCATCTTCATTAAAAATAAGGCCAAAACGTCCCATTGAGGTGAATAATCCTCCAACTGCTTTATAGTCCGAACCTTGAACATTTTCAAAAATAAAAGCTTTTGACTCATCTTCAAGTGTTTTCATCAGTGCAGGCATTTCAAACCGAGGGTTAACGGGTTTAGTAACCCTTACCAACTTTCCCTGCGAGTCTAATAATTCAATAATTTCTCTGAATGATCTATACATACCAATATCTAAAATTTTAACTACATTAGCATCCGATTTGAAAATAATCTAATCACTTCGATTGTTTGATATAACTGGGATAATTGATATTCTAGGTGATAGTTATTTTTGGGAGGAAAAATGAAAACAAAAGCAGCTTTGGCATTGAAAGCCGGTGAAGATCTGATTGTTGAAGAATTAGACTTAGAGGGTCCAGGTGACAATGAGGTACTTGTAGAAATAAGAGCAACAGGTGTTTGCCATACAGATGCATTTACACTTTCAGGAGATGATCCTGAAGGAATATTTCCTGCAGTTCTAGGCCATGAAGGTGCCGGCGTTGTAATGGAGGTAGGGAAAAATGTCACTTCAGTTAAGCCGGGTGATCATGTTATTCCACTATATACGCCAGAGTGCAGAGACTGTAACTTTTGTCTAAATCCAAAAACAAATCTCTGTCAGTCAATAAGAGAAACACAAGGTCAGGGTCTCATGCCAGATGGAACATCAAGATTCTCGTTAAATGGCGATCCTATATTTCACTACATGGGTTGTTCAACATTTTCAAATTACTCTGTAATGCCTGAAATTGCAGTTGCAAAGGTAAGAGAAGATGCCCCATTTGATAAAATTTGCTACATAGGTTGTGGCGTTACAACAGGTATAGGAGCAGTTGTCTACGATGCAAAGGTAGAACCCGGTTCAAATGTTGTTGTATTTGGTTTAGGTGGTATTGGCCTGAATGTCGTCCAAGGCGCAAAAATGGTTGGTGCAGATAAGATTATTGGCGTTGATATAAATGAAGATAAAGTTGAATTAGCTAAGAAGTTCGGTATGACAGATTTTATAAACCCTAAAGAAACAGAAGATGTTGTAGAAAATATTATAGATTTGACAAATGGCGGTGCTGATTATTCCTTTGAGTGCATTGGAAACGTTGAGACCATGAGGCAGGCATTGGAATGCTGTCACAAGGGCTGGGGAGAATCAGTTATCATCGGAGTAGCAGGTGCAGGACAGGAAATTTCAACAAGGCCATTTCAACTTGTTACTGGCAGAGTTTGGAGAGGCTCCGCCTTTGGAGGAGCAAGAGGGAGAACAGACGTTCCTAAGATTGTTGATTGGTATATGGAAGGAAAGATCAACATTGATGACATGATCACTCATACAATGCCGCTTGATGACATAAATGAAGCTTTTCATTTAATGCATCAAGGAAAATCTATAAGATCGGTAGTAATATATTAATATTATGTTCTCTTGATATATATCGATATATCAGTTATTTAGAATC
>Ga0208410_1000777_pt1 | contig 17854 bp, 10 predicted proteins | sample ETN02SmetaG_3_FD_185787 | JGI IMG/M metagenome (GOLD analysis project Ga0208410, IMG submission 185787) | Marine microbial and viral communities from oxygen minimum zone, Eastern Pacific Ocean - ETNP2014F10-02SV257 (SPAdes) (version 2) | ecosystem: Environmental > Aquatic > Marine > Oceanic ... | reverse complement strand
CTCATCTCTCATTCCAATTGCAGATTCCATTACCACTGGAATAAGATTTTGAGGATTAATCTCTAAACTTTTTATTCTCTTTTTTTTATCATACCCTGCAGCATTAAAATACCTTAAAGATGCATATTTTATTCCCTTCAAATTAGAAAACCATTCTAAGTTTTCTTCTATATGCAATTTGGTTTGCCCGTAATAATTAGTTGGTAATAATGGGTGATTTTCATCTAAGGGATTATAATCAGGTAACCCATACACCGCTGCTGATGAACTAAAAATGAATATTTTTATATCATAATCAGAGCATGCATTGATAACATTTAGACCACCAATGATATTGTTCTGGGCATAAATCGCAGGTTCCAACATTGATTCTCCTGCGGCCTTATTTGCAGCCAAATGAACTACGGCGTCATATCTATTTTGTTTAAATAACTTTGATAGATCAGAAATAGAAAGAGTTGATCCGTGTATAAATTGTACATTTTCATTTATATTTTCTTTGAAACCAGTAGATAAGTCATCAAAAACAGTAATATCATACCCTCTTTCAATGGCCTCCAATACAATATGTGAACCAATGTACCCAGCGCCTCCTATGACAACTACTCTCATTCGACCTAATTATTAACTACCTAACTGGATTATTTATTTTGATATTCAGATTTACCAAAAGCGAGAAGAGGGAAAAAGACTATAGGCAACAATAATAAACCAATAGAAAAAATAAGATTTTTTCCAAATAATTTTGCAACCTGAAAAGATGATAAAACGTATCCAATTGGTAAAATAAGGTAAATAACAATCCACCAAACTGGTTTTTGAGCAATTTTTGTAAAAACAAATAAATTTAGAAATGGCACTAAGGCCTTCCAGCCTGCCTGCCCTGATTTACTGAAAATCTTGAACCACGAAATCCAAACAACCAGAAAAGTTAGACCTAAATAAGCAAGAATAATTATTGGAATAAGTCCTAATTCATTCTTTTTCTTTTTTGACTTCTTATTACCACCCTCTAATTCCTCATCTTCTTTTTCAATTAATTCTCCTTGAAGGGAACCAACCATTCCTATGGTGAATTCTGCAGGTGGATTCATATCCAAAGTAACCTCGCTATCATCAGATGTCTCATCTATTGTTTCACCTACATTTCCTGCCAAATCCCTATAATCGAGTAATATTGGGATGACTCCTTCAGAGTCTGATTCTGTAAAAATATGATAGAATGTAAAACTAAGGCTATCCTCTTCTTTCAGTATTGCCTCATTGGAATTTAGAAGTATTTTGATATCTCGTATGGATTCGGAAGATTTAAAATTGATGAATACAGTATCATCTTTAATGGCTAATGATGAATCATAAGGGTTTGATGTAAAGAGACCAATTTCATCTAATTCAGGAACTGTGCCATCCTTTATGGTTGGCATTCCATCACTTGCAACAGTTACTGGTGTACCTGGGTTGCCTGCTAGATCAGTGTATGTCATTTCAAACTCAATGACTCCATCGTCTGCCTCATCGGAGGGATATACAAGCATCCAAGATTTATCTACCCCTACAGCACCATCATAAGTCTCTCCATTTATATTGAATATAGGTGCATTCATCGCTTCATTTGCACTAACCTGAAACGTGATAGAGTCACCTGGCATTGCTCTTTTTGAATCGAGTTCATTTGATGAGGTTATCTCCAAGCTAACTAACTCTGGAATAATCTGATCAACAGTCAATACACTATCACTAACAGGACCAGTGACACTGTTACCAGCACGGTCCCATAATTGGGCAATGAATTGAACCTTAGCGTTCTCTTGAAATCCAGGCATGGTCTCAAAAGCTTCGGCAGGAATAGAGACTTGCTTAATATCATCAATATCACCTTTTTCGATAATGTGTTTCTCACCAAGATCATTAAATGAGTTTCCTTCATCAAAATTGACCCTGACCTGAATTCTACCACCAATAAGTGATTCATCATCAACAAGCGGAACACCCACCGTTACATGAGTAGACAAGCTATTCCAATATCTTGGAACAACCTCCTGTGCAAGGAGCACTTTTGAAAACAATAGAACTATTAGAAGTCTTATTATTCCCATTCTTTTAATAATCCTCTTGCAATACCATATTGATCCATATCTTCCAATTTATTTGATTCAGACACATCCTCTTTCAATAATGAACTTAGCAAAGAAATGGCTTTTGTTGTTTGTCCATTTTTGTGCAATGCACGAGCAAGATACACAGCTTGATTAGGTGTGGATTCTCCTGTTTTATAGGCAAGAGTAAGATATTCTAATGCTTTATCATTACTCGGCCAAGATAAAATAAATGGGATATAAGGAGACTTAAAGTGAACTGCTCCAAGCATGAAATATCCTCCACCATCATTATAGCCTGAGTCAATATCAATAATTTTTTTTGAAAGTTTTTTCATGGTACCTGCGACTCCCTCTCTAGCCGCTGACATTGTTCCATAGATCTCTGCCCAGCTTCCTAGATTAACTAGATACCAGTAGTAAACTGCAACGGATTGAGGATAACGACCAATCAATTGTTCCCCCAAAGACTTTCCCTCGCTAAATATTTCTTTCTTTGTATCATTGTTATCTGCAACAAATTTTCCTTTGTAATAATAACACTTGAGTAGATAGACCCCTGCTTCCAATTCGCCACCTGGTGTCTTCATTGCTTTAAGAAATTGATCTATTGCCTGGTCGATAAATTTTTTATTTGCCTTTAGCCCAACTGATTCATTTGCTCTTTGGCTATAAAGATCAATTCCCCTTTCAAAATGGGTTAGTTCGGCATTTATAAAAGAAAAAAGAAAAAGAGTAGTTACAAATAAACTCTTCATACAATCAAAATTAAAAATATTCGATATAGGTTATCTTGATCTCTCGCTTGAAATACTCTACTTTCTCATCATCAAAAAGAAGATTGTTCAGATCTAATTCAAGGTGTAATGATTCAACAAATGACCAACGGAGTGCTGCATTCAGATATCCGCCACGGCTAATTGACATTGTCTCTGCGGTCATATCATTCTCATTTAATGAGCTATTGTATTCAAGAAGAATTGAAAACTCAGGATTTAGCTCAAGGTCCAATCCAAAAAACAAGTTAAGATCCTCATCCCCATCATTTGTCTCAAGAAAACTGTAGTTCAACCCGGAATGAAGTCCAATATTTCCATTCCCGAAAGGAGATAACCAATTCTTTGAGGCTGCAAGATAGATTCCTAGGGCCTTTGTATCATAACGTTGGAGAGTATCATCAGAATAGTAGTGTCCTAGACCCTGTGTATTCATACCAAATGCAATTCCAGGCATCGACATATTCTCATCTATAATCAAATATTTCAATTTTGCTTCTGGCCTAGGATACCAAATAAGGCTATCATCTCCAATTAGATTTGAAGAACCATAAGAAAGACCAAACTGAAATCTATCAGTGATTCCAACACTAAGACCCGCAATCAAGCCACCTTCATCTTGAATTCTCATATCCATGGAATAGCTACCTCTTGTCAATGTACCTGCAGTTGGAATAGTAATAAGATCTGTTGGAGGGGGATAGTCTTGTCCATTAACAACAAAAGATAGAATAGTAATAGCTAAAATAATTTGTTTTTTCATTATCTCTTCAAGTGAATTGGTCTAGGATAAATTACATCACCCATACGGGAGGTCAAAGTACGGACACGATGAATAGGGAGCGTAAGAATATCATTCTCTTGTTCCATCCTAAACTGTAAACCATTATCAGACAGATCAACAAAATCAATTAGAAGTCTCTCACCATTCACAAGTATAAGCTCATCCCACTCAGTACGGGGAATAATTCCTCCATGAGGTACCAGAATCCTACGTTCTTTTATTTCTCTTGCAATGATATCAACCTCATCCAGAGTGTTGTGAGAACGAGGTGGTGGTGTCTTGTATAACTGATCTGCAGGTGCCATATCCACTGCAACATTAGATATCAATTCACCATCATATCCAAATTCCCAGATCTGAACTACCATATGTGGTTCAACATAGTCATACATATGCTCAAACTTGTATTTGAACCTTCTTATTACCCTTGCTGATGGGAAATCCCTCCACCTTTCTTCATAAAGATTGCCTAAATAGTCATAGTCTAACTCAACCTGACCATATTTCTGACCATCAATGGTCTGAAAAACTATTTTAGATACTTGTACTCCATCTTCCATGGTAAAGTAGGTTCTCTGATCTGTAAAGGTCATGGGTTCATTTTTTTTATATCTCCAAGCTCGATACTCTTGGCTCCAGGGCTCATCATCCCCATAGATGGTTAAGTTCAAATATTTCCAGCGGTCCGTATACTCTCCTTTTTCCTTTAATATTCCATTTTCATCGTATCGCAACATTTCTCTTTTATCTATGATACCACTTGGTAATACTCTTTCAATCTTTATGGGCTGATCTTTTTCGTTATAACTAACTGAAAGATGGGCCTTCCCTCTCCGCGCAGTTGACAACATAGATAGATCGGCTTTAAAATTATGATCACTTTCAAAATATCTTACATAGTACACATCATTTTCGGGCTGACCGATAATAATGCTATAAAAAAGAGAAACAGTTAGTAGACATTTAAATAATCGCATGATCAGTCTTCAGGTGTTATATCTTCATCAAGACTATTTGATAACTGGTAACGATATATGGAACCATTCCCACGATCACATACATAGAGTACACCTCTTTGGTCTACTGCAACAGCACATGGTTCCATCATTAATTTTAGAGAGTCTTGTCCATACCCTGCTTTCTTAAAAAAATCTCCTTGAGAATTAAATACTGTAACATCTGAATGGACATTATCAACAACATAGATATTCTTATTATTATCCAATGCAATATCCAATGCATTTGAAAACCATGAAGGATCCATAATGTCATCAGCTTCCGGTTGGAACCCAGAAGTGTATACCGCAAAATCACCTGATAGATTTGGATAGATCATATGAACAGGGAAATAATTACCTACCTGAGTGTAATATAAATTTCCTTGATAATCCACATCAATGCTCAGAGGTTGATTTACTGTACCTGCTCCTGTACCGAATCCTTTGACCGTTCCACCAAATCGTCCTGTATAAGCCCATACCAGGTCTCCACTTTTGAGCTCCAACAGTAGAGAACGCTTAAAGTCCACCTGAACAATTCGATACTGGTTATTAAAGCCACCATAACTATCAGTTACAAATACCATATTCTCATTATCTGCTGGAGTGGTCAGGGCCGTGAATTCACTAGAATCAGCTTGATAAAAATTGTCTAGATAGACATTCATCTCATTCTTACCATCGTAAAAAAGATGTGGCTGCATCAAAGAATCTATCAGTGTCTCATCTGAAGACAGGGTTCGTTCAACAATTCCCCAATTATTATCATTAAGTAATGATAGCCAAAGATCTGTTCCTGCAATAGCCGTAGTATCCGCTCCTGTCTGAGTATGTATGAATGTTGCGCTAACCATAATTTTATTTATACCAATTTCATTCCAATATTGATTCCACACAAAAATCCTTTGTGATCCATCAATAAAAAAAACATTCATTTTTTTATCAACATCAACATCAATAGGAGAGAAATCGTTTTGATCACTATCCACCAAATTTCTTAATCCTTCAAATCCATCTGGCCTATTCCCATTCTGGTCAAAAACCAAGATAGAGTTATTCCCTCTATCTGCAACAAATATCCTTCCATCCTGCGCTATTGATATTTCCTCAGGCTGTTCAAGACCAAAGCTACTATCCCACAGAGGGCTTATCTGTAAAAACGTAGTATCTCCAGCTCCAAATTGACCAGAGTCATTTGAGTCTATATCTGATGGGACCACAAAACGCTCTGTACATGAAATAAGAAAGACCATTAGAAGAAGGCTTGAGGATGAGAATCTAGTCATCATAGTGTCAAACCAATGCTAAATCGTTTTGGGTCACTTAGATGGTCAAAATTTGCATATCCATAGTCCACACTAAGTTCTAATGGGCCCACTGGAACAATGACTCCCAGACCAAAGGTTATGTTCTCCTCATTCTTATTGAATTTATGACCGACTCTCAAGAACATGATCTTTGAATATGAATACTCCAAACCACTTACAATGTATTCAGCATTGTCAACAGGATGATTTAATTGCACAGAGGCAGTTAATTTTTGTTTTTCTGAATCCAAAGGATCGATTGCTGCTCCTACCCTGAATTGTGTGGGAGGTGAGAATTGCTCAAATGAGGTTAATTCGGATATCTCCGAACCAGAATTTTGATCTAATATCCTCTTTTCATAGCTTCCATTAGGACCAACGGTCTCACCAAAATTAGATAATGATGCACAGAAGCGAAGTGACCTATATCCTGTCCAATAAAAGGTCCCCATATCCATCAGAACAGCATCCATCCCAAATCCAGCTAGGTCTTCCGATACATATTTCAAGGTTAAACCAAAACTAAATCTGTCAGTCATTTTTGCACCATATGTCATTCCAAAGAACCTATCTTGAAAAGTGAAATAATTGCCAGTTCCATCAGGATGGAACTCTGTTGTTTCAGCCATTGGTTCCATGTGCAAGATACCTGCATTGAATCCAAGATAATGGTTTTTGAAAACACGGCGAGTGAAGCTTAAATAATCGTAGTTTATACCAGCAGGCCACTTGATCTGGGTCATGGATAATTCCGTATCATCCAATTGAGCTATTGCCGCTGGATTATAGTAGACACTAGAGGCATCTTGATTTAAGGCAACCACGGACTCTCCCATTCCAACCGCCCTTGCGCTAACACCAATATTCAAGAAGGTAAACACAGATGTTCCCGCTCTCTGCCCACCCAATATTGGAAATATGTCCTGACTATTGATCGGAGATATCGATAGAAGAATGAATGAAATGAATATGAGTTGACGTACCATTAGAATATGAACTGCAGTCCTATTTCCATTGACCGTAGTTTCCTATTCCTTGAAGGATCAAGGTTAGGATCCGGACTATTGGCCATTCTATAACCATAGATCTCTCCTGGGCCATATCCTCGACCCGTGTATGGATTGATTCTCCTCGGTATCATCTCATTTGTCAAGTTCTCTACCTCTAGATAGCTCTTCAACTTGAAATTGCCAACTTTAAAGGTCTTATAGAACTTAAGGTCAACATTCCTACTTGGAATATCACTTACATAGGCATAGGGACGGTCATCCTCCCTCGGACCCTCATAATAAGGTCTATCACCTACATAAATGACCGTATCCTGTATGGAACGTGTGTATCGTCGTCCTGATTCATATTCAAGTCTTGCAGATACTCCCCAATTGCTAGGATGAGAATAAGATAGATTTGCAAAAAAATGTAATGGCCGGTCCCAACTCATGTAATTCTCACCAAGGGGTTTTTCTGACAATTGGCCTGCCTGGACAAGGAGATTGTCCATTGGAGATGAACTCTTCCCTGTGACAATACTGTAATTAAAATTTAGATCTATGTACCAATTCTTGAATAGCCTACTCTTCAATATGGCCTCTACGCCTCTGGATCTGGCGTAGTCTGCATTAAAATACATGTTGAAACTCAGGTGTGCATATTTTGGATTAGAGGGCCTAATGGTCTGTGATGTTTCATAGTCAAACATATCCTTCCAATATGCTTTCAACTCTAGGACCTGGTCTTCACTAAAACGATGTTTGACACCTAGTTCATACTGGACCGTGGTCTTTGGATTAAGATTTGGGTTACCAAATACCTGATAAGTCGACTGTGCCTTTGAATTTATTTTTGCATATACATATTGAAATGTTGGTAATTGTGAAAAATGACCATAGTAGAAATAGAGCACATCATTATCAGTGATTGGATGCGATATCCCAAATCGTGGACTTAACCTAGCCTTCATTTTATATGGCTCTTCAAACCAAGGAAAATTGAATGTCTCTTCATCAAATATTTTCCTGGCCTTGTCTGTAATTATGATATTTGAAGTATCATTAATTGCATCTTCAACATATCTTCCAGGAATCCAATAGTCTGTTCGAAGGCCTAGGTTCAAGGTCATTCCCTCAAAGATGATTCTGTCCTGTAAATAAAAGGCCCCAAAATAAGTCTTTGCATTATAATAATCGTAGTTGGCTCCAAAGCCAGAAGAGCCACTCCAAGGTTCATCTATGTCCAATACTTGTATTTCAGTGATGGTATGTTCAAAACCTGTCTTCACCTTATGCCCCGATTTTGTATGCACTGTCCAGTCTATGTCAAAACGAGTATTCTCGCTACTTAGATCATACCACTCTGGCGCAAACCCCGTATCATAGAATTCATCACCATATGTGATTTGAATATTTCCATCCAGATCCGTATCATCAAGATTGTAGTTGATGGGCTCTAGATCTAGTCTCTGCTGATAATCACTCCAATGAAGATCTTGGACAGCACTATGCTCCATCGTAGTAAATTTCCCAACCGTGATCTCATAGAAGGAACTTGTAGATAGAGTGTGTGTCCAATTCAGGTTAAGTAGTCGCGTATCCCTAGTAATCGTATTGTAATTATCTAGAATATTCATATAACGGTAGGGGAAATAAGTTGAAGAAAATGCCCTAGGCATGAAATATCCTTGATTGATATTCAATGATGCATCATATGAGGCCGATAACTTCTTCTTGGATGTTAATTCCCAAGTGAGTTTATATAATAAATGCCAGTCATTATTTTCTCTACCAGCAAGTTTTGACATGATATCATCTGCCTTTGAGTCACTGATCATTGAGGATTCCCAATAACGATGCGGATATAATCTTGAGGCAACCGGAAGGTTGCCATCGTACATCTTACCATATCCATTGAAGAAAAAAGAAAAACGGCCTGGGAGGTCAAGCCCAATAGCGGTAGGAAGTGTCTGAAAAAGAAGGTCTGGTCCACCCAGATTGAACTCTATTCTATCTGAATTGAAATTATCGGACAATAGTCTATCACTTGAATATTTCACCGTCCCTTCGTAATGATCACGCCCTTCCTTGAGCTTGATGTTGACCACACCAGACATGGCTTGACCATACTCTGCGTTATAACCCCCAGTAACGATCTCCAACTCCTCGATAGCATCTGCATTAACGAATAAATTCCCAGAATAACCAGAAAGTGGATCCTTAACGGAAAAACCATCCACTACGAATATGCTTTCATCGATCCTTCCTCCTCTGATATGTATCTCACCATCTTGGGTTGTGACACCTATCTGCTCTGATAATATATCCTCTACGCTTGAAACGACCTTGGCCTCAATATCCTCTCTTCTAACCCTCGCAATAGATGAGGTCTCATCTACATCAAAAAGAGGTTTTTTACCCATGACCACTACATCCTCTCCAAAACTTAGAACGGTCTCTTCCATATTAAAATCAAGATCAATGATTTCACCCGGACCTATGGTCACCCCTGTCTTCAAAATGATCTTATAGCCGATCATAGATACCTCAATATCATAACTCCCCGGAGAAATATTATCTATCCGATATCTACCTTCAAGGTCTGATGCCGCACCGTAGTAAGTACCTTTGACCATGACATTGACTCCTGGGAGACCTGATCCATTGCTTGCCTCATTTATGACACCAGTCAGGGTTCCACTACCTTGAGCATTAATCAAGGTCAAAAAAGATAGAAGTAGGATTGAACGCAAGCTAAAACTCATTTTCAAATAAGTATTGAAATAATTTTATAGCAGAACCATTCCCTTGTAGTTTAGGACGATATCCATCATGAAGTGGAAGGGTCATAATGACAACTTTACCTGATAATTCAGTTGGAGAGGTACGGTACTGTCCCATGCTACAAACCGTGGGATTACCGTTCCAAGCATCACTACCCTCAGGGGATGCCATGCGATAGACCTCGGTCAATGTCTCAAAGCCCGCTTGGCTTGGCCAAAAACCTTTTACCTTGACGGCTATTAAGTGAGAAACAGATAGATTTAACGTTGTGTCTATCGGGCTCTCAATGATCTTATTGGGGAAAAGACGACCACTTGGATTTAATGTGATCAAGGAGTCCATTGGAAACCAGGTGAAAGTCGTGTCCTCAAAGTCTATTGGATTTATGAATAGATCACCACCACCCATGATAAAATTGACAAGACTTGCCTCAGCCCGATTATATGTATCGTTCGCCGATGCAGTGTTGTTATAGGCAGCATACCAAACAACGGTCTTAAAATAATTTAGATTGGCTGTTACATCGGTAGAAGAATATGGTAATTCATCTCCTATCTCCCAGAATGAATATCCATCTGAGCCTGCAAGCGTGTCCATCATACCAGAATACCAAGACAGTGCATTATTTGAATTATCCAAAGGATAGTCATCTACAATGAGTATATCACCAACCACAGGCTTGACAACCCATGCCTGTGCTTCTGAAGGACGAGTAGAATCAGGGTATTGTATTATACTACTCTCTGCTCCCGCTATATCTCTACACTTAATAAAAAAGGTATGCACGCCAGGGTCCATATTTGTCAAAGTAATACTGGTCTCGTCTCCATCAAGATTCACCCAACAGGTTTCACATGTATCATCAATGGAATAAAATACATCCGTTATGGTCTCATTACCATCCTGATCAAAGAGATCCCATATGAAGGTCCTGGTTGGGAAAGTGAAGCTTGTATCGCTACCAATATTGGCTATCAACGGGTTCGATAAATACCTGAATGATAATTCAGGTGGAGAATTCTTTATAGGTAGCGTTAATCGTGAAGGTGTTAGATCCTCATTGCCATCATTATCAACTGATCGAACCTCAAATGAAAAGATGTCAAGCTCTGATCGTATTGGAACATAGAATATGCCACTCTCAAGATCAGTGAACGTCCATGCCGTGTCGCTACTCCATTTATACTTATACCCTACTATCTCACCATCTGGATCATCCCCCCACCAATGTAATTCTTGCTTACTAGTTGTGATGGTTGTAAACGCTTGAGATAGAGTATCCCAGACATAGTCACTAGATGGCTCTTCATCAATCGCATATATAGTATTCCCAAACGAATCATTCGTTGAATAAATAGTGTCTACTGCGACCAATGTAAGATATGTCTCAGGAAGACTGAGCTCAATTGGTTCAGATCGATCTTCGTATTCCCACCTATTACATGAAAATAAAATAATCAGACCAAGTAGATGTATGTTTTTCAGATTATCACCAAAGCTAGGAGGGCGGTAATTAACCGCCCTCCATTTGATCTATTTTACAAGTAACATCTTTTTGTCAGCAATAAAACTTCCCGCCTTGATCCTGTAGATATACAAACCTGAGGGAACCTTTTGACCTTGGTCATCTAGTCCATTCCAGTTCACTACATGAAAACCAGGATTATATGCGTTACCTTTTATAAGAGTTCGAACCTGTCTACCAACCACATCATAGACAATGAGTTTTACATCTTCTTGAGATCCAATTGAGAATCGTATTTGTGTCTCTGGGTTAAAAGGGTTTGGAAAGTTATCATGTAGCGCATAGTCATAGGGATTTACCTGGACATCATCATCTATGCCAACTGTCTGACCTAGATCTGCAACATCACGGATCTGTACTTTATATGTACCAAAACTATAGTTGAAGATTCCCATTATATGATCTAATTCTTGACCTTCTACAAGTGTGCCCATGAAATTATCTGCTCCAAAGGTTGCCATATCATCATCGATCAAGGTCTGAAAACCAGATTCATCAGTGATCGACCAATCAAAATCATTTACGGATGAGATGGTCACATTGTTCAATTTCACTAACACACCCTCATAGGATTCAACCTCATCAGCTGTCTGATGGACATCCTCACAACTCACCACAGTGGCATCTGGTTCACTCAATGTCTCGATAAAAGTCACCTGAGCATTGATCAAACGAGTATTACCACCAAACTTGAACAACCAGTCTGGGTCATAGTCGGTGACAAGCCCAGTTATAGACACATGGTCTCCTCTAGATATTTCTACCATCCCTACTATTGAATCTGTATCAAATACAAGACCTGCCCATTGTTGTTGTGTACCAGGGTCCTGTAAGGTATAAGAGCTATATCCGCTATTATACTGAGCTGTATCTGCTGTTACGACTCCTGATACGGTAACCTCACACCCTTCATATCTTGTATTTCCGGATGGCCATGGTGTATACTGCAGGTCTACCACTCCTAATTGATCCGTTACGACAAATCCTAATTGATCATGCTCATTGTCATATGGATATTGACTGGTCTTTGGCTCGGACTGGTCTGCTCCATCATCTGTAGCCGTAATGTAGTAATATACTGAGTTATCATTCGATGTGACATTTAACAGTGGTATGACTCCAGTAAAGACCGAATCATCCTCAGTTGACATGGTCACAGTATTATAAGTACTTCCATCAACAGTATAATGGACAAGTGCCTCTGTAATTGTAGAATTATCCAATATCACGCATGAAACAGCTACCTCATTATCTGATGACATTGGTGCACATGGCTCTCTTGATGTTCCTGATATGGAAGGCGGGCCTGAACCAAATTCAAAATCATCTGCATAAAGAGGACACAGTTTGTATGCAGTAGAATCATCATAACTACCATAGTGATGATAGAGCCATCCTTCCATGGACTGTATCAATGATCCAACCGGAGGTGGTCCTAATACTTCAAAAAATGCAGCTATGCTATCTGAATCATCATCGATCAGAACAGATCCTGATCCATCATCTGCTGCAAAGACCTCATACTGGAAATCATTCCCTGTAACCACTGCATCTTCAACACGAACCATGACATTTCCCCACTGCTCTGCCTCAGTAGGCCAGCGAAGATCTCCTGTTTGGACTGTGTCAACGACTGGAAGGGGCTGCTCAAAGTCCATGATATTTATTGGTTCAGTGATGAATAATTCTGTCATATTTGCAGGTCCGCTCGTGTATTCATATACATAACCCGTAGCTTGAATCAGATCCCCTTCATATAACACTGGAAATGCAGCAGCATCTGGATCATAGGAAAGAATGGCACTCCAGGGGCCACCATTCACATCTGCAAATATGAACTTAACTCCTTCACCAGCATAACTTAGTCCAGTTGGCATGGTAACGATTCCCTCAATGGTAACCGTATCTTCCAACATATAGGATTTATCTGATTCTGCATCTTCTCCTGTCTTCATTAAATCACTATGTAGCACCTGTTGAACACGCTGAATTCTTGTCATGCCTTCTTCAACAACATCTCGTGCTAATCTTGGTTGGAGTTTATAATTACTATAGTTGTAATCGAGAACACCCTCTATGTCTGCAAGCTGATGTCCTTCTGTGGGATAATAGAAATAATCCCATTTGTCATCACACCTTACAGTTGTCGTTCCGTCTCCAATTTCCCACTCTCCATAACCAAGGTCAGAATTAGTAACCGTCACATCTTCAACTCTTAACAGACATCCTTCATATGCTTCACCCATATCGGACAATGAAATAAGAGATGGCTCTATTTCCTCGTCTGCCTCTCCATGAACGATTCCAGATGTAACACTAGCGAGTTCTGTGAGGTTAAAATATTCCTCAACCGTTCCTGTAAGGGTAACCTCATCTCCTTCACCAGGGCCTGGGTGAGGATTCCCACTAGCATCTACCCAGTTAAAATTATCCCAACCATCGTATTCAAAACATACTATCCCATTCCAAGGACCTTCTGCATCCTGAACGAACATATACCGGAACTGATCAGATCCCCAAAATTCAGCAGTAACAACCCCTTGGATCGTCACCTCTTGGCCATTCAAAGGGCTTGCATCATCTGTTGCCGGGTCTGATACAAATTGGATGTCGTATATCGAGGTAATAGCCCCCGTTTCAGAAACACTAAAACTTATTTCATCACCTGCGTAAGGATCCAATGATCCATGTGAATTATCTACTAACCATATGAGAAATTCATGATTACCTTCGCTTAGGTCAGTCAAAGATATGGGATCTGTAGAGTAGTGCATTACCGCATTACCACCATCAAGTTGATAGTGAACATGGCCATCAACTCCATCTCCAGCAGAACCAACACTAAAATTTTCAACTGAGAATTCTACAGTAACTTGACTGGTGAATATAGTAGAACCATCTTCAGGAGTGACTATACTAATGGAAGGCCCATCTGGTGTCGTACTGTGTGGATGTGAACCTAGATAGTCCCATGTATTTTGGTCATAAACAATCCACTCCGAATTTTCTTCACTTGTTCCTGCAGAAGCGCTCCAGTCTCCACCATTTCCCTCTGTAACACTTGATTGACGTACCAAGGTATGATCTTTGGTCGCATTCGTAATACCAGCAACATCCCATCCATCCCCAGGGTCGTCATTTTCTACTCCAATAGCATCAATGATCGCCCCATTCTTAAGTAGGGCAATCCCATCATCACCGTTATGGTGAACCGGGCTCTCATATGCCAGTTCTAAATCAGCTTCTGCAAGAATTGCAGCATCAGCCTCATTTGCAGCAATGACATACACATCACCAGCTGCTAACGTGCCAGATAAAGAAACATCTCTTTCTCCATTATCACCCCAGGATGTTCCATTATTCGTACCCTGAAGCGAATAAGATGAAAGGTCTACATCAGCCCCTGTTCCATTATAGATCTCTACATATTTGTTACTGCCAGATCCTTCAGCATATTCAGAGAAAAATAGATCTTCATCATCGGTCGGGACCAGTGCTGCCCCTTCATCGATCCAAGTTGCGATCAAGTTAACTTCATTAGATGAAAGATTTCCACTTGGTGGCATGTCCCCTGATTCAACCTGCTGCCAAAGAATGCTACTTGCATGATCCTCTGGGACAATGACATCTCCACTATTGCCCCCAGCCATTAGACCATCATAGTTTGTCAGGTTTAGGCCACCGGAGTAACCATGACAACCAGTACAATTATTATCGAAGATCGTTTGGATCTGTGTTCCGTAGTCCACTTGTCCATAGACCATTCCTAGGGTTAGTATTATTAATAACATTCTTTGCATTTCATGCTCCTTTATTTAATGATCAAGAATTTACCTTCCTTGATCTTTCCTGAATTCTTATCCTCAACAGTAAAAAGATATAATCCTGATGCCGTTGCCTGATCATGCATTGTGACCATGTCCCAGGCATGTTCCCCACCTGACATGAGTGGATTCTTTCTTTCATCTATATTTTCAATGTCTTGTCCTATGTATGAATCATCATGCTGGATGACATCAACCAAGTCTCCTGCCAATGAGAAAATTCTTATCTCAGCAAGTGCAGGCAAATTTCTAAACCATATCATCTTACTTCTGCTACCATATCCATCCCACAGTGCTTGTCCTTTGTATGGGTTTGGATAAACACTTGGTTCAGAGACCCAATCAGAATCAAGCGTAGCCTTCTTACCTGGAAATACAAAGGTCCTGTTAGAGTATATGGAACTTTCCAAGCTTGTTAGATTCGCATCAGGATCTCCACGATCAAACGCAGTTATCGCGTAGTAATTTAACCATCCATCTTTGATTTTAGAATTCTCAAATTTATAATGATAATAAACTCCATCAATTTCAATACTATCTGGATCACCATAGCTATTGGTGACCTGTATACTTGAGAACCCAGTATTATAACCTATATCATTTATTTTATCGACCTCAAGGAGTAATGAAAACTCACCCAATGATTCATTGTTTGTCTTCCGAGACCCATATATTCTATAACCTTCAAAATCTTCTTGTTGACTGATTGGATCCAGAAATGACTCTGGATTATCTTGCCAATAGAGAGTCACTTTACCCGTCTCAACATCAACGTGCATATTAGGTGCTGGAGGCGGTGCAGGTAAGATATAACGATCAATGATCTGGTTCTCATTATTGTCCTCTCCCTCATCTAGAATATTGTTTCGGTTTCTGTCTTCGCCATCATAGGCTTTCTGTGCCCAATCATAATTAATCAAAAGGTTTCCCCTCCTTCCAGGAGAGTCATCGCCATGCCCGTCAGACCAGAGACCACAAACCACTGTAAAGGCTATGCTACAGGAATCTCCAGGAGCAAGGGTCCATGAAGTAGTATCTATATTTGGAGCTGAACCAATTGGACCTGCTGATAAAAGAAAAAGCCAGCTGTTTTCAGATAAAGGATAGCCATCCGTGGTATACTCTGGACCGGTCCCTTTTGGAACGGAAGAAGACATCTTAACATATCTCTCATTATCATTTAGTGGCATACTGTATGCCGGATAGTCACTGTTATTAGAGTTGGTCCAAACCCACTGTGAATAATATGTCTTAAGATGCCCCATGGGAATTGAACCACCAAGAACGGACATCCCAATGTATGACTCTGACCATCCATCATCCCCATCCGTATCATACTGGTATGCTATATCTCTTGTAAAGCCTGCATCATCAATCGATTCATCAAACCCATTTAAATTATCATACCATGTAAACCCACCACCTGGAGTGTAATAATCAGTGTAATTGAAATTTGCAACCGAGGGGTCAGCCCAGATACCTGCATAAATGTCACGAATAGTATCTGCTGATGAATTTTTAAATGAATAATTAAGGATAACAAATGCATCGGCATAAGAATAATTCCAAGAATAGCTCTCTAAGTGTATGTCCAATCCAAGTGGATTGTGGTTAGGAATCCCAAGGTCATCTGATGGTGATTCTCCATAGTCTTTGAAATCTGAGAACATATCTTGGTGGGAAACTGCATCTGGAGAGTAATACTTGGCCATTGAGTCTTGTGTAGTCGAAGAGATCGATGATTGAATTAGAATAGGGGTTTCTGCAAAAAGTTCAAACCCTTCATTCCCTGCCTCGAATACACCATCTACAATAGAGGTGGATACCCTTCTCTCACCATTAACGATTCCTCCAACCCAAAGCCCTGCATAGGAAAAATGCTCTATCTGCTCACGAGCGATCTCTGTCTGTTGCTTATACTGGCATGATGGATGAATGCTACCATCCTCCATACGATTCCATCCATTACCTAAAATTCCAAAATTAGTTACCGTTAAACCCAAGTTTCCAACAGACGTGTACTTGTCGTACTCATCTGCAGCAAATAGAACCTTCCTCACTTGTCTATCTTTACAAAATAAGAGTGAAGTGCAAAGTGAAATGTAGACTATGGCGCGCATACTATTTTAACAGTAAGGCTTTTTTGATCATGACAGTTTCACCAATAGTCAATTTAAAGAAATACATGCCAGATGAATTATTACTTGAATCCCATTTGAATGAGTAGCTCCCAACTCCAACAGTACTATTTGCCAAAGTTTTGACTCTGTGACCTGAAAGATTGAATATATCAATGTTCAATTCTCCTGGTTCTCTTACATTGACCTGAATCGTAACCTCAGGATTAAATGGATTGGGATACAATGATACAAGATCAAAATTCGAAGGACTTAATAATATTTCCTCAGTCTCCAACGTACCATCAAATGGGATACCCGGAGAGCCAGTGTCTCCATCTCCATAGGACATGTTAGAAGAAAACCAATTCTCAATTAGTGCGTTATCATTAAAAGGATCGTGGATCTCCATGGATACACCACTTGAAAATGGCCACCCATTTGAATAATGCACTTCATCAACAATTGCTCCTGAAGCATCTAAAAGAATGATCTCATCATCGCTGTTAGATAGAGAATATCCATTATAGACATAATTAACGTTGACTCCACCATTTTGTGTCTGATCACTATTTTTTGCAAGGATAAAGTATTCACCTGGCAAAATTGGAATGGTCGCTTGGCCTGATATAAGATGATGTTCATCGCCATCCA
>Ga0208410_1000776_pt1 | contig 17855 bp, 7 predicted proteins | sample ETN02SmetaG_3_FD_185787 | JGI IMG/M metagenome (GOLD analysis project Ga0208410, IMG submission 185787) | Marine microbial and viral communities from oxygen minimum zone, Eastern Pacific Ocean - ETNP2014F10-02SV257 (SPAdes) (version 2) | ecosystem: Environmental > Aquatic > Marine > Oceanic ... | reverse complement strand
AACTGGAAGAAACTTCACCAACAAAGTTCTTAGCATTCAATATTCTAAGTTGATCAGTAATTATCGCTGCCATTTTTAGAGGACTTTTTTCTTATTTATGAACTAAATGAAATTGTTTTATCTAACTTACTTGTTATACACACCTCTTGGGAACAACTGACCCTGTGATGGTCTTCTACCAGTTAACCATCCAGGTCTTGTTTCTGTAAAAGATATGCTTTTATTAGAATTAGATGGTACATAATGGTTTACGGTAAATGTAGCCTGGGTGGCATCAGTCATGGTTGGATCAAATCCAGGAACTGCTGTTGCTAGATTTGGTACATTAAAATTTGCCATCAGGTAGTCCTCGCACAGAATAACATACCAGCAGTTTCATTATACTTATTATAAGAACCAGTAATAACAGTATAAACTTCACTACCACTAATAGTAACCGTATCCCCTTGTTTAATATCTTGTTCTGATGCGGTCAATTTAAAATCAATCAGAACAAAATCATCTGGCATATAGTAAGGACAAGGAATAAGATTTCCGTTAATAGGAATACCCTTGATTACCGAAGTATATGTCGTGATTGGATCTCTATTTCCATACGCGTCACTACCAGCACTTTGTATTTGCCCACTATTTTTAAATTCAGTATTTCTTGAGAAAATAGTAGCTTCCTGACTACCAGGAACAGATCCAGTCATACCAGAATCAGAAGTAGTATAAGATGTTTGAGTTGATTGTATTGAATAGTTTTGTGCTACTATACCGTAATGTTGGGACTCATTTCTTATTTGAGACCATCCTGCTTCTGCTGCTCTTACTCCGATTCTTTGATTACCACCTGGAATATAACTGTTTCCACTTAACCATGTTCTAAATCCCATAATGCCCGTATTACCATCAGAGGTATTAAGTGAGTTCGTCGGCTTAATTACTGTCAAACCAGCAGAATATACTTGATCATAATCCCAAAGACTTGAATCAAAATTATGGACAATAAATGTTAAGAATGTTTCATCATTTATTGTACCACTAATTGATGGTTGACAGAAAGAAAGAACGGCAAAATCAGTGTCTTCACCTGAACGATAAATGTTTAATTTTAAACCATGACTTGTACCTGAAGATGAAGCAGCAAATGCAGGAATCTCATTAGTGTGCACGGCACTAATTTGTGCATACATATCAGAATCAGTATCTAAATCCTGACTGGAGATGTTTTCGGCAATGTCTAATAATTGAGTTCCTCTAAAACTATCTCTTTCTTGTCCACCTAGATTGGTATTGTTAGTATGATCAAAAGGAAAAAATTCATTACCTGCATAGATTCCCATTCTATAGTCATCATGTATTTTAAATCCTCTATAAGTTACACCATATTTTTTAGTAGTATCAAAATCTTGTTTTAATACTCCCCAAGGACGATTATTATCAGTCGGTGTAAGGTTCTTATCAAAGAATTGGGTAGCTCCTCCATATGATACAGGAGATCCCTGCCCATCAACTGATACTGTAACACCAATTGCAACAGCACCACCAGCAGATGTACCAATATCCTCTGGAGATATGGTTAAAAATTCACTCTCTGCGTAATCCTTTCCCGGCCGATTAACATATATAGCATACACATTACCACTACTTCTGCGAACATCAAAAGTAGCACCTGTCCCACTACCACTTGAAGTTGATGGAACATCATAATAATACGTACCAGAAGAACCAACAGTTCCTCCACCATGACTATACTGAAGGGATGTAACCATTCCTGATATAGCTGTACCATGCAAATTTAACCAAGTAAATGCATTTTCTAACTGATCTATAACATCAGTTCTTGACCATCCTGAGGCCTTGTAATATGTTGCTGTAGTAATTGCCATGATTTCTTAATTGGTTTTCTCTAATTTAAGAATGGTTAAATATGCTGTAATTGTTTGAGTAGTACCAGAAAGATTTGTAATTGAAGCATAAATTGTAGTATTAACAGGATCATTCATATTACCACCCATAACAAAAGGAGAAATAATTTTAGTTGTAGAAATACCTGTTGTAACAACTTCAGCAATTACCCCACTTCCTGGTGTTGGATCAATACCAACACTTCTACCCACATCATTAGATCTAGATGTACTATCAGTATATAGTCGTATCCATCCGGCAGTGGTTATTCCAACTTTCATCAGAGCATATGACTTAAATCCATTAATATCAATATTACCAATTTGATTATTTGTAATAGATGATGTGGATCCAGTAACGAGAGTTCTAGTTAGTAGAGAACCATCTCCTTGAAAAGAAGTTGCAGTAACAATACCTGCAAAGGTAGCATCTCCATTTGATCTTATTGTTCCACCGACACCAGCAGCACCAAATTCAATTCCACCTAATGCAGTAGTAACACCAGTAACTTCTAAATCATTTTGAATCTTTACTTTCTTTGTAGTTGTAATACCAGTATTGCTATCATAGTTTGTCCATGTGCTACCAGAACCAACACCACCACCTCCACCAGATGCAGTAACAGTTACAATACCAGAATGAATTGCAGTTACATCTAAGTTTGTTGAGAAGTTAATTGTTCCAGCAGTTCCAACTGTTGAACCATCATGTTTAACAACAATACCAGATCCAGATCCAATAACACCAGTTAATGCAGATCCATCTAATGCAGGTAATGCACCACTTAAACTTGAAGATGGAACTGTTCCACTAAAACTAGTAGCTGTTAAGACACCAGATACAGTAACAGTATCAGCTTTAATATTTGCAGTCCCGGCAACACCAGTATTGGTGACCGTTACATTACCCGATGCACTACTAACATCGATACCTGATCCAGCAGTGATTGCAGTAACAACACCAACTGATAATGTATTACCATCACCAAGAAGTGTGTAAAGTTCGTCAAAGTTACTGTTAACTTTTACTGCACCCTCTAACAAAGAATCACCAGTATCATCATTAGGAACTGTACCAGTATTAATTCCAAGTTTTGACATTACTTCTAAATATCCTTATAGGTTTATTTATGATATTAAACGTAATTATCATATTTTAAAGGAGATCGTCTAACAACCAAAGATGAAGTTGAAATACCTGAGTAACCATCATTTCCGTAGAAATTAAAAGTACTTATTCCAACTCTATTATCAAAATTGATTCTACCCCAACTATAATTACCAATATAATTAGATGTACTGATACCACCAGTGAAAATCTGGAAGTTCCTAGAATCAAATGTAACTATAGTGGAGTCAAACGTAATGAAAGTACTATCAAAAGAAGATCCACTACTAATACCAGTGAGATTTGATGTTATTCTTCTCACATAAGTTACACCCACACCGACTACATCCGATTCAACTGTGGCTGCATTTCTAACTTGATAAACTGAATCTGCAAATGATGTAGTAATTGCAATTTGTGATCCGTCAATTCTCTCGCTAACCAAGGTTCCAGCAGTAGAAATCGATACATTTGTGTTGAACATAGTGAAATAATCACCAACATCAAGTGTACTAACAGTAACTGCTGTACCAACGACACTAGTATTTCTCATAAACGAAGTTTCAGGAATGTAGAAATCAACTAACATTTCATCTTGTCCAGAAACTGTTGATCTTCCCATTGCAACAACTATACCATAATCTCCAACATAGGAATCTACAAGAATGTTTTCTCTTACAATATCTGGGGTTTCAATGAGAACGGCTGGTGGATTAGATGAGGTATATCCAGTTCCAGGATTAATAACTGTAGCACTATTCACACCATAATTAATAATATTTGACGTTGCAGATGCTCTTTGTGTTGTTCCAACTCCAACAGGTGTGGAAATAGTAACCTGTGGAGGAAGTGTATAACCCACACCAGGGTTGGTAATATTGATAGATGTGATTGTTCCAGCAGCAGAAACTACTGCAGAAGCAGATGATGAAACCAGTGAATCTTGAGATGTAATAATGATACTATTTTGGAAATTTCTCTGATAGGATTCATTTTCTGCATCATAAAGAGGTTCTATCGTATCGACGTATGCAAAAGTAGAAGCGGAGGATACTGACTGAATTAAATATGATGAAGGATAGATCAAAGGTTCATAATGAGTTCTATCTTTACCAACAACTACATTATCAATAACCTTATCAACAAGTTGCTTACACCAAGTAACAGGTCTCAGGAAATTTGGATCAGTAGTAACACCAGGTCCACTGTAAGGATTGGTAAACAGTGAATCAACAGTATTAATACCAGTAACAACTCTTAGATCTTCATCAAATGAAATATCCTGACCAAGTTCTGGGTTGTTATCGATATCAAGAGTATCACCAGGTTTAACAGTCTCTAGAATATCAACAAATCTAACGTCAACACTACCAGTTCCTTTATAGAATAGAATCTTGGAGGTATCACCTACCTTAGGTGCTTCAGTAAATTCAATAATAGATCCACCATTGAACTTATATCCAATTCCAGGAACCTGTAATATATCATTAATAAATACGATCAATGTTTGTTCAACGTCAACTAAAGAGCCACTTCTAGTTGCAATCGTATATGGAAGTTCATTTAATGTGATTTGGAAGTTAGTCTTAAATCCGTCAAATTCATTGTCAATGGTATCGAGGACTTCTATATTACCGACAGACCAAGAATTGAACTTGTCATCGTAAACTTCATCAATCAGAAGTTGGAAACTTTCAAATGTCAAACTTGTATTAGTAGGAATACCAGTGGTTCCACCAGCTTCAAATACAAGTCTTTCACCATTACCATATCCGAAACCATAGTTTCTAAGAATGAAGTTAATAACACTTGATCCCTGCCCAACTACAATATCAACAGTTGCACTTTGACCAGAACCAACGTAACCAGGAGCATAACTCAAAGGAATGTTTTCATAACTCAAAGGATCATCAAATAGTAGATCTGGAAGATTAGTTCCTGTATATCCAACACCAGGGTTTGTAATGGCTACACTTACAATATGACCACCACTTATAGCAGCAGTTCCAATGAATTCAATATTTGGAATTCCACTACTATAAGTTTGAACACCAACATTAACAACAGTTTGAATACCAGCTCTGTAACCAGAACCAGAATTTGCAATACTAACGGAAGATATTGTTCCACTAGTAGAAACAGTAACTGTTCCACCAGCAGAAACCAAAGGTTGATATCCAAATCCATTAATAGAACCAACAGAAACCATCAAACCACCAAGTGGATATTCTCCATTGTTTGGATCATATCCTGTTGGTGATCCACCATTACCAGTGAATGTGATACTGGTAACACCAGTATTCTCAGTCATTCTATAATCACCAACCTGAAGTGAATGTGGTTGTAAACCTGTTGGTTGTTGAACTATGCCATTGAGAACAATGAATGGATTATGTGATGCGATACCGGTGACATCAGAACCATCTACCTTCATAGAAAATTCACTTCCAATACCAGTAAACTGAGAGGAGATATTATCAAATATGTAGTTCTGAGTATATGTTTCGTCAGATGTACCCACAATACCGGATCTCATAAAAGATCTTCCTTGGAAAGATGAAGTAGTAGTAATACCGGTCCAATCAGTACTATCAGGATCAACAGTTGCACCAACTGCAATTGGTTCTGGACCCTTAGGTGCAGATGCAAAATTCACAGTATTGTTAACGATATTATACTCACCACTCAACTTCTCAACCAGATCACCAGTAGAGTGTGAATGTCTAGTTGTTCCCATTCTTGCTCTAATAACATTAACTGATGTTGTATTACCGGCTCCGACAGAGGCAACCATAACAATCTCATTACCAATACGAAGATTGTCACCAGTGAAGATTGAAGTGATACCAGACAAAAGAATATCCTGTTCAAACACAACATCTTGTGCAAGAGTGGTTGTAATACCAAAAGAAACAATTGGTGATTGAACAATATTATCAATCGCAAGAAGAACCTTTTGATCCTGTTTTGTGGAAGTAATACTGTGTCCAGCACCACTACCTATAGACTCAATGTCAAGAACGATGGGGTCATATTTTAGAGAATTTTCCGCACTACTACTAAATTTAAGTTCCTTATTGTTTGGAGCAACAACATAAAGAGATGTTGGTAACTTATCAGTAACACCAATACCAGGAATTGCTGTTGTACCAATACCAATCGATGCAGTACTTCCAATACCAGGAGAAGTGTAAGTGACTTCTTCACCAGTTACAAAGAAGTGATTTGGAATGGTTACACTATTTTTTGTTATATCAACAATTGTTGGATCACTACCATCAAATCCTCTCACGAAAATTTGATCGCCATTATGCGTTAGACCAAATGCAGTTTTCTTATCAGTTAATGTTCCCTTATAGATGCCCTCATTAGTATGAATATGTGAATTATTCAAATCTATATCTGTTGGTCTAGTATTGTCAGTAGGAGGTTCCATACCAACAGAGAACACTCTTACCTCAACATCAATACCCGAATTAGGAGTATATGTAAGATTCAATATGTCTGGCCAAGAACTGGTCGTTTCAATACCAACTTGTCCCAAAGAACCACTACTCTGGACATTTGCATATTCAACAAACTCAGCTGGTGTAGTTGGAGACGAAAGTGAAATAACTTCAAATGACTCATATTCGGAGTTTGTTGTATCATTAACAGTAACAATATAGTAAGAAGATTCTATATTCCCTGAATATGATGCAATCGTGGTTACACCTGGTGAACCAGATGCTGAAATCGAAGTAAGTTTAGACTCTAATTTTGAATTATCTAGATAAATCGTTCCTGGACCAGTCCCAGTATCAGAAGTAGCAATGATCGATGTGTTGACAGTAAGAGCAACACCTACATTTGGAATGAAATCAACATCAATATTACTACCATCGATATAAGCATTGAAAGTACCAAATCCAACTGTATTTGTTGCAAGATCGCCATATTCTAAAAGATAAACATCAGTTCCATCATGAACTAAATTTAGTTCATCAACAGAATAATTATTTGTAGTATCTTCAATCTGTACAAGTAACTTGGCAGATCTATACGTAGTTGGAATAGAAGTAACGGTTGTAGTTGTACCAATTGCAACATCAACTCTTGAACTATCAGCCTGAACAATATCACCGAATGTAGTTGTTCCTACACCACTAATGTTATCAAGAAGACTAAATGAAATCGAGCTAAGATCATAAGAATGATATGCAAAGTAAATTGGATAGAATCTTATGAACCACTCTGTCCCATCTGATGAAGGAACGAAGTCATAAGAACCTAAGTACTTGGTATCAAGAGTTCCATATTGAGAAATAAGGGTAGTATTTTTATTGTGTAGAACTGATAAGAAATCAATCTGTCTCTCATTAGTAAGAACCTGATCTCTAGTATAAACAAGGATCTTATTGTAGGTGTAATTTGAAGGGAATTGACCAACATTTGCAAACTTATCCGGTCTTTCAACACTATTAAACTCACTACTAAAGTCATCGATACTCAGAACTCTGTTACCAAAGGATTCATTGAAATCAGTGAGAATCTTATTTTCAAATATAATTTCATCAGATATAAGAAGTCCATTAATATAAAAAGAATTCTCAGAAACATTATCAAAGTCTTGCCAACAATGAATACTTGATTCACTAATAACATCAATAACAACTTCAACATCAGACTCTGGTGTAGATACAATAATACCACCTGGAGTTTGTTCTGTTGACTCTACAATTAAGTCTGCAAACTTAGCAAGACCTGCAACGTGACCAAGACTAGAAACTGCATCATCCCATTTTTCTAGAGGAACAGTTGACTTAAGTGAATAAGAAAGATTCTGATAATACTCATTGTTTGGAGTTTTCTGAAGACTGTCATTCAAGAAACCAATATTTGTTTTCCATCCATCAATGATCGTAGTACCTGCTCCAGTTGCAACCGTTGAATTAAAGTCAAATTTCTTCTGAATAATGACTTCAGTTCCAGAAGCTTCTCCTATAATTTTTGAATTAACTTCAAACTCATCAGAAGTAGAAACTACCAATGTTCTGTTAGTAGGGTTCCATCTCTCAACAATACCACTATTAGTACCAGAATTTACAATCTCATCAGTAAAGAAGTTATTTGGTTTCAAATTAATATCAAAAACTGGGAAATCACTTTCAGGAATTGCTCTACCTGTAGATCTTGCTTCATCCACAATACCGGGACTTTCACCAGGCTTCAGATAACCATCAAGACTATATTCAAAGTATGCACCAGAACCACCAAGTTGCATATCAAATCCAGTTACATCAAACAGAGCATAATTATAGTTTTCAGAGTTATATCCAATATCTGTAGAACCAATAGCAACAGAGATTCCCTCAATCAAAACTTTTGCACCAGTCTTATATCTAAAGTCTACCGAATCACTGAACTGAGAACCCAAATATACTCTGACATTTTTGGTTGACTCTGTATAAGAAATCGAAGAAATACCAACACCATTGGAATTCCTGGTTGGAATAATTGTTGGTGTTGTACTATAAAGACCGTTTGTATTCCTAAGGATTTCAACCTCAGTGTCACCAAGATTATATCTAAGGTCTACATCTGAGAAAACCTTATTAGTAAAACCATCAAGAAGGACTAGTTTTGGATTTACCAAATAATTCTTACCAGAAGAAGTAACAATAATATTTTTAATTGATTGTAGTGCTTCTACTTCCAAAACTTCTGGAGTATTTGTAACAACCTTAAGTGTCTGATCAGAAGGATAATCAAAACCAATCTCTTCAAACTTAGTAGATAGAATTTCACCAATACTATTACTAGAAAGTGTAACTATTGCATTACTACCAATACCACTTCTTATTGAAGTTATACCAGGAAGTTCTTTGTATCCTGATCCACCATCATCAACATTGATGTTTGAAATCGCACCAAACGCACTCTTAGAAGTTGTGGTATACTTCAGAGTTGAATTAGAAGAATTATATAAGGAAACATCGGGAATATCCTTAATAGTATAATCAAACGATGTCGATCCTACACCTACGATGTTATAACTACCATTATAAAGAGATTTAACAACTTCAACAGAATTATGTACATTAACATCATTATCAATAATAATATCAGATTTAATTGATGGTATAATATTCAGATGATCTGGTTCAAATCTGTAGTAGAGTTGTGTTGGAACAGTATCACGAACAGATAATTTAAGACTTGCATCTGAATCAACACCAGGTCTTCCAGTCTTAATAACTTCAAACTGACTTGTTTCACCTGTGGTAAAGAAGATGTTAGAGTACTCTCTATCCGAATAAAGATTCATACTAAAAGCGGAGTATTCATTTCCACCACTGATGAATGATAATGAAGAATCAGAAAGATTAAATGTAAGTGTATTATTATTCTTAGTTTGAATCCGTGGATTGATTTTGGAAAGTGTACCACCAGATGCACTAGTAATATCAATAAAGTTTGGACTAACTAAATTAACCTCATATTTTTCTCTTACTAGTCTTACTTTAGTTCTATTGAAAGGAACTACGTAGTAGATTGCATTATCCTCAAGACCACTAGAAGGTGAAGAGGAGGTATGAATAACCTTATCCCCAAGTTTGAAAAACTCTCCAGAGAAGTTAATAGAGTTACGTACAATATCAACATCACCTGAGGTAAATGTCTTAGGATCAAATACAATTCTTCTATTAAAATCATTATATTTGACTATTACAGTATCTTCAACATTTGGTTTAATGTCAATATTAACAAGATCCCCTTCTGTCAAACCATGAGTAGAAGCAGTGGATACAGTTATAATATTTTTAGAAACTTCACCAGTAATTACATTATTAAAATTAGTAGTAAATTTGTGAGTATTACCTACACCAACATTAGTAATATAAAGAAGAGCGGTAGAAGTATTAACACCAATATAACTTCCAGTAGAATCAAGTCCTACCTTATTAGAACTAATACCGAGAGTGTTATCGGACAGTGGAACGGCATAAAGGTTCTGATATGATGAGAGGTTCACATATCCAGTAGAAGATCCATTCCAAACCTCAATACTTGTACCACCATTTGGTGTGTAGATTAGTGAATCATTAAGTTTTAGGTTATGATGTGGATAGTAAATTGATTGTGGTTCAATGAATACTTGAGTTTGACCAACACCAGGATTTGAGAATGTGATAGTATTACCAATACCTGTTCCCAACACAGTCCCAAGACCAACAGATTCTGCAGGATCGAAATAAAGGATTTCATTTACATTAAATATTCTGGTAGTCTTGAGAGAACCTACATTAATACGGAACTTCTTAGGATTCTCATAGAGAATAGAGCTATTTTGATGTGGAACAGGACTGGTTCCTTCTACTGCTCTTTGGACTCTAATCCTTCCTGTTCTCTGGTCAAGATTTAAAACTCTTACTTTCTCTTCATCAATTGTAAAGATATCATCAGGCCTGATAAACGGATACTCAAGAATACCATTTACATATAAGTAATCAACGTCATTAGTACTTGCAGTAGAAATACCAAGAGTTAATACAAAGTTGTCTGTTCTTACACCGACATTGTATGCTCTATCAAATCCACTAAAGTAAGATGACAATCCACTTACATTTATAATGTCATCATTGTTAAATGAATGAATTTGAGTTGAAAATCCAATAAATGATCTATTAGAGAATGGAGTAAATTCTACATCATAAAATGATGTTGTGGCAACACTAACAGTGTTGATAGTATTACCTTCAATTGATGTGACTCTTGAACGTGCCCCATTTCCACCACTATTTGAATCATCAAATATAATCTCATCATTGACCTTATAATTAGAACCACCTACCAAAATATCAACTTCTTCAACCACACCCAGAGATGCTGAAGTAACATCTATCTTCTGTTTGTTTACAAGATTAGAATTGAAGATATACTTATAACCATTATCATTGAGATTATAGTTGTAAGTATTTCTCAACCAACCATTACTTTGAATATCATAATCATTCTGATTGGATATTGTTTTAAAATTAGTGATGTTTGGTAATGAGTTATAAGAATCACCAATCAGATATGGGAACTGTGGTCTCCTGAAATTTTTGAAGGGTCCAACAGAGTCATTGATTGTATTAATTGTTGCGAAGTATGCATAGGTTCCATTTGGATAATCTGGTGTAACACAGAATCTACCGTTGTGTTCATCAAGATCACCAGCACCAGTGTATATGTAATCTTCTATGAAGAAACCTAAGGGATATAAAGAAATAGGTGGTCTGTTTAAGGAAGAAGTCTTTAACTCATATCCAGACTTCATTTCCTTTACAAAAGAAGAACCATCAGCCTGATTAAAAGCATATGGACCATAGATGGGATTACCATCATATGCCCAACCAATGATTGGTGAATGAAATACATTTGAGACTTCAATACCATTTACAATTTCAAGGTCTGGAACTCCATAGCGGGTATTATCATCGGAGGTTCCAGAAATAACAAAGGTATTTTCTCTTAATGGACGAGGAGCATAAAGATATGAATATTGTAACTCATCATTATTAATATTAATGTCAAGAAAACCATCATCATCATTAATACTATTAAAGTTTCTTTCAAACAAGTTAATATTCCATTGATCGATCATTGGATCAATCACAGCCTCATTACCAGATGCTGTTACTTTAATAGTTGTTTTGTTTGGAACATATCCTGCACCACTCTTAATAATATTAACAGATTCAATTTTTCCATCATTAAGGACTGGTGTTAGTACCGCATTCTTACCAGTTGTAGTCTGAAGTTCTAAATCAGGAGGAGAGTTGTATCCTGAACCAGGATTATTGATCAAAACATCTACGACCTGGCCATTATTGATGACAGGAATGAGAATCGCAGCAGAACCACTAAAGATAGTTGTAACTGGCTTTCTATAAAAGTTGATAACCTCTGATGAACCGTATCCAACACCATTATTAGTCACATTGATAGATTCAATATTTCCTCTGAATATTGGTTGAACCTGACAAGAGAAGTCTTGACCAGTTCTAGTGGATACACCAGTGATGCCATCAACACTAACAACAATTGGTTTGTAGTTAAAAGAACCAGAACCTGTTGATCTCAGATCAACTAAAACATTTCTATTATAATAATAGTCAGTAGAGGTGTTTCCAGTTCCGACTTCTGAAAGTGAGAACTTATTATCATCAATCTTTACAACATAATAATCTTTGGACTGAGCCAAACCATCGATAGTCGAACCTGTATAATTTACAATCTCTTTCTCAGAGTAACCATGGTCATTAATGGTAAACTCATTCGATGCCGTATTAACACCAACAATTCCTCTCTCTTTGTTCTCATATCCTGTACCAGGATTTGTAACAACAATAGAAGTAACAATATCTTTCAGTGTAGAAGATCTAAACTTCTGAACTCCATTACCAAAGAAACTAAGTCTGATAGTATTAATACCAACAATAGAGTCGTCAAAGTTTTCATAGAGTTTTATAGTCTTGCTATCTACAACTCCAACATAGTATGAGGCGGCAGTAGAAAGACCTCCAACGGCCTTCTGGTTGTCTGTGAGGTATATTACCTCCTCACTGTCTCTAAATTTGTGAAAGGTAGAAAATCCAATGGTACTAGAACCAAGACTGACCTGTGCAGAGTTCTGTTCAGCGTTAAAGGTGACATCATGTGTTACTGAAGATAGTCTTGCTTCAGCAGATGCATTGATACCATTACCACCAGATATAGTGACAATAGGTCTTTGTTGATAATCAAAACCACTATTAAGTATATCAATTCTTTCTAACTGACCTTTGACATTAACGACACCGGTTGCACCAGTTCCTACAATGTCATTAACTTTTAGGATGGGTGGATTGATAACATCATATCCTTTACCACCATTTACAACTTTAAACTCATTTATAGTACCATAGTTTAATTTATTGGGAGACTTATAGTTTAAGATCTCGACACCATTATTCAGAATACCAGTGTATCCTGTAACAGTCTTATATTCACCGCTCTTATTTACAGGTGAAGAAATTTCTCTGTAAATAGATTGAGGTTCAAATGTTTTATTATGAAAGTTAAAGTACTCAAGGGTAACATCAACAACAGAACCGTTTAATGTAACAAAAATATCATTGAAAAGATTTGAACTACTCTTTGACAACTTTATGTTTAAGTTGTCAACTCTCTTAATGTAGAAAACACCTTCTTCAACACCTTCAAATGTTGATGGAGATGTTATAGTAATTATATTTCCATCAGTATCTGTTGTGGTAGTAGTTATTGTTCCCGGTGTATAGTAAATTGTATCACCAGTATAGTAACCATGATCACCAGTATTAAGTAATTGGATGGTATTATTGGTTGCCACACCACTAAACTTCAATGATCTATTATATGGATTAATTAAAACATTATTAAATGATGGTATTGAGTTGGATGAAACAAGAAGATCATTATTATTTTTGGAGTAAATATTTTGAACATTTACAAAATACTTATTAAGATATGGATACTTTGTTGAGTTTACAGATAGTGTTTGATTCTCTACAGAATAATCTTCTGTAAGATCAAGTAAATTTTGTGTAGTTACAGTAAATGTGTCACTAGAAGTAATAGAAACAACAATTGCCTCAGTGACATTATTTTTATTGTCAGTAAAGGTAACTTTGTTGTTGGAGTTTAAAATATTATGGTCTTGGTTTAATTTAACACTATATCTCTTTTGAGAAGCATCAGCAATAGTAAGTGTTTTTACTTTCCAATTAGCCTTAATATTTAAATTCCAGTTTTTTGTCTTTTCTGTATTTTTACTAATACCAATAGATTTTAAATTAATTGTATCACCCTTTTTTAGAGAGTGATTCTTATCTTCAAATACAATATCTTTAAGTGCTGTAGATATTTTTACTTCAATCTTCTCTTGGGTAATACTTTCACTTACATATGCATATGCAAGATCATATAAAGTGATATCAGTTCCTTCTTTAATCTTATTGGTTACTGAAGGGACATTGAAGAATTGATTGTCATTTTTAGAAGTGAATGATGTAGCATACTCAACACCATCAATATCAGTAGTGTCAATTATACCATTCTGTGGAAAACCAATAGTAGATTCTACATCAATATATGTTGAACCGATAGAAACATCATTTAATATCTTTGTCTTCTTATTTGGTACAAAAGATGAATATACAGTTCCATCTACATTAATATCCCTATCGTAACCAAGATCAAGGCTGACCTGATAATAGACCTTTCCATTATATACAACAGGTCTAACATTACTAACAGAACCACGGGATCCTGTACTATCTTGGAAAAGAGTTTTATTCTTGAGATCCATAGGATCACCAAGATACTTTTCAACAATAATGTCGGTGGTTACTTTGAAGTTTGCATTAGAAGGTCTTAACAGAAAATCACTAGGTCTAACAACTTCTACATCTTGACCATAAAGAGCTCTGAAAAGAATTTCAAAAGACCGATCAGTACCTTTAGACTTATAAAAACTATCAGCATGATGGATAAAATTTTCTTGATTTAATCCAGTATATAAAGTTCTATCCTCAAAACCAGGAAGAACCTGAGTCTTCAGCTTAGTTAAGAATTTTTGTAAGAATATAATACTTAAATTCTTAATCTCTACTTCTGCAGTATGAGTATCAGCCTCTGATGATTTAAATACTAATTCATCAGGTGTATTGGATCCTTCGTAGGAAGTTACCGCACTAAAACCCCTTCTACAATTCTCAAAGGCGGTTTCTGTCTTATACTCATAGTAAATAATCTCATCATCAATCTGAATTAGACCATCTCTAGTTGGAAACCCTTCAGTAAAGTTACCACTACTATTGGTTGTAATTGTTGTGTCAGTATATGATAAATTCGCACCAAGAATAGTAGAGGTTGTGAGATGTGTTAATTCCTCAACCTTTACATACTGATCAATATTTTGAACAAGATCATATGTTCCACTTTCATATTCTTGTGACACATAATATTGTTTTAAAAAATCAACAAGAAGCGGAAAATCGTCTCTAACATAGTCGGGAACTTGACTCTCGACAATATTCTGGAACTTAATTCTATCTACTGACATTCTTTAACTTCTGATTAGTGTTCCGTTTGTATAACTGGATGATACATTATAATTTGTTCCAGAAACATCATTACCAGATGATATATTGTCGGCAAGAGTACTTACAATACTAGAAGATGGATCTAATTGTAAATAAAGATCTTGATATCCAATTACATCATTTGAATATGGTGAGACAGAAATCTCAATTAAAGGAATTGATTTAACTATAGATGTTGATATAATATTGATTGGATTCAATACAATCTCACCTTTAACGTAATCAATTGTCCCAATAGACTGTTTTAGAATAACCGGTTCAGTTGGTGAATTTAATTTAAACAAGAAGATCGTTCCGGTTTTTAAATCACTATTTGGAATATCACCAAAATAAACAGTATCACTGATACCACTAACTTTAAATCCCGAAGATTTAATGTTGTAACCTAATTCACTCCTAACATGAAACCGATTTCCGTAACAAATTTCGTATTCGGTAAAACTATTTAACACAGGTTCCAAATCTCTTCTCATGATCACTGTGGTGATGTTTGAAGTGATGGAAGCATGACTATCATCAACAATCTTTTGAAACTTACTATACTTAAATCTTGCACCAAATCTATTCAAACTTCTGGAATTTGAATAGTTTTGGATATTCTCTATAATTAGTGACCTAATATAGGAAGAAGAAGGTGCAATGTCTGTATTATAATAAGCATTGACATCTGTTTCAACATACAAATATTTGAGATCAACAATCTCTGGTACAATACCAACAACAGAGTGTTTCTTTAAATTATTTACAAGGTTTTCTTTAAGATCTCCAGAAAGATACACACCATTGTTTGGTTTAACACTGATAAAAACCTTTCCATATGCTGGAGGTGTCAGTACTTCTCCACCAAATGCGGATACAGATTCAGTTTCTGGATACAATATAGGAACAATGGCTTCATAATCTGCTGCAGTAACTGCTCTATTCTGTGATGAGTAGATTTGAGTTGCATATTTCTTAATAGATTCTGTTGTCTCAATATCTTTTCCACCATAAGATGCAGTATTTGTAGTAATAAGTGAAATACCGTTATTAATAACAATACCATTGTTATCTACTAGACTACCACTAAATCTAAATTTATCAATATTATCTGCTTCTGGTCCAGCACAAACTGGATAACTAATAGTGATGTAGTTTGGTTCTTCTAACTTCTTACCAAAAACACCATCACCAAACAAGATTTCATATCTCTCATCATCTATTTCCTTAATATAATATATTGTTGACTTACTTGTAACTTCAAATAAACTATCAGATAATGTATATTTCTGTTGAACTGTTGATGTCTCTGATTCTCTTACATTAACATTAAGTAGATCAGTATCGATACCAGGATTAGAAAGAATAAACTTTTGATTAGGAAGTCTAGAACTTACAGAAAATGCTTGTGTGATCCATGTTCCCTGATAAACATCAATATTACTAAACTTTGCAAACCCATCAGAACCTACTGGTACTGTAATGTCCGATGGAACAATAAATGTAAAATTATTACTTGCGAATCTTGAACTAGTGGTAACACAAATTCCAGCCTTTAATGTAATTGATGCTGCCTGGGTGTTATTAACATCGATGTTAAAACTAATATTTGCTTTCGATGCTTTCCTAGATCTTGGAAGGTAACCAACATTTCTTGCCAAGGAGACGACGTTCTGTCTCAACGTGGCACTATCAATGAATACTTCATTTGTCACCATGTTGGTGTTATATGAAGTAATGTATGTGTTATAAGCTAACACATCAATAATGGTTGAAAGGTTGGACCCTTCAAAATCGTAATCAGTAAAGTTTGAATTCGCCTTAAGGTAATCCTTAAGTGAAGTCTTTATCTGATCAAAATCTAAGTTACTAAAATTTACTAAAGGCATTTACCTAGTGGGTTCTAATGCTAACGTTAATTCCTGTGCTGGTACATTAATACCAACAATTTCATACTGAAGAGTCACATCCATTGCAGCAGAATCGTAATTTGGTTTAACCAAGACTTCAGTAATATCTACTCTTGGTTCATAATTTTCAATAACTTCAATAATTTCATCACGAATAACAGAAGCAGACTGTTTATCAATAGTATCAAAAAGAATACCATAAACACCTGAACCTAAATTTGGTTCAAATGGTCTTTCTCCTTTCTGTGTGAAAATTAAATTACGAATCGATCTTGCAATAGCATTAGTATTTTTAATTACAATCAAATCATTATTCAGAGGGTTAATCTGAAATGAAGCGCTAATGTCTTTAAATTCTTTACTAACCCTTTGGACTGGCACAATAATACAGGAATACTGTCTTTATTTAGACAGTATCTTTAGAATTCGTTTAGGGTTACTTGTTGAGTACCACAAGTACATTGATGATCAGGATGAGAACAATCAGTTGTCTCAAAAAGACCATCAGTATTGACGGATTTCTTTTTCTTGGGTGTGAGTCCATCATTAGCGATCTCACGAAGTAAATTGTCTTGGTTCTCCATTTATAATAAGTCCTTTACTGGTTTATATTATATGTAGGTAAGGGTTTATTATTTTACATAAAAAAACCGGGTATAACCCCGGTTTAATTATAATTTATTTGCCTTGACCTCTATAACGCTTCTTTGCTTTATTACGTGATGTAGCACTCAGAAGAGTGTACTGTGAACATCCTTGACGGGTCTTCTTTGGTTTAGAAGGAACATAGTTCCCACCATTCATAATAGCCATA
>Ga0208410_1000774_pt1 | contig 17889 bp, 13 predicted proteins | sample ETN02SmetaG_3_FD_185787 | JGI IMG/M metagenome (GOLD analysis project Ga0208410, IMG submission 185787) | Marine microbial and viral communities from oxygen minimum zone, Eastern Pacific Ocean - ETNP2014F10-02SV257 (SPAdes) (version 2) | ecosystem: Environmental > Aquatic > Marine > Oceanic ... | reverse complement strand
TATCATCATGGTGAGGGCCGGTGTGATAATATATTTGGTCTTTTTCAGATCTTATTCCAAACTGTACTTTATTATCTATAGTTCTAATAATCTCATTTACAGTTTGATCATTTAACCCTGGAATATTTTTACAGATGGAATCATTTTTTAAATCTTCTAATGATAATTTAGTACCGTACTTCCCTTTTTCTTTCGCTAGCCTGAGCAACGCTCTTTGCTTCTTCACCATAGACCATTCACTTGTATCCCAGTATGAACTTTCAATGTCCTTTAATTTTTTTGATGCACCTGTTGTAATATAGAACCTACTATTTTTAAGTGACTGAAGGGCTGTAGCTGGGTATTTAACATCTTGTTCACTTTCAAGAGAGTCTTTTATGATTGGAGCCTTTGCCTCACCTGCAGCAATGATAACAGCCGTTGCATCCTTGTTATATGTGATGGTTCCAAGACCTATTGTTATTACCAAATGGTTACTACTTATCTCAATTCCACCAAGATCAGTTGCGGCTGCTGCTTGCGTCTCAAAGTTAGTCTTCATTAATCTTGTAGTTGAGTTATGGTCAGATCCTCTAACATTGAATGCAATATGCCCATCGGGGCCAATCCCACCAAGAAAAAATCCAATTCCTCCAAGATCTCTTATCTTTTTTTCATAATCGTTACACCATTGATCGATAAGGTATATGGACTCCTGTTGCTTCTTCTCTAATTGTCCAGATGGTTCATTATATCGTAGTCGAAGATCGATGACTCCATTAGGAAAAATATCTGACCAATTTTCATTCTCGTAAAGTTCTATCTCATTGGCATTTATCAATAATGCATTGTCTCTTGGTATATTGAACCCATCCAGATAATATTTTGTAACATAGTTTGAAAAACTGTTATGCTGGGTAGGATCTAACGGATAGAATTCATCAATTTGCACAAATGTCAATCTTGAGAGATCAGGTTTTATTTTTGAGGTCAAGCCGTGATCTTTTCGAATTAACCCTACTGTTGTATCATTCCAATTATTTAACAAATAGTGTGTCCACTTAATGAAGTATTCTGGTGTCTTTCCAGTTGGCAGACTAACAATCCCTTCAGGGTTCTCAAAGACCCATTCTAAAAATCTCAAGGATACGATCAGACCAAGATCTGGAAAATTATCAATTATAATGTAAGGTATGTTTGTAGTTTGTTGTTTTATATCGCGCCGATCGAAGAAACTACTTTCTACAGGGGACCAATTAAATTGTTTCATATCACTTTATGTATAAAATTTTATGGGAATCACTTTTTAAAGAACCAGTTATTGATAGAATAAACACTCCAGAGCTTATGTCGCGACCCATCTCATTTACATTCCAGACAAATTTTTGTTTACCTTTATATTTTTGCCCAGAATACAACCTATGTACAAATTCACCTCTGATTGAAAATAGATCAATATTGAGTAACTGATCATTGAGTAGATCAAATTCAATGATACAACTAGAATTAAATGGATTTGGATATGTTTTTATAGAAGTCACATCAGGTAACAAATCTGATATTTCCGTGGAACTCTTAAGATAGTTCGTGCCAATGGATTCAATCAGCTCTTGCCCCTCACTAGTGACATCATACCCTAGCGCCCATATCATCACACCACCAAGACTTTGAGTTTTAGCATATTCACACTTATATCTTATGGATTCCGGATCATCAAAAGTGATTATACTTGTTTGGTCATCTTTTTTTAAATAGGGAGAAAATGCATTACTATCCCAATGATAACTCCAACCATTACCAACCAATGGTGCAATATCATAATACCACATATCTATTACACTACCAGAAAAAGATTCATTTATATCCGTTGCTTGATATTTCTTACCCCAGAAAGGAAGCCCTAAATTTATTTGGTGTCTTGGAACTCCTCTTGTAGATGCTAAATAACCAATTCCAGTACTGCAAGAACCGTCAGGGTCTCCTGGAGGTGATTGGAATAATGGTGAATTATGTCCAGCATGTGAAGACCAACCCCCATGAATGTCATAGGTCATTGCATTAAAAAAATCAATATGTGATTTTAAAAAAAAGAAATCGTACCACTGACCAGACCAATTGGATATTGGAACCGCCATTGTAATTAATAATTCGCTGTTGAATTCATTGAACATTGAATCCATCTCTGCAACTAATAAATTTAGATTTTCACGATTATCAGATGAATTAGGGTGTTCCCAATCCAAATCAACACCATCGTAACCATAATTGTCACAGATATCAATAAGATTATCAATGAACGTAGTCCTCAATGATGGTGAAGCAGCAACTGTCTCAAATCCTACATTATTTCCCCAACCTCCCAGAGATAAGAGGAACTTCCCACCTTGTTCATGTATTGTTTGAGCATTTGAAAGATTGAACATATTGGCATAAGATTCAATATTAGCATTCTCATCCGGCCATGCGAAAGCATGGTTCACATGTGTAACTACAGATAGGTCTATATCTGAAATTGGAAAACCACTTTGGACCCATTGTGGGTAGTATCCCACTACACGCTGACCTAATAAAATGTTCAACTGCAGGAATAATATTAGTTTGATCAATTTTGAGAGGTTTGTCATTTTTATCAAATGAAAGTTATAATGAAAAGAATATGTTTCACTGTTAATAATTAGACAATAGATTATTTATATTCCCATAAATTTGATTGTGAATAATTGAATCAAAAAATGAACATGAAATTAAATGTCTAGTTTAAGCTTAATGGTGATCGATCCATCGATTACCCATCCTGAGATAGAATCGTTCAACAAGATCGTAGAAGGCTGTCCTTTCCCATGTACATATCACCTCCCGGTTCTCTCTGATATAGATTCAATTTCAAGATCATTACCTAATTCATGTGGAATCATTATTCTAGGCAGTGCTGCTTCGGTCCATGATCAATCTGATTGGCAATCAGTACTTGGTGAGGTGCTTGAAAAAGCAATGAACATTGACATGCCTGTTCTTGGTATTTGCTTTGGCCATCAATTTTTAGCATATCAACTAGGTGGGAAAGTTGACTATCTCTGGAACAAGGAACAAAAAAAGGGTACTCGAGAAGTTTTGATAAAGGCCAATGGTATATTTAATAGCAACAAAACATTCAACCTGATTTATTCACACCAAGAGGGTGTCGTAGAATGTCCTAATGATTTTGATATCTCAGCATCAAGTAAGATGGTGAATATTGAAGGTATCAATCATAGATCAAAAGCTGTCTGGGGATTCCAAACCCATATAGAGGCATCTTGGTCTTTTGCACAAAGACAAGGTATTGTATTAGATGAATATGAAAAATCAGATAAGGATGGAAAAATTTTAATGCAATCCTTCTTTGATAAAATATAGACATTGGCATGATGCATAGAACTCTACTAATTCTGATATCCTTTCTATGTTTTTCTTGTATTTCAACAAATCCATTTAAGCAAAATAGTCAAGGAGAAATGCTCAATGAATTCATTCACTCATTGATTAAAGAATATGATCTAAACATAAATCTTGGAATGAAAATAGTTTCTTTAGATAATGGAAAAACCCTCTACGAATTGAATAGTGAAAAACTAATGATTCCAGCAAGCAATATTAAATTGTTCACATCTGCCGCAAGCTTGCACTACCTTGATAAAAAACACGTATTCAAAACCGCGATCTTGGAGAAAGGTAATAACATCATACTTGTTGGTGGTGCTGACCCTGAATTATCCTTAGATATTATTGACTCTCTATCAAATCTGATCTCGAAACGGATGAATTTGATTGATACACTTTTTATTGACAAAGGACTTTTTGATGATTTATACTATGGTGAAGGTTGGATGTGGGATGAAGGTTCAGAGAAATATTCAGCGCCAATCAATGCAATTACATTAAATAATAATTGCATAGATTTTGAGTATTCACCCAACGACCTAGGGCTTCCTGCAAAAATTAATTTATTTCCTGATACAGAATACATTTCAATAATTAATAACTCTATAACCGTTGATGATACGATCAACTATAAAAAACTTAAAATTGAGAGAGACTGGGTAGGACAAACCAATGATTATTTGATAACCGGTGAGATACTAGAATGGAGTGAAAAAGATACAATAAAAAAGAATATTACTGAACCAAGTCTTTTTGTAGGAACCGTTTTCAAAGAGTTATTAGAATCCCAAGGTACAACCATCAATGAATTATATGTTACAGATGATATACATTCCAATGATACGGTCTTAGTCCATTATTCTAGACCACTCTATAAACAAATAGAGGATATGATGCATAACAGTAAAAATCTTACCTCTGAGTCACTGATAAAATATATTGGCATCACTGATTCAACCAACGGAACTTGGGAAAATGGTATTCATAAGATCAAGACGTATCTCTTTGATGAAGTAAATATTGATACGAGTGCACTTAGAATCGCAGATGGATCTGGTCTTTCTAGATATAACCTTTTAACAGCTGACCAAATAGTTAAGTTACTCGTTCACATGAACGGTGATAATATATTTGTCGAGACCCTTCCACATGGTAATGAAAAGGATAGTCGATTGGAAGGTCGACTCCTTGCAGCACAAGATAAAATATATGCAAAAACAGGTTCCATTTCAGGTGTGTCATGCCTATCTGGATATGCTTTTAGTTCAACTCATGGTCCATTGGCTTTCTCCATAATGATCAATGGTTTTGTTGGTTCAATAAAACCGTACAGAGATTTTCAGGATGAGGTATGTAATTGGTTAGTAAAAAATTAGAGATCAATACATTGCGTAATTTTTTATTTATATTGATGGCTTTATTATTTTTCAATAATTGTTCATCCTTGATCAATGATAAGATCGAATTTGAACGTAGACTAGTCAGATCCAGTAGTAAATACATTCTAGACAAATCCTTAGCAGTGAACGATATTGTTTTAGATCAAGAAAAAAGTATTGTAACCGTGAAAGGAAGAACAACAAGCAGTGAATTATATACTGATTTAGAAACCTTTTCTGACTCGCTTTCATTTAAATATGAGGTAGTTCTATTGCCAGACCCTTCACTTGGTGATAGTATCCATGGAATCGTAAATGTCAGTGTCGCACCCATGAGAGATCGTTCATCTCACACCGCACAAATGGTAGACCAAGCAATCATGGGGAATATGGTTAAAATACTCTATGAGAATGAAGATTGGTATCTATGCCAGACCCATTACGATTATGTAGGCTGGATCACAAAATCAGCGGTCCATCGATGCAATACTGATCTATTGTTTGATTGGAAAAAAAATGCAAAATATCGCATTAAAACATTGAATGCAATCATCTATTCTCAGCCTAACAGATCAAGTACTCCCGTTAGCGATGGTGTATTGAACAATCGATTGAACATAAGTGAGAACCTATCTGAGTGGTATAAAGTAACTCTACCTGATGGTAGAGTAGGATTCATTGATAAAAAGAGTGTAGAATTGATCAATAATGGCAGAGGCAATGAAAATCAAAATGAATATATCATTTCTACCGCACTTTCCATGAAGGGAATTCCATATCTTTGGGGCGGAAATTCATCAAAGGGAAATGATTGCTCAGGATTCACTCAGACCGTTTTTAAGGCTGCTGGAATTCAACTACCAAGAGATGCGAGACAACAAGCACAAATTGGTAAACCAGTTAAGAAAAAGAATCTAAAAAAAGGTGATCTCTTATTTTTTGGAAGCGGAGAACGTGTGACCCATGTGGGCATCAGTATGGGAGTTGATGATTTTATTCATCAGGGCAGCAAATTAGAGGGAAAGGTTGACATCCACTCCTTGAACCCAGATTCACCAAATTTTAACTCATACAGAAAAGAAACATTTTTATTTGCAAGACGGATAACAACAAGTTCAAACGACCAATAGATCAATTTTCCTTCCAAAGAGAATAGTATTTCAACTGAGTTTCAGTAGGATCTTTTTCCCTTAAAAGTCTGTGTTTATACTTTTGGTTTTTATACTCAAGGGCATGTTCTATTTCCATATGCTCATCCCCCCTTTTGATATCAATATTGATGGTGGTTCCTTCAGGGAATGGATATCCATGATCGTCATATAAAAGAGAATCCAATTTTGAGATATTGACGAGATCACCAATCTGAAATCCCCTATTATCTTTTTTACCTACTTTCTTTATTTCTCTGTACTTACCAAAAGAAAATGTCCGTGTCTTTGTACCGTAGTCAGATAAGACCTTCTTAGGTACATCATGTTTACCTTTCTCTGAATATTCTACACCAATTTGTGCAAGGCTTCCTTTTATGTCTAGAGGTACAGTCCCTTCAATATGATCAGAGAACCATCGCCTGAGATTGGGATGAACCAGGGCAGTGAATTCATCAAAGAATCCTTCTTCATCAAAGGATTCTTCTGGACCATATCGATTGGATAATTCTAAAATAACATCCTTTAACGTCTTCTTACCTTGAGTCAATCGAATGATCTCAATATCCAATAGTAGACCAATCAATGCTCCTCTCTCATATACTTGGTAATAATGACGTCCATATTTCTTATCAAAGACATTCTTGCTCATTTCAGTGAATGAAATCTTTTTTTCTGGATAATATTTTGCCCTAGAAATTTTATTTCTTATCCTATCGCTAAAGAATTCTCTTTCTGTAATCAAGCCTGAACGTACAAGGATCAGATTTGCAAAATACTCTGTTATACCCTCATACAACCAGAGATGCTTAGACATTTTAGGATCAACATAGTCAAAGTTTCCGATCTGTTCACTATGGAGATTCAATGGTGTGATGATGTGCATGAACTCATGAAGTGCGACTCGTTTGATCATAGAGGTAAAAGAAGTATCGCCAAAGTCAGACAATACATAGAAAGAAGAATTCCCATGTTCTAATGCTCCAGAACCTAATAATGATCGATTAGACCAAGCCGTCTTTATCTTTTTGAATAGTCCAACCTCTTTCGACCTCATGATTTCCATGAATTCTTTTCCATCTCTCAGATACAATATGAAATGATATTCATCTACTGGAAGCGAATCAATGAAACCAGATACAGCCTCCATTGAAGGTTGTATCTCTTTTTTTATTACATCAGCAAAACCTTCTTCTCCATTGGCATGGTATGATTCAATGAAAACCTTTGTATTTGCGACCATGAACGTAGAAGTATCAGGTCTTGATATCATAATTGGGCAGTCAATCAAATGGTGATAGTCCCTTGCTCTGAATTTTATTTCCCGTCCATCAGTCTCTATCAAAGGGAGGGCGGAAAATGAATTCATTCCCTCAGGAGTTAAAAATGATATGTCTAAAGGTACAAGCTCCAGCCCATCAAAGAATCCAAACCATCCAGAAGCATTAATCACAAAATTTAAGGAATCTTCAATATTGGTTCCCCCCATAGGCCATATTCTTGTCATAGCGTTAGGATGGTCCCATGAATCATTCACCCAATAACTTATCGTTGAAAGATCTTTTGCATTGGATATCTCAAAAGAATTCTTACCAATCTTGACTGAGGACAGTATCTGGCCTTTACTATCAATAGCAATGATACTATCAATCATTTCTCCATAATCTAGCTCCTTATACGTGCCAGGAATTGTTTTAGGGAAATGAAAAATCACTCTGTCTTGGCCTAGACCTTTACATTCCAGGGAAACCATCGCCCTATCTTTTTCAATTCTTGTTAGATCAACTTGGTAAATATATTGATCCAAGTGGTAATCATTAGTGGGTGTATACTCAATCTTTGGAATACTCGAAGAACAACTTATGAGAAATAGTATTACAATGAAACCAATTGGCCTTAACCCAATGCCTTTTTTTAGCATACTAATGACTTTAGAGATTATCCTTGGATGATTCAAAAGATACTTTAATCAGATTATCCTTGGAATCCCTATCAACAAACTTATACAAAGGATCTATACCTGCCTTGAAGGGCTTCTTATCTAATGTGATCTCAAAGGTAGAAATACTATCGGTAATAAAAACCTTCTCCGTATAGATAGGCATCTCCTCTTTCTCTCCATCTTTCATCTCTTCCCCAAAGACACCAATCTCTAGCCAATCAGCAAGTTTTGCAGTTGTCTGTACACCAAGACTATCAGAGTATACTTTTTTTGCTTCCACCTTAAGATCAAGGGTATAGGTACCATCAGAATTTTCAGATGCATTTGCTGACTTTGCCTTATTCTCGTACAAGGTGATCTTTTCAAATGTATCGGTTATGAGATATTGTAGATCTTCAGGTGTCTCTTCTCTTAAGGTAGAAATAAATTGACCTATGTTTGGATATGGATCATACTCATATCTATACCTGTCAATGAATTTTCCTAGAGCCCTATTGAATCTATCTATCCCAATGATATCTGACATTGCATACAGAGTATGTCCGGCCTTATTATATACAATATATTGCTCGTTACCCTCCGTAGAAATAATGGGAGGCTCTTTTGAATCAAAGGCTCTACCATCAAGGTATTGATCTAGTTCATATTTCAAAAATTTTCTTAATTGTTTGTCCCCTCTTTCTCTTGCCAATAAGGATACTGCAGAATATTCAGATAGTCCCTCGCTCATGAAGTTTGCACCTTTGACACTACCTCCAGATACTTGATGGGGCCACCACTGATGTCCCATTTCATGAGCAGTGACCCAAAATGGAAAGTCAAGATTTTCTGGGTCATCTGAATCAACGTCCATGATAAATCCAATTGCCTCTGAAAATGGTATTGTATTAGGGAATGACTGCGCAAAAGATGCATATCGAGGAAATTCTAAAATTCTACACTGCCTATATGGATATGGACCATAGATCGACCCATAATAATCAATGGATTTTTTCATTGCATCCATCATGGTCTCTAGATTGTAGGTATGCTTAGGATGATGATATATCTCAAGACTAATGCCATTGTGTTGTTCTTTTAATACCTCATACCTAGCAGAGACAAAAGTGAAAAAATTAAATATTTGATCATCCATCTTATAATGAAAGTATCTCCTACCCTCTTCCTGCCACTCTTTCTGTAGGTATCCCGGTGCCATTGCTATCTGATCTAGATCCGTACTCATGACAGCCTCAAAATTGACCCAGTCAGCATCATCTCCAAGCAGCGCATTCTGATTCCCTTTGATATCATCATGGTCTGGCAGTTTCTTTCTCTCTTCGAGATCGTATTTTTTTCTCACCAACTTTTGACTTAATTCACGTCCACCATTATAACCAAAACTAGGAAAGAGTGAGCTACTCTGTATCATGGTCCCATTATCGACAACCAGTAGATCTACACCACTGTTTCTGAATCCTTTTCTTTTTCGTTCACCTGAGAATTCCAAGGTGAATTCATCTCCTGGCTGAATGGGTGGATCAAATGCATACATCTTCCAACCAAGTGTACTGTCATAGAAAACAAGTTCATTGGGTCTCCCCCAATCATATTCATTGTACATCCAATCCTTTTGGGCAGTATAGATCGTGTCAATCGGAACATCATGTTTATTCTTCAATATGTATGTCCCACTAAACTCCAGACGTGCTTCTTTTGGAAAAAGGTCAACACTACAATTGACGCTGGTTATCTTTGGTTGAGGTCTGCCTTCATATTTTTTGAATGCCTTTTCAAAGTCCGCTGACTGCTTCTCCCAATGTTTTGGAGGATAGAAGTCATTCAATATATTAGTGTTGTAGAAGATGTATCCTCCCGATCCAAGAAAAAGGATAGAAAAGGTCAAAATACCATATCCAATGGATGGTGATAAACGAATCTTGGCCTGTTGAATTCGAGATCTGATGTCCCCGATCAAACCTCTTTTCCAAAAAAGATTGGATAGAAAAGCAAATAACACAGCACAAGCCCCCCAATACAACTTATACCAAAGTACTTTTGAGACATACGGACTAAAACCATTCATGTCAGAATACATTGCACCTGAACCTGAACCGTAAAAATAGAGAGTATGGTTGAACCCTAACATTCCCTTGAACATTCCAAATAGGAAATACAGGATAATGATGAAATGACCAAGATATTTATTGTTCACAATGGTCTGAACCGTAAAAGCCAAAACACAAAGTAATATGAAACCGGTCCAGTCCAAGAGGAAGAGACGCTTGACATATAGATGGATATCATAATCATAAAACCCGTGCCAGGTCTGTATACCTAGGCCAACCAACATCAAAACAAATAACATGATTCCAGGAATCAGTATCAATGCAATTAATTTTGAGAGCATGGGTATCCAATTGGGGACTGGATGTGCATCCATGATACTATCGGCATTTAGCTCTCTTTCTTTCCAAATGATCTGGCCAGAATAAAAAATAATCAGGATTAGCATAAAAAGTTCAAAACTACCTGCCAATGAACCAAGCACCCGGTAAGTAACTCGTAATATCTTTATACCATTGACACTATCTCCAGCCCACTCGTTCATTATCAAAAAACAAATCGCAGTAAATAATATTCCCTTAAAATAAGGATCTAGAAAAGCCCTCCTAACCTCAAGAATGACCTTCGACTTGAATTGGCTCAAAAGGGTTGATCGATCGAATATGGGTCTATAAGGAACTGATGCTGTGTTCTCCGGCATTTTAACAGTTTTATCTCGGCCCTTCTTTTTCTTTGTTTTACCAGCGACGTGAGCAAAATCAAATCTCTTGATTCCAAAAAAAAGAAATAACATCCCCATAGAGATCCAGATGATACGATTTAGTAGCAACCATTTATTGACTGGTAGGAGAAGCGTGTTCTTTTCTGCAGGTGTCCAATAGCGAGTTGCATCTGAGACCGCATTATCACCAAATGGATCTAATAATGCGGCTAACCAACGGGTATCGATATCAGAAATAAGGGACCCAGCAATTATGTATCCAAAAAATAAAATAATTGCGCCTAAGTATGTTGGTAGCATTCTTCTAGTAAGAATTGCAAGTGCAAAAATAATACTACCTATAAAGAATAGATTGGGAATGACGAATACCATAAATGGTTGTATGTATGCATCAAGTCTGAATGGACCAATCCCTTCTTGATCTAGATATGGCATTAAAAAACCAATAAATAATCCAATTGATGCCGCCATTTGGACCATAATATTTAGCACAAAGGCACCACCAAATCTTCCCATATAATAGGAGGAAGGTTTAATCGGTTTGGTGAAAAACAATGGATGCATGTTGGTCTCAAAATCTCGGTATGCAGCATTACCAAAAATGGCAGAACATATTATTGTACCAAAAATTGTGAAAAATGTCTGGAAACCAGCTATCGCCAATGGGGCGTTCCACTTGGTGTTATCCATCACCGCGCTCGCACCAACTATTGCTCCTCCCAATATATTTACGATCAAGAAGGCAATACTGAAAAATATGAGGCAGTAGACCCAGAATGACATTTTTTTAAGACCAGACTTGATCTCAAAGCGTAGTATGTTCAATAACATTTACCTAATCCTCAGATCTGAAAATCATTTATGGTTGCGAAATAGAGATCCTCTATCTCTGGCTCATTGAGTTTGAATCCCTTCATTGGTTCACTATCTGATAAAAGACGAACTTTTACCTTGCCCATATAGAGCCTGGATGATATCAGTCTTTCATCATCTTCCAAGGTTTCTGCAACCTCTTTTTCAACCAATCCTTGCCAAACCTTACTCTCAAGCCTTTTAATTAATTCCAGGGGTTTACCAGAGAGTTTTAATTCACCATTCAAAATGATGGCCATATCATTACACAGGTCACTCACATCGTCAACGATGTGTGTAGATAATATTACAATGACATTCTCCCCTATCGCGCTTAATAGGTTATGAAATCGATTGCGCTGCATTGGGTCTAGACCAGCAGTCGGCTCATCAACTATAATTAGTTTTGGGTCTCCTAGCAGTGCCTGGGCAATGCCAAAACGCTGCTTCATGCCACCTGAGAACGTTCCCAATTTTTGTTCCTTGGACTCCCAAAGATTCACCTGATAGAGAAGAGACTCTACCTGTTCCTTTCTACTCTTTGTATCAGTGATACCCTTCATTACCGCCATATGGTCTAGTAGGTCAATTGCGGAGACCTTTGGATAGACGCCAAACTCTTGAGGCAAGTATCCCAGCATCTCTCTTAGTGCCTGCTTATCTTTTGCAACATCTACATCACCAAGCATTATATTACCACTATCTGCGTCTTGTAAGGCAGCTATGGTCCTCATGAGAGTAGATTTCCCTGCTCCATTTGGTCCTAGTAATCCGAAGATGCCGTTAGTGATCTCAATGGAGACATTCTTTAGTGCTTCAACCCCATTAGGATAAGTTTTTGAAATATTTTCAATAGTGAGTTTCATCTTATTCTCTAGTTATTTTTTTATTTTTTATTGAATTATAAACGAATCAGTCTCTACTCTACTGCTTCCTCTATCTCTATCCGCTCAAAATCTTCAGGTATTGTATAGGATAATGGTTCAAATGGCATTGCATAAAGCTCCCTGATTTCAAAAATAGCAGATTGAACCCAACCATTATTAGAGTCAATGGTTAACTTAGCCATTACTATGATCTTATCTAATTTTTTTATAGTATAGGAAGAGTCAACTCCGAGAATGAAATCTTGGGAAGAAAACTTTACTCTATCAATATTATTGATTAACTCATTATTTGCTTCTGATGTTGATGCGATGTATGCATAAAGTGAATCTCTGAGAGGTAGCTCATCTACTACCCACTCCTCAATAATCATATTATTTGTTTCTGTGGATATAGTGGTTGTCCATTTTTTTGTCCTAAATCCATTGATCTCCTCAATACCATCATTCAAGTTTCTTTCTATGTTAGGAGTAGCATCATCGTCTTTAAAAATATCATTAGCAATTTTGATAAACCAATATTTTCTTCCAAATTTTTGTGTGTTTGAGCCTTCTTCCTCTGTTCCAATTGTTACGGAAACTTCTTCCGTGGATTCTTTTTCTTCTGCTTCTTCATCTGATTCATCACCAAAATTCGTATCAGCAAACAGAGGATCTTTACCTGGAGGGGTAACCCAATACGTTTTTCGTTTTGCATTATATCCCATTACATTTTCTGTTCCAGGAACCTTTATCATTCCTCTTTGACCACCGAATATTCGAAAAATCCATCTTTTGGGATTCAGTTGACCATTAAACTTTCCGTAGCCAGGTGCAGCAGTAATTTCTGAAACTGTCTCTATTTCTCCTCCCCAATCCACATCGATCGTATATGCGACTACATATTTAACCTGCATGTCTTGCGCAATTGTAAAGGAAATTAGTAGAACTAGTTTCACATATCTCATAAACTAAATGATTTTAAATGTTAATTCTGCTCTATCAGTAATGGTAGCCTCGATCATATCTCCAGATTGTATTCTACCAACTCCTGCAGGTGTACCAGTGAAAATTAGGTCGCCCTGACCAAAGGGTATGTCCGCTGCCATCTCGCACAATATCTCTTTTGGGGACCAGATCATTTCCGAACAAGATGCTGACTGTCTCAACTCACCATTCACCTTGAGTTTGAGTTCCAGATCAGAAAGATGGTCTGAATCCTTGATGGGAATTATATCAGATATTGGTGCACTGCCTACAAAACTTTTTCCACTGAACCAGGGTTTCCCACTCTCCTTGGCTATGCCCTGAACATCTCTTCTTGTCAGATCAACCCCCACTGCAAAACCAAAAATAGACATGTCTTCACCAACAGCAACAACAAGTTCTACCTCATGCTGAAGATCATTGGTGTATTTTGGATATTTGACATCATCCGTTGTTATGGTCCAATTAGGCTTTGTGAAAAAGAAAGGTGGCTTTCTTTCATCTGCACCCATCTCTTTTGCATGGGCAGCATAGTTTCTACCGACACAATAAACATGGTTGACCGGGAATTTCTCATCGGACCCCTTTATGGACAAACGAACCTTTTCGATTGTTTTAAATGAAAAATTTTTCATATGGTGAAAAGTATGAAACGCATTATATCATTATAGTCATCTGTTTCATATTGAACCGTCTTTGAATCAATTAATCGAGCACCTTCATAGTGTGAAGCTTTATAGGCTAATTGTTGTTTGATAAATCGAATTCTCAATTCAAATGATTGAGGATGTTTCAAGATACAGACTTGGAGATTTCCTTTCAATGCTTTGGATACTTTTTTCCTTATGGAAATTCTAGATTCTTCAGGCTGGATACTTATGGTAGAATCACCAACACCAACCATGGTCGCATGTGTAGTTGTGCAGGGACTAATACCCTGCACCTCTTCACAAAGTCCTGCATCTCCTGACACAAAAACTAGAGGGACACCAAGCTTTCCCGCAATATTCCCATGCAGAAAGAACTCTGAGGTTTGTTGGCCATTGATGTAAATACTATCTATTTTGGAAGAAGACATGGTATGCGCCAGTGGATTTCCTCCCTGGCCCGCCATTGAATGATATCCAATCATCATTAATGCATCAAAACTCTCATCCAGTTCCTGAACCATGGAATAAGGATGGCCACTCCAACCACGAATTAATCTTACATTAGCTGGTAATTTTTCTGCAAGAATGTTTCGTCCAGAATAATGGGCATCTTTGACCCAAATTTCTTTTGCACCGGCATCATTTGCTCCGTCACAAGCCGCTAATACCTCAAGCGTCATTCGTTCTTGAAACTGATTGTAAGCTGTAGGCTTATTATGCTCTACCTCATCCCAGTGTGAGACACCAGTGATTCCTTCCATATCAGCACTAATATAAATTTTCATAGCTAATCAATTTTCCTCTTCCAAAGTATAACATTTGCTGCCACCAATGAAAGAAGATATTACAAGACTAGGCTTCAATCATTTCAGCTTTCTCAGGTTCTATATTGAACTCTCCGTGCTTCATAAGATAGTCCGATACACTCAAAGCAGTTTTAGCTCCTTCACCCATTGAAATGATTATCTGCTTATACGGTACTGTGGTAACATCACCACAAGCATAGATACCGTTTTCAGATGTTTGACCAAGATGGTCTACAATTATTTCTCCAAAACTATTTAATTCAACAATGTCCTTTAAAAATTGACTATTGGGGACTAAACCGATCTGCACGAAGACTCCCTGTAAATTAATAGAGCTTTTTTTATTGGATGCTCTATCAAGAATCTCCATACCACTTACCTTGCCTGATTCAGATAAGATCTCCTTCGTTTCAAAATTAGTTAATATTTTTATATTCTCTTTTTCTTTAGCTTTCTCTACCAGGATACTATCTGCCTTGAGATCTGGCATAAATTCAACAACAGTAACATTCTTTACTATACCTGAGAGGTCAAGTGCAGCCTCTATACCTGAATTACCACCACCTACTACTGCAACATCCTTACCCTTGAAAAATGGTCCATCACAATGAGGACAGTACGCCACACCATTGCCAAGATTCTCTTTTTCTCCGGGCACACCTAACTCTCTCCACTTTGCACCTGTAGCAATTATAATGGTTTTGGTATTGATTATTTCACCTGATGAGAGTTTAACTGATTTTATGTCCCCTTTAATGATTTCTTCTACCTGAAAATGCTCTTTTACAGTCACTTCATATTCTTTAAGATGCGAGTGCATGTCACCCGTCAATCTCTCTCCTGTCGTCTCAATCACGGATATATAATTCTCTATGCCAAGGGTCTCTTTGACCTGTCCACCAATATTCTCTGAAACGAGTGATACGTTCAGACCTTTTCTAGCAAGATAGATCGCTGCACTGATACCTGCTGGTCCTCCACCAATGACGACACTATCTTGCAAGGGTAGATTGGTTTGAGTCTTATTACCAATACCTGAACCAAGAGCCTTGAGTCTATTGATTATCTTTGAAGTATCTGTTCTACCTGATGAAAAAAATGAACCATTAAGAAAAATTGTTGGAATACCTTGAATATTCTTTTCTTCAACCTCTTCAGGGAACAAACCACCATCAATCATTTCACAAGTGATATTCTCGTTCAAGATTGCAAATTTATTCAATGCCTGTACTACATCCGGGCAGATATGACAATCGAGACTTATAAAGATCTCAAATCTAAGTTCATCTTCAATATCATTGATCAATGATATGATACCCGAATCAAGTTTTAGATCAGAGCCACCTAGTTGCAAAATTGCCAATATGAATGAGTTGAACTCATGCCCCCCAGGTATGCCAGTGAAATAGACTCCTGAATCAATGCCATTTCTAAATAAAGAGAAAGTAATAGAGCTCCTTATATGTGACCCTAGATCTTCTTCTTCAAATGATAGTTTATCAGAAGTGCTACAGACTTCTTTTAAAAAGGTTGCCAACTCTTCACGCTTATCGTGTTGGCCCATTTGGAGGACAATAGTTATATCGTCCTCCAAATTCTTCATATAGCCACTTAAGGACTGAGTTATTTCAGGCGTTAACCTCATCAACTTATATACCTTGTGGTTATATCTTTCCTGAAAGATCAAGTGATGGAGTTAATGTATCATCACCCTCCTGCCACTTTGCAGGACAAACCTCATCTGGATTGGCATGGACATACTGTGCAGCCTTTACTTTTCTAAGCAGGTCTTGAGCATCTCTACCAATACCTTCAGAAGTAATTTCATAAGCTTGAATTACGCCATTTGGATCAACAATAAAAGTTGCTCTGTCAGAACGGCCTTCACCTTTCCTCAAAACCTTGAATTGTTTTGATAACTTAAATTGATCATCACTGATCATTGTGTATTGAACTTTGGATACAACATCTGAAGACTTATGCCAAGCCTTGTGTGTCCAGTGCGTATCTGTTGAAACTGAATAGATGTCAACACCCAAGTTTTGAAATTCACCATAATGATCAGCGAGATCTCCCAATTCAGTGGGACAAACAAAAGTGAAATCAGCTGGGTAGAAGAAAAAAACAGTCCATTTACCTGAAATATCATCGCTTGATACGGTAACAAAGTCATCTTCTCCCGGTTTAAATGCATTCAATTCAAAAGGTTTTACCTTTTTATCAACTAGTGCCATTAACTACTCCTTTTTTTCTTTATTATTGTGTTTATAACATTTACCAATGAAGGTTATTTCAACATCGGTTATATCAAAATCATGCAGATCTTTTACCGCTGACTTAAGTGTATTTCTATTGTTAGTTTGAATATCAATCATTTCTCCACATTCAATACACTTTAAGTGATCGTGAGAATCCTTGTTCCAGTCATACCTTGCAACAGTACCATCATAAATAGTTCTTATAGTACATTGATCAGTAAGTTGTTTAAGATTCCTGTATACAGTTCCAAGACTAATATTTGGTATGGATTGCTTTGCTTTTTCATAAACCCAATCTGCTGTAGGATGTGAGTTTGTTGAAAATACAATAGCTCTAATAATTTCTCTTTGACGGCTGTATCGCATAAAGGAAATTAAATAGTAATGATTATTATTAGTATATAAAACTGTTCAAATATTTTAAATTTTACTCCTAAACTTTAAGGAATTAAATAAACTAAAATCAAAAGGAATCGATAATGTTAAGTATTAATGATGCGGCACCAGAATTCACTTTAAAAAACACAAACAAAGAAGATGTGTCGCTTTCTGACTTTGGTGAGAAAACGGTAGTATTGGCATTCTATCCAGGCGCATTTACAGGTGTTTGTGATACTGAAATGTGTACTCTTCAAGATAATTTAAAAGCTTTCGATGACCTAGGCACTACTGTTTTAGGTATAAGTGTTGACTCTCCATGGGCTAACGGTGGTTTTTCTAAACAATATGGTCTAGGATTTGATCTTTTATCAGATCTTGATAGAGGAGTTATTAAAAAGTATGATGTTCTTTTTGAAGGACTAGGTGGTATTGATGGTTACACTTGTGCTAATAGAGC
>Ga0208410_1000773_pt1 | contig 17895 bp, 13 predicted proteins | sample ETN02SmetaG_3_FD_185787 | JGI IMG/M metagenome (GOLD analysis project Ga0208410, IMG submission 185787) | Marine microbial and viral communities from oxygen minimum zone, Eastern Pacific Ocean - ETNP2014F10-02SV257 (SPAdes) (version 2) | ecosystem: Environmental > Aquatic > Marine > Oceanic ... | reverse complement strand
TTATCTGCCAGAGCATAAAGTGCTTGTAATGTAGTACGATAGTCATTCCAAGTGTATTCTTGAGCATGTAATGACCTCCCACTACTTTGGATATGATATTTCAATTTTTGACCACGTTCATCGACACCATACATTTCACGCATAGATATGGCCCATATTCTCCTACAAACTCTACCTATTACTGCATATTCGGGATCCATTCCATTAGAGAAAAACCAACTAAAATTTCTTAAAAATTTATTAGCATCTAATCCTCTTGAATTAAACAATTCAACATATGTCAAACCGTTAGATAATGTTAGTGCAGCTTGTGATATGGGATTTGCTCCTGCTTCAGCAATATGATACCCTGAGATTGAAACAAAATAATGATTCCTTACTTCATTATTGACATAGAATTCTGCAACATCTCCCATCATTCTTAAAGCAGTATCGAGATTAAAAACTAATGTGTTCTGTCCCATTGATTCCTTTAATTGATCGGCTTGTACGGTACCTCTAACTGAACTTAGAGTTTTAGATTTAATTTCTGAGTATTCATTTCTACTTGCTTTTCTACCATTTTCTTGTTCAAATTTTCTGACTTGCTGCCTAATCGCCACATTAAAAAAAGCTGCAAGATGCCACCAATAATTCCCATTTATAGTTTTAGAAACTGAAGTATTAGTTGCACACAAATCAAACCCATCAAATAATTTCTCCATTTCATCTATTGTACTTATTGACACTCCACTTTCACATACCTTTCCAAAAATATCTAATCTTTCTTGAGGGTCATTGCCATATAAACTAGGAGAATCAAATGCTACTGATAGTCTATTGAAGTCTTGATCTTTTGATAAAAAATGATATCTTTTGTTTGTCCTCTCAGCACTACCTTCTCCAGCAAACATTCTAACAGGCAATTCATCTTCTCTTTTGAATGGAAAAACACCTCCAGTATATGGGAAAGAACCAGGTAAATTTTCTTTCCTAATCCATTTTAAAGTATCTCCTAAGTCACTATATTCAGGTAATGCCACTCTTGGCATTTCTAAACCCGATAGGGTTTTTTTAGTAGTTTTCACAGGAATTTTTTTCTTTCTAACAGTATAACTAGTTGATCCAGAACGATATTCTTCCGATTTACTTTTGAATTCTTCTAAACTTTCCCAAATACCATCCGGTATCTCTAAACGAATATTTTCTATTTCTTCTTCGATATTATTTGCAGTAGTTATATCATTCTTTAATTTCATTTGTTTAGCAGCCGATTCTAATTGATTGATCATGGTTACTTTGGTAGCAATTTCTTCCGTTCTAGCGTGATAATTTCTAACTATATTTGCAACTTCTGCCAGATAACCCTGTCTTTCGGAAGGTATAGGGGACGATCTATGCGGCAAACCATCTTTTCCTAATCTGGGCTCTTTAGCTAAGAATGATTGTGTATATTTTTCATTTAATAAAGATGATAATTTTTGCCATAGTTGATCTACTCCAGCATCTGCAAATTGACTAGCAATAGTTGGAATTACTGCTAGTTCGGAATTATTCGCATCCCACATTTCTCGATTCCTCTTGAATTGTTTACGAATTTCTGTTAAAGCATCTTCTGCTCCCGGCCTATCAAATTTGTTTAATACAATAATATCTGCAGAGTCTAGCATTTCTAACTTCTCTAATTGACTAGGTGCACCATATTCTCTTGTTGTAACATATAAAGAAATATCAGCAACTTCTGTAATCGCGTCATTGCCTTGTCCTATTCCACTGGTTTCAACAATAATCAAATCAAACCCTGCGGCTTTACAGACTTCAATAGAACGACCAATACAATCCGCAATTTCTCTGCCGCTATTTCTACTTGCAAATGAGCGCATAAATAAATTATCATCGGATAATGAATTCATTCTTATTCTATCTCCTAATAATGCCCCTCCTGTTCTCTTACGAGTTGGATCAGTAGCAAGTAGGGCAATTTTCGTCCCAGGATTATCTCTTTGAATCCTTAACATTAATTCATCTGTAAGGCTCGATTTTCCTGCACCTCCTGTGCCAGTTAAGCCAACAACTGGGCAATTTACAATATCTTTAGATTTGATTTTTTCTAGAATCCCTCTGAAAGTTTCTTCATTGGCATTTTCAGCCAATGTCAATAATTTTGAAACCGACGAATGGTCACTTGCAGTGATTGGTGCATTAAGTGATTTAAATCTTGACATATCTAGCAGATTATTCTTTTTTGCTCTTTCTATTGCGTCAGATACCATGCCAGTGAGTCCCATTTCTCTACCATCTTCTGGAGAGTATATCTTAGCAATTTTTGAATCAGAAAGATGTTTTATTTCATTTGGAAGTATAGTTCCTCCTCCACCTCCAACTAAACATACATGCTCAAAACCCGCTTGATCAAGAATTTGTTTTGTATGTGTAAACATTTCCACAGCTCCTCCTTGATACGAAGTAATTGCGATACAATGTGCATCTTCCTGTATGGCTGCCTTTGCTACTTCATCAGCCCCTCTATCATGGCCCAAATGAATAACTTCACAACCCATTGATTGGAATATTCTTCTAAAAATACCAATTGCAGCATCATGGCCATCAAAAATTGCTGCTGCAGTTATAATACGCAGAGGAATATCTGCCTGCTCACTGCTATCCATACATGTCGGAGAACATGTGTCCAAAAAAATTATCCTATAGCCATTATAGATTAAAATGCTCCTGAAATTAGAATTATTGCAAATATAAACATTAATATTCCCATTGAACCATCAATAATATGAGATATGGATTTTAATTTTTTAATTCTATCTCCCGTTGTCAACACGGTTGCTACAGTTACATACCAAGTACCATCAATTATCATCCCAAGAAATCCCATTGCCACAAGAGTTTCAAAGTCTACATCAGCTTCAATAAAAGGAGTATAAAGAGCTAACATCCACGCGAGAATTTTTGGGTTAAGTAACGCAATCAAAAATCCCTGAACAAAACCTTGTCTATTTTGAGCAGTTTCATCATTCTTTTGTACGTCTTCATTAGGCCCATTTCTAGCACTTTGAATAAATATTAAACCTAGCCAAACTAGTATCATTACTCCCCCGTATTTCAATATCATTCCTATTGATTCATGTATCGATAAAGCCGTCGCAATTCCTGCTGCTGCTGAGAAGGCATAGATTCCAAAGCCAATTCCATGCCCTATTCCTGTCATTATCCCCTGTCGCCTTCCTCCTGACAAGGAATTTCTAAGAACTACGGCCAAGGATGGCCCAGGACTCATAGCACCCAAAATAAAAACTAAAGTAAGTCCTGCCCATTCCTCAGGACTCATTTAAACGCCTCAAGCGCCTTCATACATTGCTTCAATTTCATCTGCCCAATTTTCTCTAATTTGTATTCTTCTGATTTTTAGCGTTGGCGTTAATTCGCCAAAGTCAACACTCAGATCTCTTGGTAAAATTTTGAATTTCTTAATTTGCTCAGGATTGCTGAACTGACTATTTAATTCTGTAACGTGCTTTTGCATTTCAGCATTAATTTCATCACTATCCGTATAATCTGATAGTTTTTTGCCAAAATTTTCCAATGTTGTTATTTGTACAACCGGATTCTTTGGAATTTTTGTTGGATCCATGCCATGCTTGTCTCTTAGAATAGCCCCTACGTCTAATGTGAATAATGCACTACAATACTTCCTCCCATCGCCAATTAGCATACATTGCGAAACCATTGGAATCGACTTCATTGTTTCTTCAATAACTAGCGGTGCAATATTTTTACCTCCAGAACTGACATACAATTCCTTTATTCTACCAGTAATTCTTACATATCCTTCAGAATCAATTTCTCCTTTATCTCCCGAATGTAACCATCCATCCGAATCTATAGTTTCTGCAGTTGCTTCAGGATTTTTGTAGTATCCTTTCATTACATGCCTACCTCTAAATAATATTTCACCAGATTCTGAAATCATTAATTCCGTTCCACTAAATGGTTTTCCTACAGTTCCGAATTTATGATTTTTCTTGTAACCTAAAGTCGCTCCTGCAGTGGTTTCAGTCATCCCATATCCTTCAAAGAGTGGAACATCTAACGTATGAAATAATTTCAAAATATCAGGATTAATTGGTGCGGCACCCGTAATCGCATACACACAATTTGACATACCAATTGCCTGTTTCGCCTTTTTCTTAATAATCCCGCCAAGAATTGGTATTTTTGCTAATTTTATTTTACCTCCTAACTTGGCTACTAGGTTACTGTAAACTTTCTCATAAATTCTAGGCACTCCTATGAATAAATGTGGTTGTACTTCTTTAGCATAGTCAATTACATCTAATGGACCGTCAACAACAGTCATGTGAAGTCCCCACCTTATGTGTGCGTGACAATCTACTAATTGGCCAAAGACATGGGCACATGGCAACCAAGAAACATAATCCCAACCTCTTTGAAATTCTTGTAATTTCCAAACCTCTCCTAGCTCAAAATCGATATTATCATGTGTCAATTCTACTCCTTTAGGATTGCCTGTTGTTCCTGAAGTATAGATAAGAGTTGATGTATTCTCAGGCTTTATGCTAGATACTCTTTTTTCTATTTCTGAGTAGTCTACATCAATTCCTTTTTGTAAGAAATCTGACCAAGAAATACATTTTGTATGTTCGGGCATGTCTACTCCATCCATCACTACTACTGTCTCAACTTTATCCAATTTATCCATTATTTCATGTAATCTATAAGCACACATTTTCTCTTTATTTCCTCCGTCCATAGGATTATCGCCTACGAAAACAACCTTTGAATCTGAATTTCCAACCACCCATTCTACTTCTTCTGGTGAACAAGTATGGTAGACTCCAACTGCTGCACCATTACACATATTTGCAGCATGGTAGGAAGCATACCATTCTACTCGATTATATGAATAAATGCTCAACTTATCTCCTTCATTGAAACCTACTGCGATAAGTGATTTCGCTACTGAAGCAGTTTGATCATGAAATTCTGACCAATTAATATGTTCCCATTCTCCATTGGAATTTTTCGTTGAGATTGCAATCTCACTTCCAAATTCTTTTGCATTTTTTATCAAATATTCGGGTGTAGTCATTGTCGACATAGTTTCTTCGAAAAACTATTCATGAATAAATATTGGTGTAGTGTATTACACTTAATTACAAAAAATACAGTTGTTTATTTTTTTATTCAGGCAAAATAGATTTAAAATTCTCTCTCCAATCTGCACCTTTGTTTTTGTTTGCAAGAGGAGATGCGGGAGATGGATGCCAACAAGATTTCAAATTAACTTTAGTTTCTTCTAGGGCAATCTCTGCTCTTTTCTTTGAATATTTCCCAACTCCAACTACAGTCTCTATCTGCATAATATCTACTATTTCTTTGAGATAAACGTCACATCGTTGAATTATCTTCTTTATAGTTTCTCCAGGTATCTTATCGGGAGTAATATTTGTTCCATTTACGCCTCTAAAAAACATTAAAGGGCAATGATTAACAACGAAAATTTTTGAAAATATTTTTTCAACTGATCCGTAGTTGTCAAATAAAGCACTCCACAAACGTGTTCCAGAAATTTCTTCTTTTTGCCAATCCAGTCCTTTGATAATTCTTTTTGGATGTATTCTTTCGGGTTGCAGAACCGGTAAATTTTTTATTTTTAGAAAATCTCTAACAATACTTGTTGCAGCAAATGGTATTCCCATTTGCCCCATTCCATGAGGGCCAGGATTCATGCCAAGTAAAATTGTTTTTGCTCCTTTATTTCCTCCCAATTCAATGAATGCTTTATGAGGTTCCCAAGCATAAATTAATGGATTATAGACATATTCGATAAAACCTTCTTCTAATAATATCTTACTTAATGGTTGCAAATCTTGACTAAGATTATATGAAGACTCAATTAAAGATTTAACAATCATTTTAATCACACTATTGTTTAATATCCACTACACTAGCTCGACTAATTTTTACTAATTCTTCAGGAGAAATAGGGAAAACAGTATCATAAGTTCCTCCTGCTCCCCAAACAATATCATATTTCAGTAAATCTTCATCACACATGATGATACATTTTTTCAAATGTCCAAATGGAGGTATTCCACCTATTTCATATCCTGTATTATCTAAAATATACTCGGGTGAAGCCTGTCCAGGCTTATATCCCAATATTCTCTTTAATTTCTTTTTTCTGTCGACTCTGTTACTTCCCGAAGTTATTACTATAATTGCACAATCTTTACCCATAAAAACAATCGATTTGGCGATATTGGAAACTTCGCAGCCTAATTGTTTAGCGGCATCTTCGGAGGTTTTTGTCCCTTCTTTGTATTTCCTGGAGGAGGGAAAAAAACCTAATTTATGACACTCCTCAATCCATACATCATGACTGTCCATATGACTTGATAAAGCCAATCAAATTTTATCATTCGGGTATTCTATTTTTAAAATTAATATTTTACTATCAAAAATTACTTCAAATTGACTATTACTTCCGCATTATTCTTCACTAATAGTCGTCCGCAAAAAAATAATGGATTGGTTAATTGGTCCTTATGAAATCTCGATGGGGGCATTGTTACTACTCACTCTTCCAATTCATTGGTTTTTGACGAGAGATGAACCAGAAAAAAGAATTCCTCTGCGTAGTCTTCCTAATGAGATCAAAGAGAAAGGGTATTTATGGCATATAAGTCTGTATTTACTTATGTTTATCTATAAAGCAGCAATAGATCATCACAACGAACCTATGAAAACAAAAGTCGGAGGCTATACTCATTGGATATATTACATTGAAGGAAACTGGACTAACTATGTGCAAGAATTCTTCCTAAACGATACTCTAACAAATATACTCTCTGCCCATTATTTATTCATTTATCTATTTATGATATGGTTCTCGCCAATGTATTATATTTTAAGTAACGACAAAGATATGGCAGATAAAGCTGCATTAAATTATTTTGTTATATATCTTCTTAGTGTGCCATTTTATCTTTTTTTCAACGTGGAAGTCACTTCTAGCTATATTCCTGGCATGGATGCCCTTTTGTATCATGATTCATTTACATTATCATTTTTTACAGCAAATGATCCAATGGATAATGCTATCCCAAGTTTACACATAGGATTGCCCGTAGGATTATTAATTATTAACAGATTGCACTGTAGAGAATTAGGAGTAAAGGTAAAAGAATGGAGACACAGGGAATTTGATATTTTTATTATTGTAAATATTTTAATTTACATATTTTCCATTCAATACCTAGGTATTCATTGGATAGTCGATATTATTCCTGGAATAGGATTGGCGTTCATAACGTCTTATTTTGTACATCAAATACAGCCAAAACTAAGATCTGAGAATTTTTCTAAAATCAATTTTATACTTCCAAATAAAAAACAATTATACTCCATAGTAGGAGTTTCTTTTATCAGCACATTTTTGATATTTTTCATTGTTATTGATGGCCCAGGGACCAGTGATGATGAACCAAATTATCGATTAGGCCTTGAAGATGTAAACCTGGAAACCATTGAAGTACACAGTTTAAGTAATCCAGTTAATGTTGAAGTGATTAATGTTGGTGAAGAAAGTGTGCAATTATTACTTATTAAAACAAGTATTGCCGAAAAACATGCCGAAAAAGGAATTTTTGACTGGGAGGCCTTATCATCTAAGGGAGAGTTATTTTCATTATCTCCAAAGGAAAACACTAGCTTTTCTGTAACAACTGAAAGTATCTATGACTCTTACATTATTCTATCTAAGCTCAAAAATCATGATTCTTGTAGTGAATTTTCAGATTGCGAAATAATGAAAAATAGTGTTGGAGAAATAAGGATAATAACTCATTATTTCGATGATGAATTAATCTGGTCTGCCTATATAGTGTCTCTCCCATCATTCTATATTGTAGGTTATGTTTTAGGTATGGGTGATAAGGAAATAATGGGCATAAAAACTTCCTAGAAATAGCCCAGTACAACTTCCTAAGCCTATCCAAATTCCTATTCTAAATAAAGGAGAATTATGTCTCCATAAATATGTTGTTTGAGATATCCAGATCAGTATCACTAAAATAAACCAGACAAAGAATATGAGTTGAGGCAATATTCCGAATATTATTGAGACAATATAACCACCGACCAGCTCCTTACGATTTTCTATTTCTTTGGGGGAGAGCCAGAGCACAAAGGGCAATATCAATAGACAAATAGCTGGTTTTAATAAAGAACTAGAATTTTCTATAACTCCAAATATACAAGCTATAAAAAAACCAACTGACAACGGCATTATAACAGGCCATAACGGCATAGAATCCCATTTCATATTGCTTGGGAAACATACTCACTCCATCAATGCTGTGAAAATATTCAAGCGATTAATTCATATTGCTGTAGTTATCACCAAGGTCATGGAGAAGGGCCAAGTCGTACTTGGATGCTTAGCACCACATCCTCCTCATCTGGTTTATGCTGAGAATCCAGAACAAAATGAACCCTTTTCAGAAGGAGGTTGGGAAACTTTACGTTGGGGTTATAATCGTCTTGCAAGAAAATTAAAAAAGTTAGATTATGATGTCATGGTCATTTTTACTCCTCATTGGGCAACTTACATCGGAACCCATTTTCTAGGTCTTCCAAAATTTAATTCTTTGTCTGTAGATCCAATTTTTCCCAATATTTTTAGATATAAATATGATTTAACTGTGGATGTTGAATTGGCACAAGAAATGCAAAAATCGGCTTCTGATGCAGGAATAATAACAAAAATGATGACTAATCCAGATTTTAGAATTGATTATGGTACAATTACAAGTTGCCATATGTTAAATCCCGAATGGGATAAGCCAATTATTACCATAAGTAGTAACCGTAATACTCATTACTACTCTGGAGAAGTAATGAACGAGCAGGCTAAAGCCCTTGGAGAGGCATGTCTGAAAGCAATAGAAAAAAGTGGTAAAAAGGTAGTACTTGTTAGTAGCCATAGCCTTTCTCATCGGCATTTTGTTACCGAGTCTCCACTACCTGAAGATATGAGTAGAGAGCATATATACAACCATAGTCAATATGTATGGGATATGAAGATGATAAAAATGATGAGAGAAGGGAAAATGAAAGAAGTTATAGATATCATGCCCGAATATACTGAACAAACTATCGCTGAAACAGAAGCAGGGGGGCTCACGTGGATGATGGCAGCGATGGGCATTCCAAACTACCCTGCTGAGATATATGGCTATCAATCAGTAATCGGTACCGGAAATGCTGTTGTTGCATGGGATCCTAATTCTCAAACAAGAGAAATAGTTTTGTGAGGCTTATTTATGAATGATAGTCAAGATGTATTATTCGGTATTTATTGCCCTCCTCATCCTCATCCCCTACTCGCTCCAGAATTAAATGATGGATATAAGAATCTTAGAGAAGCGTATGACAAATTAAAGGATCGTATACAATCTAGTGATGCTGATATAATACTAATTTATTCTACTACTTGGCCAAGTATAGTTGGTCATCAAATACAAGCACATCCAGAACCAGAATGGATTCATGTGGATGATGATTTTCATTATCTGGGTAGTATGCCATACAAATTCAATATAGATTCTGAATTTGCGCATGCTTATCGCGAAGCTGCCGAATCTAGAGGATTGCATTCTAGGACTGTTGCATATGATGGTTTCCCAATAGACACAGGATCAGTTGTAGCATTATCTCTTCTAAATCCTGATAATAAAATCCCGGCTTGCATAGTTTCCAGTAATATGTATTCAAATAGATCTGAAACCATGGTTCTTGGAAAGGCTGCTAGAGACGCTCTTTCCAAGCAAGGAAAGAAGGCAGTTGTAGTTGTAGTTGCAAGTTTATCCAATCGCATGTTCACTGAGCATATAGATCCTAAAGATGATAAAATTCATAGTTCAAAAGATGATGAATGGAATAAGAAGATTTTAGAATTTTTCCATGATGGTAGGCTTGAAGATCTTAGTCAATTATCCAGGGATATTCATGGGCAAATAAGAATTCAAAAGGTGGCTGCATACAAACCAGTATGGTGGATGGCAGCAACCATGGGTCAGCATAATAACTACAAAGGAGAAGTTCTAGCTTACGAACCCTTACATGGTTCAGGTGGAGCTGTAATACAATTAACGCCTTCTGATGAATCAGTTGGCGATAAAGAATTTGACGAAGATGACGTTGAATATTATCATGGGGACAGAAACGTTCTTGATCGAGGTAATCTATAATGTCAGACGAAGAGTCATCAGATAATGATGAAAATGATGATATAATAGATAAAGTAATTTCTGCACCATCAGATGTTATTGAAAAAATATACGAAGAATTGGGCCCATCGATGGTAAGTTCAGCAGGAGGTGCTCTAGGAGCCACAGCAGGAGGAATGGCAGGAGGGCCAGTTGGAGTAGCCATAGGTTCTGTCGTTGGTAAGAAAGTAGCTGGTAAAATAACTTCAAATAACGGACCATTCATTTCCGAACAAGGCCCTTCAGCAGTTGGAGCTTATCCTCATCTTCATAGGGTCGGAGATCTTATTTTTGTTAGTGGAATAGGCCCTAGATCTCCTGAAAACAATGAAATAATTGGCGGCCCAGTACGGGATGCTAATGGCAATCCTCTAGATTATGATATCAAAGCACAAACCAGGTCGGTAATTGAAAATATTAGACTAATTTTAGAAGAGTATGGATCAAGCTTAGAAGACATTGTAGATGTTTATTCAATGTTAATTGATATGGATAGAGACTTCAAAGGATACAATGAAGTCTATGCTGAATATTTCTCTGAAATCATGCCTGCACGTACAACTTGTGCAGTTTCCGCCCTCCCAACTCCTATTGCTGTTGAATTAAAAGTCATTGCTAAGGCATAACTTCAAACACCTGTCTTATCCCCATAATTCATGGCACGTCTGTCTCCGAGTGATGTACTTGGAATAGTTCTGCAACCAATAGATAAAGTATCAGAAACCTTAGAAAGAAAATTGGGATTATTTTCTGTAGTCATATTATCTTTATCAGCAATGTTGGGTAGTGGATTATTCGTACTCCCTTCTTTGGCAATGATGGAATTAGGTGGCGGAGAATATCCCTTAGGAGGCATATGGTTAGCATATTTATTTGCAGGGTTAGTAATTTTGCCTGGTGCAATCTCCAAATCTGAACTTGCTTCAGCAATGCCTTCTTCTGGTGGAGCATATGTGTATATTGAGAAAACCTTTGGGCCAATAATTGGTACGATTTCCGGTTTAGGTTTATGGGCCAATTTCATGCTTAAATCTGCCTTTGCACTTCTGGGTTTTCGGGCTTATCTATGGGTTTTACAAGGTATTTTTGGTGTATCAATAAATCTTGATATCGCGGTTATGATGATGTTGTCATTGATAGTAGGAATTAATATTCTAGGTGCTAAAAGTATTAAGAAAGTACAAACTCCAGTAGTTTTGATTTCAGTAACTTACCTTCTATGTGTTTGTATTTGGGCTTTGTTAACGATGGAGCTGAATTGGGATGCAGCTTTTTCTCAGGAGTCATTAGGTGCAGATTGGCATAGTTTCTCATCAACTGCCGCGCTAGTATTCGTCTCTTACATAGGCGTAACAAAAATTGCTGCGGTTGGAGGGGAAATCAAGAAACCAGCTAAAAATTTGCCATATGGGATTTTAATTTCCTTAATTTTTAGTATCATTTTATATGTTTTTGTCACTATGACGATGGCCATAACCGTTGACCCTTCTAATTATGTGGAAAATGACCATGCCAGGGAGGATCCAATCTACATTTTTGCTTTAGATGCAGGTGGAAAGACTGTTGCAACTATTGCTGCTACCTTTGCTGCTATGACTGTTCTTTCGGGTTCACTGGCCGGTATTATGGCAGCTTCTCGCTTTCTTTTTGCGTTAGCCCGCGACAGTCTTTTGCCAGCACTTTTTGAAGATGTTCATGGAAAATTTGAGACTCCACATTGGGCTATAATTGGAACCGGACTTTCGATGGCTGCAGCAATTATTTATTTGCCCGTGCATGATGTAGCTGAATTCGCATCCGGCTTCAATATCATGGTATTCATTGTAATTAATTTATGCGTTTTAGTACTACGAATTTCTTCAAAGTCACACTGGTACGATCCAGAATGGAAATCACCATTATTTCCCTTCGTCCAAATTCTTGGGATTTTAGGCGGTTCTGTATTAATATATGCTATGGGTATGAAGGCAGTTATTGGTGGATCTGCAGCCATAATAATTGGCGTATTAATCTATCAATTTTATGGTAAAAGAAATTTCCAACAAGAAATTACTCCTTGGGAAACATTCCGATTAATGTTGATAAATCCAGACGAAGTAGAACATCGCCGTCGTTTGGCCGCATTCCATGCTGCTGATACCGAACGTACAAATCATCTAAATCTGAATGAATTTACCTCGGCAATGGTTGCTTTGGGATATTTTGATTCAAATGATAAACAACAAATTTCAACTTTGAGAGATTACTTCCATAAAGCAGACAAAGACGATAATGGAATTATTGACATCGATGAATTCCTTATTTATGTAGAAGAAACTACATTCTAGAAAGAATCTTAGAAGCGCTTAGTTGAAATCAAAAACCCCCTCACCTCTTTTCGAGGTAAGTACATGACAATAGCAAGTCGAGCGAAAAAGGTAACTACTCATACACTCCAAGAGATGAAACAGGCAGAAGAAAAAATTACAATGCTAACATCATATGATTATTCATTGGCACGACTCGTAGATGGCGCAGGTATCGACGTCATTTTAGTTGGAGACTCTGCTTCAAATGTTATGGCCGGTAATGATACTACAGTCCCAATCACTTTGGATCATATGATATATCATGCACAGTGTGTGGTTAAAGCAGTCGACAGAGCTTTAGTGGTGGTAGATATGCCATTTGGAAGCTACCAAGGCGACTCAAAAAATGCTTTAGATTCTGCAATCAAAATAATGAAAGAAACTGGAGGGCATGCTGTAAAATTAGAAGGAGGAATTGAGATAATTGACTCTATCAAAAGAATAATGTCTGCTGGAATTCCAGTAATGGGCCATTTAGGACTAACTCCTCAATCAATTTACAAATTTGGTACATATTCAGTAAGGGCTAAGGAAGAACTAGAGGCAACTAAATTATTATCCGATGCAAAAGCCTTACAAGAAGCCGGCTGCTTTTCGATAGTTTTTGAAAAAATACCTGCAAAGTTAGCAAAGAAAGTTACTGAAGAATTAACAATTCCGACCATAGGAATTGGAGCAGGTGTAGATTGCGATGGCCAAGTATTGGTATTGCATGATATGCTCGGTATAACTAAAGATTTCAGCCCTAGATTCCTTCGTCGCTATGCTGACTTGGGCTCAACTATAGATTCTTCAGTCAAGGCATACATAAGTGATGTCAGAAATTCAGATTTCCCAAATAAAGAAGAGGGATATTGAGGAAAAAATTAATTATCATTTGGTGAGGAAAATTTACATGAGCGAATTATGGGTAGAAAGGTATAGGCCCAGTACAGTTTCTGAAATTAAGGGGCAAAAAGCTGTTGTCGAAAGATTGAATGCCTATTCAAATAACAAGACTTTTCCTCATTTGTTATTCGCCGGCCCTCCTGGAACGGGTAAAACAACCGCTGCTTTAGCACTCACTAGAGATGTTTTTGGTTCAAATTTCCGCCGAAATTTATTGGAAATGAATGCAAGCGATGAGAGGAAATTAGAATCAATTAGAACCAAGGTAAAACAATTTGCGAGAACTGCTCCAAGCCCAGGAACTACCTTCAAAGTTATTTTCCTTGATGAAGCAGATGCATTAACTCCCGACGCACAAGGTGCATTACGTAGAATCATGGAACAAAATTCTGAAACCTGCCGATTTATATTATCATGTAACTATTCATCAAAGATAATTGAACCCATACAGTCAAGATGTGCTGTATTCCGATTCCGACCTTTAGATGAAGAACAAATATTGGAGAGAATTTCAATCGTAGCAAACAATGAAGGCATCAAAATTGAAAATCAAGCAGCCGATGCTATAGCAAAAGTCAGTCTAGGAGATTTAAGGAAAGCAATAACATCTTTGCAAGTAGCAGCATCTTTAGACTCAAATGTTACAAGAGATTTAGTCTATGAAACAACAGCCACAGCTCCTCCCGAAGATCTACATCGCTTTTTCTTATCATGCAAGGAAGATGGATTTCAGACTGCTAGAAGAAGATTAAAAGATATTTTGAATAATTTCGGTCTTGCAGGTACCGATTTTGTTAATCAATTACACCGTGAATTGAGTACAGTATCTTTCCTCGACGAGATTCAAAAATTAGCAATCACTGAAGTTATGGCAGAAACCGATTTTAGGATGGTTGAAGGCGGAGGAGAAGCTCTCCAACTTGATGCCATGACGGCAAAAATTTGTGCTTTATTGTAATTATAAACTTTCAGTTTGTACTATTTTTAAAATGAAAGTTTTTGACCATATATTTTCTCCAAATGGCTCTACATGCTCTCCATCCTCTATTATTTCTACAAATATTTCATATTCTCCCAAATTAATATCTTCTTTGCCTAATTCTTCTGCCAAGTTCCAGGCTAAACCAATGTCTTTGATGTTAGAAGCAACTTTGGGGAAACCAGTATATTCTTTCTGGATATTCGTTGCTTCTCCTCTGGTCCAAGTTTCCACCGAATTAAACTTATTTATTGCTTCAGTTTGTTCAATCACACTACCATTAGCAAGAACAATTATTTCATTCAATGAATTATGATTTATTGTAACTAAAATATTAGCATTTTCAGCATCTACATTATCTCTTACAGCCATCCCAAGAACAATATCTGCCTTTGCTTCATTTAGATTTATTTCATAAATGCCATTATCCCATGAGTGCCCAATGACTGCACTATCATCCTGATATTCTATATCTATTCCTGAGGCCAAAGTAGGAGGGGCGATATCTGCAAGAGGAGGATTAAGGAGCAAGAATGAAAGAGCTAACCATGAAAAAAGAAATAAAAAACAACCTCTGAACCAATTCCCTCTTGTATATAATTCACTATATTTTTTGGGTATTATTATTTTATGAAGAGAAGGAACTGTAGCAGTCAGCATCACTGGAAGAAGCCAAATTATTCCTTCCATAGTTTCCTGTGTTGGCATGAATAAATATCTCATAATTATCGAGATTATTGTTCCATAAATTATTACAAGCCACATAGAATAAGCATCAGCCACCTCTTTTGTCGCATGAACTTGAGGATCAAATGGCTCTAGACCCTTCTTTGCGGATTCTTTATTATTCCCTTCTCCACGCTTACTTCTCTTTCCAGAATACGCACTTGCCCGGAGTGCAGAGTCTATGTCTACCATGCTTTCAGACTCATGCGGAGATAACTCCCACATCAACCCTATGCTAGACTAGTGATTATTTTCACCTCTACTTTGGGCGAATGCTCAAATGGTGTTTTTGATTCGCCCATACATCGCCGGGGTGGCGTAGTTGGTAGCGCGTCGGACTCATAGGGTATTTTTTGCTAGAGATTCTTCTCTTGCGAAACTGATGATGAGCGTAATATAGCCCCTGAGTATGTCTGAGACATCCGAAGGTCGCGGGTTCAAGTCCCGCTCCCGGCACCAAATAAAAAATTAATAAAACTCAATTTTTGTTGTTTTTTATTATTTTATTGCGAGTTATTCATGGAGTAGATGTATCACCCACAATCAATGAGCGATTGGCCGGAACTAGGTACTTCAATCCAACTAATAGTAAAAACATGGTCTGGCGATGGAAACTATACTGGGATCATTCTTCCAAGTTCAGGTCCGAATTTAGTTACCATTAAGTTGAATAATGGATATAATATTTCATTTCCTAAATCTTATGTAAAATCTTTTAAAATTCTCTCTGATACTTCTGATGCCGTTAAACTTGATGCCGGTAAACAAATACAAGATGAATCATTGCCATTAGTATACATAATCCATACTGGAGGGACTATTGCTAGTAAAGTAGATTATAAAACTGGAGCTGTTTCAGCCACTTTCGAACCTAATGATCTTTTGAATTCCATCCCTGAAATAAAAGAAATTGCTCGAATAAAGGTATTAAAATTGGGCAATATGTGGTCTGATGATTTGCGGCCAAGACATTGGAATAAGATGCTAGCGGCATCCGAAAAGGCGTTCTCAGAGGGTGCAAAGGGAGTTGTCATTACTCATGGGACTGATACATTACATCTTTCCGCAGCAGCGATGGCTTATGGATGGTCAGGGGATGGGCAAAGACCTCCGGGCAGAATCGTTCTAACTGGTTCACAACGTTCTCCAGATAGAGGATCATCTGATGCAGCAGAAAATATCATTGCATCCGTAATGTGGGCTGCAAACGGCCCTCCGGTTTCTGGATACAGAGATACTTCCGTAGTTATTTTACATGCCAATTCATCTGATGGCAAATGTGCTGTTCTACCGGGTTGTGCAACTAGAAAATATCATTCTTCAAGAAGGGATGCATTCAAGTCAATAAATCAAGATCCTTTAGCACATATTACTATAGATAAAAAAGAAATATTGATAAAAATGAGTGATTTTGAGCCCTTTGAAGCAAGATTTGAAACATCTACTCCTTCATTATTTGATGAGAACATAAAAATTGCAGAATTTATCTCAGGCCCTCATTTACAACCATCTCTTGTTGAATCTGCTGTAAAACTAAATTTCAATGCCTTACTATTTCATGGTACTGGCTTAGGGCATTTACCTATAGCAAACCCAGAAGAAGATAGTATTGAAAATACAAAACTTAAAGCAGTTTTAGAGGATTACTGTAGCAACGGAGGAATAGCAGTAGTAGTCGCCCAAACTATCCAAGGTCCAGTAAATATGGATGTCTATTCTAAAGGCCGTCAACAGCAAAAAATTGGAATAATTGGTCATAAATCTTTATGTCCTCCTGGCTCATCTTTAGTAAAACTACACTATTTATTATCTCAAGGCAAAGGAAGGGAAATTGTGTTAAGTGGTTGGGAAGAAAATTTAGTTGGAGAAAATCCTTCATTTACTTTCGATTAAGCACCTTTTTTCCGTTTTAATGATGAACCTGTTCCTCTTCCGAGAGGCATGGCGGGACTTTCTCATGAAGAAAATCTTGATGCCAAGAGGTATGAAGCCGATAATTCCGGGGACAGGAAAAAATTAGAAAATATAAGATTTGAAGGTCGAAAGACAGCAAAAGAAAGAGTACTTTCTATACTTGATGAAAATACATTTGTTGAAATAGATGCATTTGTTAATCATCGTTCAGGAGATAATAATTTGCATCTCCATCGCCCTTTAGGAGATGGAGTAATTGCAGGTCATGGGATGATAGATGGCAGGAGAGTAGTATGTTTTTCTCAAGATGTGTCGGTTTTCGAAGGTTCTATCGGCGAAATGCATGCACAAAAAATCCTCAAAATCTTCCAATTTGCTGAAAAATCTCTTTTACCCGTAATAGCAATTTGGGATGGCAATGGAGAAAGGCCAGAAGAAGGAATAACTTCCTTGGGTCCTTCTGGACAAATTCTTGATGCAATGGTTGCCTGTTCGGGAAGAATACCTATGATATCAATAGTAATGGGCAAAGTAACAGGAATTAGTGCCTTGGCTGTCGGCCTCTCGGATTTTGTGATCATGCATTCTTTGTATGGCAATATGGCCCTAACTACGGATCACAATCTTTCTGAGTTTGTCATGGAAAAAGACATTAAAGAGTTTTCAGGAAATGCAGAAAATCATTTCATCAGGAGTGGAATTGCATGTTTAATAGCAGAGGACGATATTTCTGCACTGACAATTGCTTCTGATT
>Ga0208410_1000772_pt1 | contig 17937 bp, 13 predicted proteins | sample ETN02SmetaG_3_FD_185787 | JGI IMG/M metagenome (GOLD analysis project Ga0208410, IMG submission 185787) | Marine microbial and viral communities from oxygen minimum zone, Eastern Pacific Ocean - ETNP2014F10-02SV257 (SPAdes) (version 2) | ecosystem: Environmental > Aquatic > Marine > Oceanic ... | reverse complement strand
TCATTTAGCACTTTAATTCCTAAATCCTTTAGGACTTTTAATGCAGCATCATGAACTTCTGTAAGCTTCTCTTCCGATAGAGAGTTCTGTTTAACTAACGGATTTTTCAAATTTCGATATCTGCCGAATGATGGAATAGCGTTACCAGGTTCTTGATTTAATCTTACAACCTTACGTTTTCTTCTCATACTAAATTTTTCAAAACATTCATTGGAATCAAAGCTTATCCAAGAATCGTCATTCTAACAAATTATGTTTTTTCCAAGGCTTGGGTTAAGTCTTCTAGAATGTCATCAATATGTTCTAAACCAACAGAGAGTCTAACATACCCTGGTGTGACGCCTGTTTTTTCTTGATCTATAGCTGAAAGTTGTGAATGAGTTGTGGAGGCTGGGTGAATGGCTAATGTACGCGCATCACCTATATTTGCAACATGATAAACCATCTGCAAGTTATCAATAAATTTTTGCCCGGCTTGCTTACCTCCTTTTAATTCAAAACCCACTAATGGGCCATTCCCAGTTTCCAAGTATTTTCTATTTCTTTTTCTATCCGCAGCATTTTGGAATAAGCCTGGATAAATAACTTCAGCCACTTCAGACCTCTCACTTAAAAAATCCGCGACCCTTCCTGCATTTTCTTGATGAACCCTATACCTTAATGGCAATGTCTCTAGACCCTGTATGATGTGAAATGCATTTGTAGGAGAAATTGCTGATCCTAAATCTCGAAGCAATACAAACCTAGCTCGGACCAAATAAGCAATCGGTACCCCTAAAATCTCTGGCACCGCCTTTCCAAATGATATTCCCCAATAACTTGGGTCAGGTTCATTAAGTAATGGCTGCCTCTTGGGTTCCTTTAACCAATCAAATGAACCACTATCGACAATGATTCCTCCAATTGATGTTCCATGGCCTCCAATATATTTAGTTAAGGAATGAACTACTATCGCTGCCCCATGTTTAATGGGCTTACAAGTTATAGGTGCAGCCGTATTATCAACTATTAATGGAATATTAAGTTCCTTTCCTATGTTAGCAACTTCTTCTATGGGAAAAACTTTGAGTTTCGGGTTTGGCAATGTTTCGGCGTAATAGGCTCTTGTTTTTTCATCTGTCAATTGCCTAAAGTTCTCTGGATCTTTTGGATCAGCAAACTTTACTTCTATGCCCAAATTCTTCAAAGTATTTGCAAATAAATTCCATGTGCCACCATATAAATCTGTTGAGGCTACTATATTGTCTCCAGCCCGACATAAGTTTTGTATTGCTAAAGCTGAAGCGGCTTGACCTGATGAAACAGCAAGTGCTGCCACTCCCCCTTCTAGAGCTGCCACCCGTTCTTCTAAAACAGCATTTGTTGGATTCATAATCCTAGTATAAATATTTCCCAACTCTTTGAAGCCAAACAAATTACTAGCATTTTCGGTGCTACTAAACTGATAACTGGTAGTTTGATAAATTGGCACTGCAACTGAATTAGTCGCTCCATCACTTCTATATTGACCTGAATGTAAAACTAGGGTCTCAGGATGTTTTGAATTTGTTGGCATTTTAAACCTCTTCAATGAATTAAAGTGTATTTTTAGTATAAAAGTACGATTTTATTTCTATAAATAGAATCTTTTTCTGTTATTCAATAAATAAATATCTTATTGTCCTAAAAATTCTTTTTTTATATAATTTTTTAGGAAATTATTCTTTATCTTATTGGGATGGCAGAATGGATGCAATTGACAAAAATATACTTCGGCTTCTCCAAAAAGATGTCACCCTGCCGCTAAGTGAAATCGCCAATAGGGTAGGAATATCCAAAACTCCTTGCTGGAATAGAATTAGATCTATGGAGGAGAAAGGTATAATTCTTAACAAAATTGCTGTTTTGGATAACTCAAAGATAAACCTTGATGTGATTGTATTCCTTTCAATATCAGTTAGTCATCATTCTGACGAATGGGTGGAAACATTTTCGAAAACTGTAAAAAAATATGATCAAATAATCGAAGTGTATCGAGTTACAGGCTCAAACATGGACTACCTTTTAAAAATAGCCGCTCCTTCCGTAGGCGAATATGATCATTTTCAGCAGCAGTTAATAAATGAAATTGAATTCAGCAATATGTCATCAAGCATAGCTCTAAAAGAAATAAAGAGGGTTACTGCTCTGCCTCTTGATTTTTGTAATTGATGTAAGGAAGCTTAAAGCCTAAGTGGAGGAGAAAAGAGTTTCAAAAAGCTCCATCAGAAATATCTTGTGAATCCTAAATTGATCCATTTGGAGTTATCATATGAATAACTGGGATCATTAGGTTCTGCTTCTAAGAGTAAAATATTTGCCTTTATCTTTGTATAATCCGAAATGGAATATGTTGATTCTCCAGCTAGATAAGAAGAACTTCCATTCATATTTCCTCCTACAGAAATTATAGCATTTAACTTTTCGTCCACTGTATTTCTAGAATATGCTACATTGTAAGATAAACTTTCAGTCTCTTCTAATAAAGCGCCCGAGGAGCCAGGAATGTAATAGACCCCAGCACTATCATCCCATAAAGAACCCTCCAAAGTTAAAGACAGTTGGTCATAAGTACTAGGAGCATATTCAATCCCCAATGCAGCATCGGTCCTATCATCTTTCACAAGTCCAGACGCCGTAGATCTCTTTAAATTAATTTTCTTAGCCAAATCAAATTTCACCAGATAATTTTCTATTTCTTTATGAGCGCTTATGCCTACCAAATTATATCGGCTTGAATCACTTAACCCCGAAGCAACATTAATAACCCCAACTCTCGGGAAAAGTGACCCTAAATAGAAATTTAACTGACCCCTCTCGATGTCAAATGACGATTTAAAACCAATTTCTGAACCAGAATCTTCGGAGACTGAATTCACTGCGTGCAGTGTATCTCGATTAAAGCTGAAGAAAATTTCAGACGTGTTATTTGCAATAAAAACAGATGTTTCTCCTAACCACCTCGAGGACAATTCCATTCCAGGTAAAGATTGACTTAAAATTGATTCTGCAGGATTGATCACATCTAATACAGAAGTTCCATCAACATCCCCCCAGGTTTTTCGGTATTTTCCTAACTTCCACCTTAAGTTCTCTAATGAGTTTTGGATATTGAGGAGCATTAGGTCGTTTGAAACTTCCTTATTTTTTGAGTCAATTTCAAAATTTACGGAAATATCTAAAAACCCAATTTTAGCTATCTCAGGTGAAGATGACATACTTAATATAAGCTTACTTTCTGAAGAACTTGAGCTTGAGAGATGGCTGTTAAAATTTCCAAATGTTATAGAACTTTGTATTAAATCAAATGCTGATTCACCCGAATTAACTTGGCCCTGAAACTCCTCTGAAATAACACCCTCTAATTCGATCACTTCAGAATGATCAAAGTCTTCTTCTAACTCTAGTTCAATATCATCTTCAAAGAAATCGTCCTCTAATATTTCTTCTGAAAATGCCCAAACAGCAAATGACAGGGTTAAAACGAACACTCTCAAGAACTGTTGAAAGCAGATCGTCAAAATTTTATTCTGTTTGGGCCCGTATGTCATCTAAATGCTTTTTACGAAAAGCCTTATCTGTTAATGATCTTTTAGATAATAAGTCAGAGTTTATTTCCATTCCAAAATTAATTGATACCAGCATCATATTTGAAAGTCTTTTAGCATTGAGATTGAGGATAGTAGTCGATCTTGCAAGCCAAATATCATTAAGCTTTTCAATCTTTCCAACAAGTAGTCGTCTAATCTCGGCCCCTCTTTTATCATACATTTTTGCCTTAACAACGATTTCTTTATCTAAATCCACCCATAGTAGACTTTTTGAATATCGGCTTTTGATAGCTATATTAGGCTTCGGAGTCTGTTCAATAATAGCTACTCGACTGCTTTTATAATTTGCTTCTTTCAACAATTTAAAATCGTAATCATTTAATTTCCCAGTTTCCTGATCTTCATTAGTAAATTCGGACCCAAATATAGCTACAGGTTCGGCATCCGCATCAGAATTTGATGAGACAATTCTCTTAACCTTCCCTAAAGCAGATAAATAAAGCCAAGTCTCGTTGTCCTTACCTATTTCATCATAAGTATATACTAGCATACCCACACCTCGTTCTGCAGGTGGTTCAAGTATAAATGCGATACTTTGGTTATCTTTTCCGCTTGGACCAGTATTAATCGCAACACTCTCGATTGTCTTTATCGTAGGTGCCTGACTACATTTAACTTTTTGATCTTTAATTCCATATTTGCAAGTCGATATTTTTAGCAGAGAAAACACGGACTCATTCCTCTCTCTTGAGTTTGCATCTACCATCTCCATGATTTCACGAGCTGTTTTAGCAAAACTGGTTCCGGAAAAAACACAAAAAACAAGATTAAGGAGGATAAAATTTCTTAACTTTTTAATCATCAACTTCCCACACTAAGATTATTCTGTTTATTTACACCAAACTTTGGTTGAAAAACATGAACAAGAGCTGGCAAAAATAAAAGATCACAAATTAATGCAATAAATATCGCAAATGACCCGAAGATACCTACTCGTGCGATTCCTATATAATCGGAAAACCCAAGCAGTAAAAAAGACACTCCCAGAATCAAAGTGGTAAATGTAACTGCCCGACCAACTTCATCAATTGTGTGTTTCAATGCTTCACCCACGCTGTTGCCCCTTGATAAATTCATTCGGTAATGTGTTACGAAATGGATCGTATCATCTACGGCTATTCCAATTATAAGTGGGGCAATCATAAGAGTATCTGTATCTAAAGGAATTCCCAGCAAACCCATTAAACCAAAAGCTGAAACCGTTGGAAGAATATTTGGTATTATGCTTAAGATTCCACCGCTAACCGAACCCAATGTAATCAGTAAAATCGCTGAAATAACTATAACAGCCAAAGCTAGTGACCTATATTGACTTTTTGATACTACTTCTCCCATCTGAAGCATTAATGCATAAGTCCCAGTGACCCCATATTCCATTTCCGGATAATTAGATCTTAATGGCTCCAAAGCTTTTTCTAAGTCAGCTTCCAAGTCTTCAAAAAGTTCGTTGTATTCCTTACTACTCGCATTTAGTAACTGAATAGTAATGTGGCTTTGTGAATAATCATCGGAAACAATTCGCCTTCGTTTATCAGGGTTAGAATTATTAAACAAGGAAAGCAACTGAACAACAGCAGTAGATGATTCAGGTAAGGAATACCCATTACTACCGCCCAATGTTTTGTTCACATCCATAACTATATCACTCAAAGAATATGTTCTGACAACATGTGACTGATATTTTTTTTCCATCAATTCCTGAAATTTAAACACAGCTTCGAGAACATCAACATCCGTAAAACCATCTAATTTTTTTAAATCAATCATGATTTCCATGGACCCTGTTCCCGCCATCTTCTGATCAACAATATTATAAGTTTTTATAAGTTTCGTATCCTCCTTGAAAAGTTCCAAGAGATTAGTATCTATTGTTGTTCTTGAAAGACCCAATCCACATAACGCAAGAAGAAATAAAAAACAAAAGATAATTGGAAATCGAAATTTAAAAGAAAAGTGAGGCAGAAGAGCTAGAAGTCCTGGCAACCACTCAGCAGTCAATAACCATCGAAGACCAAGAAGAGAAAAAACCTTTCCCAAAAACTCTACAGGTACCGAGATAAATGAATATCTAGAGGATCCATTGCTCTTTCGTCTATCTATACTTTTATATGGGTGCCAAAACTCTAATAGGATTGGAAACACATAAAGAGTGAACAGAAATGCTAAAAATACTCCTATTGCGGAAGAGATCCCAAACGTAACAAAATGTCCTATACCTCCTAAGGCTATGACGATCATGGCTGCCATGGTTGTGATACTGGTTAATAAAATAGGAACTCCTGTTTTTTGGTAAGCCATTTTAATTGCTTCTTTATGATTAAGACCCCTTTTCCGAAATAATGTATACTCACTTAAAACGTGAACACAGTCTGCAATTCCAACACCAAAAACCAGCATAACCGTTAGAGCCACTAGTTGTGTTGATGGAATTCCAAACCAAGCCATGCCACCAAAAACCCAAATAGTACAACTCGCTATACATGTCACAGTCCATAGAACCGCTGATCCCGACTTGAACAGACTAAAAAGCAGAAGAATTACAACAAAGAGAGCGACCATTGCCAAAATTCCTGCCTGCCCGAGTATCTCGTATGCCATATCCGTCATTGGAGCGGTACCAACTGGATAAAATTCGAATTCAGACGAGTACTTTGCTAATAATCGATTGAGGGGAAACATAAGGTCTGAATATTCATCAGGAAGGGTAGGTTCATAAACGGTAGCATCGATTTCGATAGTCTCATCAACTTCAATTTCAAAATCATCTAATGCATTATCTAACTGATCTACTTCTGTACTATCAAGATTTTCTCCATTATCTAGCACCCGAACAGCGCCAAAATCTGTTTTCAATACTATCCCACCAAAAGTAGCATCTTCAGAAAACATCAAAAGCTTTAAACTTTTTTGGTTTAGAGAAATTTCCGATATCTTCTTTGCGAGATCTCCTGTTATCTCAGAATTTTTTGGAATAATGTAGCGACTAATGAGGCTTTCCCCTTCATCAATCTCATAACGCTCATTAGCAAGTGATTGAACGTCTAAAATACGACTAAGGCCTTGAATCTCACCCTCTTCCAAGCCTAATTCGTTCAGATTTAGCTCATTCCAATTTTCAAGATCTTGGGTGAGTTTTCGCAGAGATGTCAAAGAACTAGGTGAAAATATATTATTGTCTTTAGCCCTATAGACAATAAATACCCCATCATCACTTCCAAATTGAGTCTTGAATTTCTCTAGCGCCTTAATAGATGGGTCGCCCTTGGGAAGCCAAGTTTCAAGACTAGAATCTAATTGAAATTTTGGAATACCCACAGCAAAAAAGAGTGTTGATCCAATAAAAAGTGCTAACCCAAAATACCTATATGGCCTTACTCTAGATGGAATATTTGAAAAATATTCAGCCAGAAATAAGCTAAATGAAGTGAAAAAGTTAGATAAGGTGTACAAATTTCCCCCTGAAAAGATTTTATATCATATAACTAATGCTCTTAGCTAAGTCTTTTTTTATATTTTCAAAATTCAATTTTTTGCTGAGGTATTTACGAAAATACTGACTAGTAACAACTTAAGATATTAACTTATAAGACTTCAATGCCCTTTCTCTTGAAAATTTTAAATCCACTACAGGCAAAGGGTAATTAACACCAAGCTCCACTCCAGCATTTGCCAAAACATCTTCCGGAGCCTCCCAAGGACTAAACAGAAACCTATCTGGCATTTTCGAAAGCTCAGGTAGATATTTTCGAATATATCTTCCTTCTGGATCAAATTTTTTCGCTTGGGAAACTGGATTAAAAATTCGGAAATAAGGAGCCGCATCAGCTCCACAACCAGCTACCCACTGCCAGCCTGCTGCATTATTTGCCAGATCTGCATCAACTAATGTATTCCAAAACCAACGCTCTCCTTTACGCCAATGAATTAGTAAATTTTTTACCAAGAATGACCCCACAATCATTCGCACTCGGTTATGCATATAGCCTGTATTCCAAAGTTCTCTCATCCCCGCATCTACCAAAGGAATTCCTGTAATTCCTTTGGCCCAAGCCTCAAAGCCAAACGCATTATTTTCCCAAGGAAAATTATCAAATTTCGTCTGTAAGTTTTCTTTTGGCAAATCAGGATTATAATACAATTGACTATAGGAAAATTCTCGCCAACCGAGCTGTTTGCAGAAAAGATCAGCCTGTGTATTATTTCCCTTTAAACGAGCACCATACCACAAATGATTAGGTGAAATTTCGCCAAAGTGTAAATAAGGGGAAATGCGAGATAACGATGGCACAGAAGGAAAATCTCGGGCAATTTGATAATCTTCTATTCCATGCTTCATAAATTGACTGAATCTTGCAGCAGCTGCTTTCTCTCCGATTTTCCAATGATGTTTAATTTTAGAAACCCAAGGATTGTTAGGTAGCAAATTAAGTTCTGCGATGCTGACATTCTTATCAGCTATATAAAAAATATTTTTATTTACCTTTATTTTTAAAGGTCTTCGAGGGGAAATAGAGTTAGAAAAAGCTTTGCGATAAAATGGGGTAAAAACTTTATAAGGACTACCATCATCCTTTCTGATTTCCCATGGCTCCCATAACAATGAACCATTATAAGTCTTTACAATGAGGTTCTTTTTTGAAAGCTCATTTTTTATATTCTTGTCCCTTTTTATTCGCCAAGGTTCATAGCACCTGTTCCAATAAACTGCTTTTATCGAATAGGTTTCAATTAAGTTGCTAAGAATTTCAATTGGATTCCCACTTGCAATCCATAATTTTCCACCAAAAGATTTTTTTAGTGCCTCAAGGGAATGATGAAGCCAAAACTTGCTTGCTGCCCCTAAATAATTTTCACCCGAGTTATCTTTATCAAGAATATAAATTGGTAATAAATTCTCATGATTTGATGCTGCTGATAATGCTGGGTTATCACTCAAGCGCAAATCCTGACGAAACCAACATATTGCAATATTTTTATTCAAAGGGGTAACTCTTTACTAAATTTTGGTTTACACTTTGGTAAAATGAAAAGTCATATGATATTACAAATCAGTTAAAATAATATCAGTATGACAGTAAAACAAACTTGAAGATCTAAATCAAACCGAAAATCTAAAGATTTTGCTAAGAATTTAAATTTCTAGAAAGTAGAAAAACCATGGACAGTCGAAAAGATTATTCTCCTCCAAAAATATGGAAATGGAAAGAGCCAAGCGGGGGTGCCTTCGCCAATATAAATAAACCAACTTCTGGAGCAACATATGAAGCAAATCTGCCTGTAGGCAAGCACCCACTGCAACTTTACTCTCAGGGAACACCTAATGGTGTGAAGGTAACCATAATGCTAGAGGAACTTCTGGCTCTTGGCTATACTGAGGCAGAGTATGATGCCTGGCTCTGCAAAATAGCAAAGGGAGAACAATTCTCCACGGGGTTTGTAAAAGCAAATCCTAATTCTAAAATACCAGTTTTAATTGACAAAAGCTCCAAGCATCCTCAACGCGTATTCGAATCTGGAGCTATTTTGCTATACCTTTCGGAGAAATTTAATGAGTTTATGCCTCAAGACTTTAGCGAAAAAACAGAATGCCTTTCCTGGTTATTCTGGCAAATGGGAAGTACCCCTTATTTAGGCGGAGGGTTTGGTCACTTCTATAAATATGCCCCTATAAAAATACGCTATGCAATTGACCGGTACGCAATGGAAACAAAGAGGCAATTAGATGTCCTAGAAAATAGACTTAAAGAGGTAAAGTTTGTAGGGGGTCAAACTTATTCAATCGCAGATATTGCTATTTGGTCTTGGTACGGCCAACTTGTGCTAGGGCGCTTATATTCAGCGGAAGATTTTTTGGATGTTAAAAGCTATAAGACAGTTCTGGCGTGGGCAAAAGAAATAGATTCCAGACCTGCTGTAAAGAGAGGGCGAATGGTTAATCGTCATTTTGGAGACCCTGAAATGCAATTACATGAACGCCATGATGCATCCGATTTCGATTTAAGAAATGAGGCAGTATTGATAAAGAACAACTCTACAGAGAAAAAGTAACCATATATTTTTTACTGAGAAAAATACTGGTCAAAAAAAGTTCTTTTCTCTGCTATTCAATGCTCATTTCAATTAAGAGTTCCTTCGCAGAGATTTGATTTCCCAAAGCTGTATAAATACTTTTTACTACCCCATTATAGTCAGCATGGATTCCAGTTTCCATTTTCATTGCTTCTATACTTAAAAGCAAGTCACCCTTTTTCACTTTTTGCCCTCCCTTTACAGGTATTGCTACTACAATACCTGCCATAGGGGCCCCAACATGGTTAGGATTTCCAGGATCTGCTTTTAGTTTTTTTATTGTTTCTGATTTAATTTTTCGATCGGGAACCCTAATAACTCTAGGCTGTCCATTAAGCTCAAAAAACACCTTTACTTCACCATTTTCATCTGTCTCACCAATAGCCTCAAGTCGTATCTCAAGAATTTTGCCCGGATCAATTTCGGCAGAAATTTCTTCACCTGGGCTCATTCCATAAAAGAAAGTGTTTGTAGGAATAGTCCTTACCGGACCATAATTTCGATGGCGCCCCATATAATCTAGGAATACTGCCGGGTACATAAGATAACCAAAAAGATCTTCATCATCAACTTTTCTTCCCTCAAGTTGTTTCGACAACTCTAGCCTTTCCTGGCTAATATCAACTTCCTTAAGATTTGCACCAGGGCGCTCAGTTTTAATTTCTTTTCCCTTCAAAACTTTTTTTACAAGATTCTTAGGAAATCCTTGTGGTGGCTGACCTAAATTGCCCGATAACATATCAACGACACTTTCTGGAAAAGATACCTCAACAGAGGAAGATTCAATATCACTTCTGCTAATGCCCTGACTAACCATCATTAAAGCCATATCCCCCACTACTTTTGAGGATGGGGTAACCTTAACAATATCTCCAAACATCTTATTGACATCAGCATAAGTTGAAGCAATCTCAGGCCATTTATCTTCTAAGCCCATTGAACGAGCTTGAGCTTTTAGGTTCGTAAACTGACCACCAGGCATCTCATGTAAAAAAATTTCTGATACGGGGGATTTAATGCCACTTTCAAATGCCGCATATTGACTACGAACAGCATTCCAATAGTTATTGATTTCTAGAATAGCCTCCCTATTAAGTCTTGTATCTCGATTTGTATTGCGCAAAGCTTCTACTATAGAGCCCAAGCAAGGCTGAGATGTTCCCCCAGAAAAACTATCCATAGCCGCATCAGCAATATCAACTCCAGCTTCAGCTGCTGCTATAATTGTTGCCCCACCCAAACCAGAAGTGTCATGAGTATGAAAATGAATGGGAAGATCAATCTCATCTTTTATTGCTTTAATTAAGACCTTTGCCGCTGCAGGCTTCAAAAGCCCGGCCATGTCTTTAACTCCTAAAATATGCGTTCCTGCTGCCTTCAACTCCTTGGCCATTTTTACATAGTATTTTAAATCATATTTTGATCGCTCAGGATCTAGAATATCTCCTGTATAGCAAATACTGGCTTCACAAATTTTACCCGAGTCTATAACCGCATCTATCGCTATACGCATATTTTCAACCCAGTTAAGGCTATCAAAAATCCTAAATACATCTATTCCTTTAGATGCCAGGGCAACAAAATCTCTAACTATATTATCCGGATAATTTGTATAACCAACTCCATTGCTACCCCTAAGCAACATTTGGGTCATTAAATTTGGCATTTTTGATCGAATATCTCTTAACCGTTGCCAGGGACATTCTTGAAGAAACCGATAAGCAACATCGAAAGTCGCCCCACCCCAACACTCGACACTAAATAATTCGGGAAGCCTCTTAGAATAAGTTTCCGAAATATTTATCATATCAATAGAACGCATTCGTGTTGCTATCAGAGATTGATGTCCATCTCGCATAGTTGTATCAGTTATTAGAAGATTTTGCTGAGCCAACACCCAATCAGAAACTGCTTTAGCACCATTTGTCTCTAACATTTGCCTGACGCCTGATTTAGCTTCAATGCCTGATAGGTCTTCAATAGATAGTTTAATATTTTTTGGTGGAGAATTTCGTCCAACAGTTTCTGGATGTTTATTTACTGAAATATCGGCAATATAATTTAATACCTTTGTGCCTCGATCTTGGCGCTTTTTAAAGGTAAACAATCCATCTGTTTGATCGATGAAATTTGTTGAATATAAGTTTTCCAGAAACGTTTTGTGCTTTAGCAAGTTTTCGACAAAAGCTATATTTGTACTAACTCCTCTTATTCGAAATTCCCGCAAAGCCCTATCCATTCGAGCAATTGCCTTATCAGGCGTTTGAGCCCAAGCCGTCACCTTTACCAAAAGAGAATCATAATATCTACTGATGACACCACCCGAATAATCGGTTCCACCATCTAGACGTATACCCATTCCCGTTGCGCTCCGATAGGCTGTAATTCTACCATAATCTGGGATAAAATTATTTTGAGGGTCTTCAGTTGTCACACGCGTCTGAAGGGCATGTCCATTTAATACAATGTCTTCTTGAGTCGCTTTTCCAGTAGCTTCAGCTAAAGTCTTACCTTCAGAGATGAGTATTTGGGCTTGCACTATATCAATACCCGAAACCTCCTCAGTGACTGTATGCTCAACTTGTATGCGTGGATTTACTTCTATAAAATAAAATTCGTCTGTTTCCATGTCCATAAGAAACTCAACTGTTCCGGCACATTCATAATTGACATGTTTGCAAATACGATAGGCCATCGCGCATAAATTATTTCTTTGCTCATCATTTAAATATGGAGCTGGGGCTCGCTCTACGACCTTCTGATTTCGCCTCTGCAAAGAACAATCTCTTTCCCAAATATGATATATATTACCTTTTTTATCTCCTAAGATCTGAACCTCAACGTGACGAGCTCTTGTAATCATCTTTTCAAGGTAACCATCCCCATTACCAAAAGCAGCTTCTGCCTCACGTCTTCCCTCAAGAACTTTCTCCTCCAATTCATTATCGCGTACAATTGGCCTCATTCCTCTACCACCTCCTCCCCAAGAGGCCTTTAGCATCAGAGGATAACCAATTTCTGATGCTTGCTGCTTAATTTTTGATATATCATTCTCTAAAATCTCAGTGGCAGGAATAACGGGAACTCCAGCTTCAATTGCAATTTGACGCGCTGAAGCTTTATTTCCTAAGGCATGGATAGTTTCGGCTTTGGGCCCAATAAAAACAATTCCATTCTTATTACATAGTTCCGGAAGTTCTGGATTTTCTGACAAAAAACCATACCCAGGATGTATTGCATCAGCTTTAGATTTGAGTGCTACCCGAATAATTTCCTCTATCGATAAATAAGCAGCTACTGGCCCCATACCGTGACCAATCCTGTAGGCTTCATCTGCCTTAAACCTATGTAAGCTTAGCTTGTCTTCTTCAGCAAAAACTGCAACGGTTTTCTTCCCAAGTTCGTTTGCTGCACGCATAACTCTAATCGCTATCTCACCACGATTAGCAATTAATATTTTCTTAAACTCTACCAATTACTTGATCCTAAACCTTAATTAGTATTGATAAGTCTAAAGGAATTTTAAATTTCTAACAAACTCTCATTTTGGATGTAACCATTTTCATTCCAACCCCTAGATCTCATCCATGAAAATTCTTTATCAGTCTTTCTATTGATAATCCCTGAATTAGAATGGAGAATACAACTACTGTGTAAGCTGCTGCAATAATGACCGGTTTTACTTCCATATCTGGCAGGGACAACGCCAAAGCTATTGAGATTCCTCCTTTTAGCCCAGCCCAAGTCAAAATCATTATTTCCCCCCTCTCTCTTTTTATTATCGGATTTAGTAGAAGAATAGGGATAGAAACAGCAGTAAACCGAGCAAGAACAGCAATAATTACTGCGAAAATACTTATGCCAATAATGCTATATTCAGCGGAAAGAATTATTACTTCAAATCCTATAAGTACAAAGAGAGCAGCATTAAGGATTTCATCGATAATGTGCCAAAAGTCGGTCAAATGTACCCGAGTTTTTTCACTCATAGCAAATTGCCTCCCTGTATTGCCAATGAAAACTCCAGCCACAACCATAGCAATTGGTCCAGATATATGTAGGCTCAATGCAATAGAATACGCTCCCGTTACAAGTGCAAGAGTTGCAATCACCTCAATAATATAATCATCAATTGAACGAAGGAAAAGAAAAGTGACATATCCAGCAACAATACCCAGAAGTGCTCCGCCAAAGGCCTCCTTAAAAAATAGTGTAATTACCGTATTCGCGTCAACATCCATACCATGACCGTGTCCCGTGGAACTACCAAATGCTATGGTTACTAAAACTGAAAAAACTACAACCGCAACCCCATCGTTGAAAAGACTTTCACCTCCTATAATTGCTTCCAATCTCTTAGGAACTTTCAACCTTTTTAGTAAAGCCAATACAGCCACTGGGTCCGTTGGAGACACAATAACACCAAAAATCAAACAGTATATATATTCGATATTTATTCCAAAAAAAGCTGTTAAGTAAAAAAAGAAAGTTCCATTGATTAGTGTGGAAATAATAACACCAACGGTTGCTAAAATTGAGACGTGAACCTTCGCCTCCATTAAGCCTTTTAAATCTACATGAAGTGCTCCTGCGAATAATAAAAAACATAACATGCCATTCATTAGGGTACGATTGAAATCAATTTCGTCCAACCATCCCTTAAGAATATCCGACAGGGACAAAAACGGGAAAACAGCGTCAAAAAGTAAAACAGCCAAACCAGAAATTAGAGCAATTATTACTAGACCCACAGTTAGAGGTAATTTCAAAAACTTATGATTAATGTATCCAAATACGGCAACGCTGGTTAAAATTAGAGCTGGAAGTTCTAACATGAATTTATCCCAATTATTGTTTTCTTTAAACTTATACGTCAAACCAATTTAATTAGTAAACCGATTAATTTGGTTTAAAATAAAAGATAATAGCATTCATCTGCTAAATGTTAATTCTTAAGGACTTCCAAGAAAATATTGCTATTAACTTCACTGCTGATACATTCAAACAAAAAAGTAACAAACTGATTAAAACCATTTAAGAGGGCAAATGCATGAATGAAGAAGTTAGCAGAGAGGGCGGATGTTTATGTGGAAACTGTAGATACAGGTCTATTGGTGATAGCCCAAGAGCAATTCTATGTCATTGCCGCTATTGTCAGACATTAACTGGGGGCACCTTCTCTACAAACGTTTGGTTTCCAGAAGAAAAAGTTTCTCTACTCAAAGGAGATCTGTCTAGTTACGAAATGAAAACTGAGTCGGGAAATCTTATAACTACCAATTTCTGCAAGAATTGTGGCTCTACAATTTTTTTGAGACTAAATGTTTTTAAGGGCATGGTTGCGATCCCGGGAGGTTCTTATGACCCCCCAACCTTTTGGTTCGAACCTCAAGTTGAAAATTTCTGCCGGTCCAAAGCGCCCTTTATTGAAACTGCAATTCCTGAAAAAAATAATACTCACCCAATGTATAAGCCTGTAAGAGAAGACATTCATCCACATAAAAAAGGTACTTGAGTGGTATTTATGTTCTACTAGAAATGATAGTCCACGTACTCTGCATTTGTGTAAAGATTTATAATGTACAATAGATCCATAGTTCCAAAAAATTTCAAAGTTCCCGAAGAGTTAAGAACAAAAGATTTTATACTCAGACCTCTTAAAGTTAATGATTTAATTAAAGATTATGAAGCTGTTATGAGCAGCATCGACCACTTAAGAGGTCGAATGGATGATAGTGACTGGCCCGTTGGGCTTACAATTGAAGAGAATCTTATTGATCTCGGATGGCACCAAAGAGAATTTACACTAGGTCATTCATTTGCATACACTGTGGTAAGTCTTGATGGCAAAGATTGTCTAGGGTGCTGTTATATCTATCCCTCAGAAAAATCAGAGAGCGAGGTAGACGTTTTTTATTGGATCCGCAAAGATAGACTTGCCGAAGGCTTAGAAAATCGGTTAGGTGAAGCACTTAAAAAGTGGCTTCAAGATGTCTGGCCATTTAAGACATTTGATTTTCCAGGCAGGATTTAAAAGTGGAATAATTTTTAGAAAAGTTTAATCTCTTCTCAACTGGAGCTTATGACTTTTCTACCCCATGCCTAAGGTCCTATATAATAAAAAAGGCATTATAAGATGTTTAAACTTTCTGATTTCAATTGGTCCGAATGTATAAAACCAGCAGAAGAAGCATCTTCCCTTCCTCCAATCTGCTACACATCCTCTGACATTATTAATCAAGAAATAGAAACTATCTTTAGAGGGTCATGGATAGGCGTTGGGCGCTCCGACATAGTCAAAGAGCCTGGAAATTATATATGTTTGGATTTTGCTGAGCAAAGTGTGATCTTGCTTCGAGACAAAAATGGAAAGCTACGCTCATTTGCAAATACATGCCGTCATAGAGGAGCACGGCTATTGGATGGTCAAGGTTCCTGTAAAGGCATAAGGTGCCCTTTCCATTCATGGTTTTATGGACTTGACGGCAAACTTATCACAGCCCCACATATGAATAAGGCTCAGAATTTTGATAATAATGAATATGGGTTAATAGAATATCTTGCTGAAGAATATCTAGGATTTGCATTTATTTGCCTGAATAAGAATGGGAAAGGCATTAATAGTTTCTTATCTGATTTCAAAGATATCCATTCACCTTGGCCGATTGAACCTCTTGTTTCAGTAAGGCGCCGAGAACTAACTGTTAATTGCAATTGGAAAATGTTCCTTGAGGTCTTTAATGAATATTACCACCTACCATTCGTTCACCCTAACTCAGTTGACAGTATTTACCTATCTCCCTCCGCAGCAGAGAAAGTCAAAGGTTCTTTTGCAACACAATTTGGTGAAACGGACGGAACGGGCGGGTTGCTGGAAGACACCCAAGAAAATGCCCTACCTGATATGCCAGATTTAAAAGGGTTAGCCAAAAAAGGTGCAAGATATACCTGGATCTTTCCTAATATGACCTTTGCTGCAAATCGAGATGCCTTATGGTGCTATGAAGCTTATCCTTTGGGGCCTGATAAATGTAAAGTTTTACAGACAGCTTGCTTTCATCCTAAAACGATTTCATTAAGTGGTTTCTCTACAAAAGTTAAAGCTTACCTTCATCGATTAGATGCAGCATTAGAGGAAGATATTCCCGCTCTTGTAAATCAACAAGTTGGGTTAACTAATCCCGATAGCATGCCAGGGCGCTTCCAACCCAGTCTCGAGCCAAATGTCGCTTCATTTGCCAATTGGTATGCTAAAAGGTGGTAAGAATTTCTGGGAATGTCAGCTATTAATCAGTTTCTAGTCTCTTTTCTTTCAGCATAAAACAAATAACTACCTGCTATTATAACAATAAGAGTACCTATGATCATAAAAATATCTGGTATCTCATTATAAAAAACCACACCATAAAAAATGGCAATAAAAATACTTGTATATCGAAAAGGAGAGACAAAGCTAATATCTCCCGTTCTAACTGATAAAACATTGTAAATTACACCTATAACGAGAAAAATACCCGCCCCTGATAACAAACCCACTATTTCCAAGGGAGGGTCCACCCAAGGCTGAAATGGGTACATTATCATGCCAATGATAGTTACTGTGGACGCCGTAATTAAGGAAACGAAAGTTGAAGGCATAGATATATCCAATTTTCTAGTAGACAAATCTCTCAACACTAAAAAAAATACCGCTACTATTGCAATCAATGAGTAAGAATTAAAATCTGTTGAGGTAGGTTTTATAATTAATAATACCCCAAAAAAGCCAGCCAGAATTGTTAACCATCTTTTCACTCCCACTGTCTCTCCAAAAAGTAATGCACCAAAAAACGCCAAAGCCAGAGGCAAACATTGTAAAATAGCCACAGCATTTGAAATCTTCATGTTTAAGAGTGCAGTGAAGAAAAAAAGTGTCGCGCCTACCTCACCAAGCACCCGCAGGAACAAAAATCTCCGTTGACTATTTTTTATTGATACAAATAACTCTTTTCTTATCAACGCAATTATTGTCAATAATAAAACTGCAACTATGCCTCTAAAAAAAAGAATCTGAGACAAAGGTAGCCAAGCTCCTGAGTGTTTTATCAAAGCATCAGAAGATGTAAAACCGAACATGCTTAAAGTCATAAATAATGACCCATAGAGATTCTGTGACATAGCGCAAGAAAAGCCATTTAATGCAATTATGAAATAACTATAATATAAATTTCTCATAAAGAATTAGAAAAATTGAGCAATC
>Ga0208410_1000770_pt1 | contig 17943 bp, 18 predicted proteins | sample ETN02SmetaG_3_FD_185787 | JGI IMG/M metagenome (GOLD analysis project Ga0208410, IMG submission 185787) | Marine microbial and viral communities from oxygen minimum zone, Eastern Pacific Ocean - ETNP2014F10-02SV257 (SPAdes) (version 2) | ecosystem: Environmental > Aquatic > Marine > Oceanic ... | reverse complement strand
TTTAGTATTTTTGATCATTTAAATAATTTTACTCCATTTAAAGTTTAAGATTTAAGCACTTTTTTAATATGAAAACTACTGATTCTTCTTATAATGTTTAGAAAGGGAAAGAAAATGAAAAATATTTTATATTTTTTTTTGATATTGGTTTTTTTATTTGATAATGCCTTTGCTCAAACTCAAGATATTAAAAATGATCCTGATATATTGCCGGGTGTATTAAGAACTCCAGATTATAGATTTGAAAACTTAACTGATTATCCATTTGAACCAAATTATATGGTTATAGATGGATTAAGGATTCATTATTTAGACGAAGGCCCTAAAGATGCTGACCCAATAATATTATTTCATGGTGAACCAGCATGGAGTTATTTATTTCGTAAAATGATACCTGTTTTAACGGATGCAGGACATCGAGTTATTGTTCCAGATATGGTTGGATTTGGAAAATCAGATAAATTTATTTCTAAATATGATTATAGTTACAAGCATCATATAGATCTGATGAAAGAGCTTGTAATTCAGTTAGATTTAAGGGAAGCAACACATTTTGGTCAAGATTGGGGAGGGCTAGTTGGATTAAGAGTAGTTGCCGAATTACCTGACCGTTTTGCGAGAGTTGTGGTATCAAATACTGGAATGGTAGCAAGAGACGGCTTTATCGGTTGGCTTTTTGAAAATGTTGTTAAGATTGTTGTTTGGTGGCATGGACCTATTACATTTGAAGAATTACAACTTGCTCGAGATGATGCATTAAAAAGTAATAATCCTTCTCCTCTCGATGGAGCTATTATGTTTTCAAAATGGATTGCCTATTCATATTATAGCGAAGATATGGATATCGTTGGTATTATAGAAAGTTTTGGTGGGATAAGTTTAACAGAGGGTGAAAAAAAAGCTTATGAATCCCCTTACCCAAGTGGTGAATATAAAGCTGGTCCACATGTATGGCCATATTTAATCCCAACACAGCTCTCAGAAAATGAACAATATTGGATTGATGTATACGAAAACTGGGAAAAACCGTTTTTGGTCGCATTTGGTGAAAATGAAAGAATTACAATAGGAATGAAGGATGATTTTTTAGAACGAATTCCAAATCCAACTGTAATTACTCTAAAGGGAGCTAGCCATTTTGTTCAAGAAGAAGTAGGGCCAGAACTGGCTAAAATAATAGATGATTTTATCAAGAATAATCCTTGAGAAGATACAGCATGAGAAGTAAAAGGTGTGATAGAATGGCTATGATTCTTTTTTTGAGCTTTTTATAAAATGATAAATACCAGAATTTGTACATTATTAATTGCAATTACCCTTTTCATCAGCGGTTGTTCATCTAACCAAAAAAAATATCTCAAAAAATTACCAGATATTCCTTCAAATTGGTCTTCAATTTATGAAGGTAATGAGAATTCTAATGGTTGGGTAAGTGAATTTGAAGACGAAACCCTATATGGTCTAATAAAAGAAGCTCTCGAGAATAATAAAGACTTAGGAATTGCATACGAAAATATAAAAATTGCTAGAGCTAGAGCAGGAGCTTCACTTGCTCCATTGTTACCAGCTATTAATGTAGGTGCAGCAAAAAGCCAAATATCAACAACTATTCAAAATCCTAATGGTGAAGTTGAAAGAATTTATAATTATCGTGATAGCCTCACAACTCAACTTAATTGGGAGATTGATATATGGGGACGTTTATCTACTAGATCTAAAGCTTCATATCTCAATGCAAAATCAGTTTACAATGATTATGAAGCAGCAAAATTATCCATAGTGGGACTGACTGCTCAAGCTTGGTATTTATTTTGTGAGTCTAAGCTTCAAACTGATTTGGCTGAGAGAAATCTTCAAACAAGACTTAGTACATTAAAAAGAGTTGAAAGTAGGTATCAAAAAGGCATAGCCCAAAGTAGAGATCTTCGCTTAGCAAGATCAGAAGCTGAATCAAGAAAAGCAGAACTTTTAAATAGAAAAAAAGCTCTTTCAGAAGCTGCAAGAAATCTTGAAATTATAATAGGAAGATATCCAAGTTCAAAAATATCAGCAGATACATTACCAGGTTTACCGCCTAGACCTATTTTAGGTTCTCCAGAAGATGTTCTTAAAAATAGACCAGACATTATTAGTTCGGAAATCCAATTGGAACAAGCTGGTTTGGAGGTTACTGCAGCTAGACTAGCATTCCTTCCAAGCTTAAATATAACTGCACAATGGTCAACCTCAGAGAGGGATTGGTCAGATGCATTTGACCCTGATAGACTTGCAGGAAATATAATAGCCAGTTTAACGCAATCAATTTTTCAAGGTGGCACTAGAATTGCTCAGAGTAAAATTACTGAATCACAAATGAAGATAATTCTTAACCAGTACTCAAAAACTTTACTCAATGCAGCAAGAGAAATTGAGGACGCATTATTTGCTGAAAACATTCTTCAAGATCGAGAAGAGTCATTATTAAATGCTTTCAAAGAAGCAAAAGCTGCAGAGAAGCTAACAATTGATCAGTATAATAGAGGTGTTTCGACTATTTTTGAGCTTTTAGACGCACAGTCTAGAAGACTAAGTGCAGAAAGTTTATTAATAAATTCAAGTCTTTTGAGAATTACTAACAGAATAAAATTACACTTAGCCATATCTTCGCCATTATTTGAGGGGATATAAAGCTATGAAAACCATACTAAGATCAATCTTCAGATCAAAATTTTTACCAGTTTTTATTTTAGCATTTGGTTTTTTTATATCATTTATAATTTCTTCAACTGACCCAAAGCCAAATAAAGGAATAGAAATTCCAAAACCAACAGCAGTTTTTTATGAAAACCCTGAAAGAAAAGATATAACCCTTAAGGTGAATACAAATGGTGAAGTTAGGTCTGTTACTGAAATAAATGTTATACCTCAGGTAAGCGGAAGAATTATTCAAGTTGCTGATGAGTTTATTGATGGTGGTAATATAAAAAAAGGTCAACCATTAATATGGATTGATGATCGAGACTATAAGCTTGCAAGTATTTCTGCAGAATCAAGAGTTGCTCAAGCAAAAAAATTATTAGAAAGAGAAATAGCTGAAAGTGATTTAGCAAAAAAAGATTGGGAAGAGCTTGGAGAAGGTGAAGCCAGCCCTCTCACTCTACGAATACCTCAGTTAGAGGAGGCTAGAGCACTATTAAACGCTGCTAAAGCTGATTTAGAAAAAGCAAAATTGAATCTTGAAAGAACGATAATTAGTTTACCGTTTGATGGTTTAATTAAAAAAAAGAAAGCTGGAATAGGTCAATATGTTAATGCAGGATCAGTCTTGGGATCAGCTTTTTCAACTGAAAAAGTTTTAATACCTCTTCCATTAACAGATACTGAATTATCTTATTTAGGACTACCACTTGGATATGAGTCAAAGGGTTATTTTGACGGCCCTAAAGTTATTTTTAGATCTTTTATATCCAGGGAGTATATTGAATGGAATGGAAGAATTACAAGGACATCAGGTTCTATTGATAGCCAAACAAGACTTGTATATGCTTATGCAGAAGTAATGAATCCTTACGATGAAAAACCACCATTAGCTATTGGAACATATGTTGATGCAGAAATTGAAGGAAATTTTATATCTGGTGGATTTATTATCCCTAATGCAGCAATTAAGAATGGAAATGAAATCTACTTGATTGACGGTGATAACAAATTGAAAATAAAGAAAATTGAAGTTATTGGAACTGAAAATGAGGATGTGATAATTTTTGGTGATATCAATGAAACGGATATGGTCGTTGTTTCAACATTAAATACTGGTTACGAAGGAATGGAATTAACCCCAATGAGATTAGAAAAAAAAGAGGCTTTATAAGTGTATAAGATGATTTCATGGTGGGCTAGAAACCCCAAGGCAGCTAATCTTTTAATGGCTGGGATTATAATAATAGGGATAGCGACATTTTCTCGAATTGAACAAGAAGTTTTTCCTAAAATTTCTGCCCCTATAGTTTCCGTTCATTATGTTTGGCCTGGAGCTTCTCCAAGTGAAGTTGAAGATCAAATCTTAGTTAGAGTTGAAGAATCCCTTAGAGATATTGAAGGAATAGAAAAGTTAAGAGGCTTTGCTCAAGAAAGCTTCGGAGCAATTTATGTTCAAGCCTTTGCTGGCACAGATATCGATAATTTAATCCAAGAAGTTAAGAGAGAAGTTGATGCGGTTGTTTCTATACCTGCTGATGTAGAGCCTCCTGTTGTAGATGATGCATCATTCGAGTTTCCTGTAATGGCTATAGCGCTTTCCGGAGATGTTTCCGAAAAGATGCTTACAAAAACTGCACGTTCACTAAGAGATGAGCTAGCTCTTCAACCGTATGTTGATGTTGTAAATTTAATGGGCGTAAGAAAAGAGGAAATATCAATAGAGCTATCTGAAACCGCAATGAGAAGGTACGGATTAAACTTTGATAATGTTGCTAATGCAATTAGGAAAAACTCAATAAATTTATCTTCAGGAAATATTAAAGCTAAAACAGGAACCCTTCAACTTACCACACGTAATCTTGGCGACACTCTTGAAGACTTTAATGAAATTGTGATTTTACAAACACCTGATGGAGGCAAAATAAGAGTTTCGGATGTTGCTACCGTTGTTGATGGATTTGAAGATAAGGATACCGCAGATATTCTAATAAATGTTGATACAGGTAAATCTTCACCTGTAACTGGATTAATGGTTATGTCTTCGAGTAATATGAATGTTGTAAAGACTTCAAAATCGGTGAATGAATGGATTGGTAGTAAGCAAGGTGCTTTACCTGAAGGGATTTCATTAAATTTATGGACTGATCAGTCTGAGCTTTATAAAGGCAGAATGAATCTAATAATAAGAGCAGCTTACGGCGGTTTAATTTTAGTATTTTTTATCCTGATGCTTTTTCTTCGTCCTGCAGTTGCAATCTGGTGTTCAATTGGTATAGGAACTGCTTTTACTGGTTCTTTAATATTCCTTCCTGGAATGGATATCTCTTTAAATGTTATTTCTCTATTTGCCTTTCTCTTAGTAATAGGAATTATTGTTGATGATGCTGTTATTGTTGGTGAGAATATTCATCTGGAATATGAGAGAGGACGAACTGGAACAGATGCTGCAATTACAGGAGCATATTTAGTATCAAAACCTGTCTTCTTCGCTGTAATAACAACTATGATAGCATTTGTTCCTTGGTTATTGCTTGATGGTTGGCAAGTTCAATTCGTTAAAAATATATCCTATATTGTTTTATTTGCTCTTGCTTTCTCTCTTATCGAGGCTTTTTTTATATTACCTTCCCATCTTTCAAACTTAAAATCTCATAATGAAAAATCAAAATTTGCAAAAGTACAAAAAAGGTTTGCAGATGGAATAGTGAGGTATGGAAAAACACATTATATGCCTATATTGGTAGCTGCATTAAGAAAAAGATATACAGCATTGGCTTGCTTTGTATCGATATTAATAGTTGTTGTGTCTTTGTCGTCATCAAATTGGATATCAAAAAGTTTTTTTCCAAATGTTGAAGATGATGAATTAACAATTCAAATTAACCTACCATCAGGATCACCTTTTTCAAGAACTGAGGAAGTTGGAAGAAAGATTCAAAGCGCTGGATATCAAGTCATTGAATTTTATAGAGGTAAAGATAATGCTATAAAAGGTATTTTGTTGATGTTAGATGAAAACAAAATAACAACATTTGTTAATTTATATGACCCATCTGTTCGTGATGCCTCAGCAAAAGAAATAGCTAACTTATATAGGCAGTATATTGGCGATATTCCTGATGCTGAGAATTTTGCTATAGGCACTCAAATAGGTAGAGACAGTACAGCTGCAGATCTAGAATTTAATATTAGCTCTCAAGATTCAATCAGTTTAATTACTGCTTCTGAAGAGTTTATGGGTAAATTACGTTCATATGATTCAATCTATGATGTGAATACAAGTTTAAACAGTGCCGCTACTGAATTACAAATTTCTTTAAAACCAAATGCTGAAAAAATTGGATTAACTTTAGGAGAAATTTCTCGTCAATTAAGACAGGCTTATTATGGTGAAGAAGTTCAAAGATTACCAAGAGATGGCGATGATGTTAAGGTTATGGTTCATTATCCAAAAAAACTTAGAAGATCAGTGGATAGTCTTACCAAGTTTAGAATTAGGACTCCAGATGGAAGAGAGGTTCCATTTATGTCCGTAGCCAGTGTTCAGCAATCTCCTGGTATAACAAAAATAGAGAGAACGGATGGAAAGAAAAGCGCTACGATAGGCGCATATGCTTTACCTGGCCAAAGATCACAAGTTTTGACAGATTTTAGAGAGAACTTTCTACCACTATGGGAAGCAAAATATAATGATGTATCATGGTCTTTTTCAGGTGAAGCTGAAGGCGAAGATCAATTTTTTGCTGAAATACGATTTTTATCACTTATTGCGTTTCTAACAATGTTTGCTCTCTTATCAATTGCATTTAAATCATATTTTTTACCTTTAATTATTTTATCTGCATTACCATTTGGTTTTTGCGGGGCAGTAATTGGCCATGTCGTTTTTGGGAAGGGTTTATCTATGATTTCTTATTGGGGAATAGGAGCGGCTTGTGGTGTAGTTATTAATGATAATCTTGTTCTTGTTGATTATATTAATAGAGTCAGAAAAAGTGGGAAACATCTTCTTGAAGCAGTTATTGAGGCAGGTGTTGTTAGGTTTAGGCCAATAGTAATTACATCAATAACTACTTTTGTAGGACTTATGCCTATTATGCTTGAGCCATCAGTTCAAGCAAATTTCTTAAAGCCTGCAGTTATTTCTTTAACATGTGGAGTTGTTCTATGTGCGCCTGTTACCTTAATTTTAGTTCCTTGTTTGATGGTAATTGGTGCTGATATAAAAGAAGTATTGATTAGAATCCCACAGGCCATAAAAAGGCAATTTAGTCCGAGCGCTACTTAATAGAGATACAATAAATCTAATCGATATAATTAAATTTATTTAGTAATTTGACAAAGCTTGTATCTATTTGGCATAGTTTGATATTGGGTTTTTAAATTTTGGGGGTATTTTGAATCCGTTAATAAGAAAATATAAATATACGATTGATTGGATAAATTCAAAAGGTGAAATGGTTCAGAATATTATTGATGCGAAATCTATGCAGGAAGCCATGAAAAAGTTACAAATTCTACGTGGTAAAAAATTTAGTAAGAGTGGGTTTGGAAAACCAAGGTTTGTGAATATTAAAGAAAAAAAAGATACCGAATAAATTATCAAATGAATAAAGAAGATTTTAAAAAAATAGCCTACCCTGAAACTTATGCTAATGAAAAAGAACTGCATGATATTTTTTCTTTTATGAGAAAGAAGGATCCTGTTTCATGGGTTGAGCCTGATGAATATAGACCATTCTGGGCTATTACTAAGCACGAAGATATTATTGAAATAGAAAAACAAAATGAATTATTTATAAACGATCCACGTACTACTTTAATGGATATTCCAACAGAAGATGCAATTAAAGAATTCACAGGAGGAAGCCACTTGCTTGTAAGATCATTAGTTCATATGGATAATCCTGATCATCAATTATATAGATCATTAACGCAAAAATGGTTTGCCCCACCAAATCTAGAGTCTTTAAAAAAAGACATAAGAAATATTGCTAAGGAATATGTAAATAAAATGGTCGATCATGGTAATGAATGTGATTTTGCAAAGGATGTTGCTATTTTTTATCCTTTGAGAGTTATCATGTCTATTTTGGGAGTTCCTAAAGAAGATGAACCAAGAATGTTACGTTTAACTCAAGAATTATTTGGTGGACGTGATGAAGATATGATCAGAGATGAAAGTGAAACCTCTTCGGAGTCGAATACAATCACAGATTTTTTTGAATATTTTACTGCATTAACTGAGGATAGAAGAAAAAATCCTACAAATGATGTTTCTAGTGTCATAGCAAATGCACAAATAAATAATGAGCAATTAGGCCATCTTGAGGCTATGTCATATTATGTAATTATTGCTACCGCTGGGCATGATACAACCTCATCTTCTACAGCAGGTGGAATTTTAGCTCTAATAGAAAATCCAGAACAACTTTCAAAACTCAAAAATAACCCTAGCTTAATGACAAGTGCTGTTGAAGAAACAATAAGGTGGGTCACTCCAGTTAAAAATTTCTTCAGAACAGCTACCCAGAATTATAATTTGAAAGATAGAGAAATAAAAAAAGATGACTCAATTTTATTATGCTATCCATCAGGAAATAGAGATGAAGAAATCTTTGATGATCCTTTTAAATTTAAGGTTGATAGAAGTCCAAACAGGCATTTAGCATTTGGTCATGGTGCACATTTGTGTTTAGGAAAGTATCTTGCAAAAATTGAAATGGAAATTTTCTATGAAGAATTATTTAAAAAAATTGATAATATTGAGTTAAATGGTGAGCCTGAATGGGTTAAGGCAAGTTTTGTATCAGGTCTAAAATCTCTTCCAATAAGATATACTTTGCAATAATGGAGTAAAATAATGAAAACTTTTCAAGAAATTTTAAAAGAAGCTAATGATAGCGTCCCATCCATAACCCCTGATGAAGCAAAATCTTTACAAGATAATGGTGCATTAATTATAGATATTAGGGAATTAGAGGAGATCCAGGTCTCTGGTAAAGTAAAAGGTTCTTATCATATTCCAAGAGGATTACTTGAGTTTCAAACAAAGTTAGTTAATCCGAATGGTTTAGAAGGTTTTGATACAGAAAACACAATAATATTATATTGCGCATCAGGCGGTAGAGCAGCCTTAGCAGGAAAAGCATTAAAAGATTTAGGCTTTGAAAAAGTTTTTAATCTAGGCGGTTTAAAGGATTGGTTAGTCGCAGAATTACCTGTTGAAGAGATATAATTTAAAATTTCATCATTCCATAATCATCAGCTTCAGAATCAAGGTTAGCCGGGTCATGGGTTTTGGCATTTAGTTCCGTATCCAAAAACTCATATACTTCAATTATTTTTGAATTTTCAATTTTAAATATCTGACAATAGGTTGTTTCAAAATTTGTACCTTCGGTCGTTTCAGCTTTTCCAGTCATCAAGCCTACTGCTCTCTCTTCATCAGCACACATTATTTTCCATTTACCAGCAAATTCAACAGTTTCAGGTTTGAAGGATTTCATTACAGATGGAACTAACTCACCGTAAACTTTATCTCTTCCTTCCCATCTTCCAGAAAATGGACCAGTTCCAATCATATGAAAAACCACATCTTCACTCATTAAATTGATTACAGTATCAAAATCCCCTTGGTTTATAGATTTGTAATATGTTTCCATTATTTGTCTATTTGTCACGGCTTTGTTCATTTACATACCTTTTATTGTTGTTTAGTTTCTATTTTATTTCTATAAGACTAATTGTATGCAGTCAAAATAATAAGGAGTTATTTAATGTCTATTCCATTTAATTTTCGTTTAACAGATTTTCCTGTTGAAGCAGAAACTTTACGTCTTGAAGTGAGAGAGTTTTTGTCAACTGCATTAGCTGATGTACCTAAAGAGACTAGAGCAGAAACTTGGTACGGAGCTGACGAAGGTTTTAGTAGAAAAGTTGGTGAAAGAGGGTGGATAGGATTGAGTTGGCCTACTGAGTATGGTGGATCGGGTAGATCAGCTATGGAAAGATATGTTGTTCTTGAAGAAATGTTAACTGCAGGAGCTCCTGTAGGCGCACATTGGATAGCAGACCGCCAGTCTGGACCACTTATAATTCGATATGGAACTCCTGAACAACAAGAGAAAATATTACCTGGTATTCTTAGAGGTGAGACATATTTCTGTATTGGAATGTCTGAACCTGACTCTGGTTCAGATCTAGCTGCATTGAGAACTAAGGCAGAAAAAAAAGGTGATAAATATATTGTAAATGGAACGAAGCTATGGACTTCTGGAGCACAGCGTTGCCAATATATGATCGCTCTTTTTAGGACATCAAAAGAAGAAGATAGACATGGAGGTTTAAGTCAATTTATTGTTGATTTATCGCTCCCAGGAGTAACAATTAGACCAATTACTGATCTCGCAGGTAGACATCATTTCAATGAAGTCGTGTTTGAAGATGTAGAGGTTCCAGAAACAATGCTTGTTGGCAAGGAAGGTGATGGATGGAACCAGGTTACTGCAGAATTAGCTTTGGAAAGATCTGGTCCTGAGAGGTATTTATCTAGTTATGCTTTACTACAAGAATTAATAAAAGAGTTTTCAGAAAGAAATGATTACGAGGGTGTTACAGAAATTGGAAGGCAAATGGCACATCTGACTACTTTAAGGCAAATGTCAGTTTCTGTTGCAGGTATGCTAAATGATGGTGAGAATCCTGCATTAGAAGCTTCCGTTGTTAAAGATCTTGGCGCTGTTTTTGAACAAGATTTACCTAATATAGCGCATAGGCTTATGGATTTAGAGCCTGATGTACAGGGTAATGATTTTCAAAAATATCTTGCCATATTAACTCAAATTTCTCCTTCCTTCTCTCTTAGAGGTGGAACAAGGGAAATTTTAAGGGGAATTATCGCAAGGGGTTTAGGTTTAAGATAATGAACGATGAAACTTCTCAATTATTGTCTGACACTGCTGAAAAACTTTTTAGCGATCATGTTACAAAAAACTGCATAATTGACGCTGAAAAAGGTACTTGGCCTGACGAATTATGGTCTGAAGTAATTGCTAATGGTTTGAATCTAATATTAGTTCCTGAAGAACTAGGTGGAGTTGGTGGCAACTGGATGAATGCTGGTATTCTCTTTAAAGCTTCAGGCAGATATCAAGCGCCTATTCCTTTAGCAGAAAATATTGTTGCTTCATATATTTTAAGTCTGGCAGGAATTTCACAACCTCCAGATTCAATTTTAACGATACTTAATGGAGCTTTTGTAGCTGAAAAAGATCTATTATCAGGAAGCTCACCAAGAACGCCTTTTGCTTCTCACTCAACACATGGTGTGGTTTTATATAAAGATGATAGTGATTTAAAAGTTGGATTAATTGAGATTGATAAAAATCACTTAAAGGATAATAACAATATCGCTTTAGAAAATAGAGGGCATATTGAATTAGATAAAGTTTCACTTATTGAGAATTCTAAAGTTGATTGCGACTCAAATTTGGTAAAAAAGTTAGGAGCTCTAATGCGATCAAATCAGATGGCAGGAGCCCTTGAGTCCATTTTGACCCAGTCTGTTAGATATGCAAATGAGAGAATTCAATTTGGTAGGCCAATAGGAAAATTCCAAGCAATACAGCAAGACCTTGCAGTTTTATCTACACATGTTGCTGCATCATCTGTGGCAGCAGATTATGCATGTTCTTCGATGGATAAAGGTAATCCAGATTTTGCTATTGCTGTTGCAAAAAGTAGAATTGATGATGCTGTATCAGTCGGTGCTGGCATCGCACATCAGGTGCACGGTGCAATTGGTTTCACTTATGAGCACGGACTTCATTTTGCAACAAGAAGATTATGGGCTTGGAGAGCAGAGTATGGTTCGGGCAGTGAATGGTCTAAAATTCTTGGAGAAAAAGCGATTTCTAATGGTGCAGATAAATTTTGGCCTTCAATAACAGAAGGTAATCTAGATATATGACAAGTAGCTCTATGGATTGGAGATATTATGAAGATATTGAAGTTGGTGAAGAAAGAAAATCAAAATCACTAGTCATAACAGAAAAAGAAATAATTGATTTTGCTGAAAAATATGATCCTCAATGGTTTCATTCTGATCCAGAGGCATCCAAAGAGTCGAGTTTTAAGGGTTTAATAGCGAGTGGAATTCATGTTGCCGCAATTTGGCGATTGCTAGATCATGGGGCAAATGGTGATATTAAATTTGTATGTGGAATAGGCTGGGAAAATGTAAGGTGGCAGAACCCATTGAGACCTGAAGATGAAGTTTATGTATGGTCAAAATGTTTATCAAAGAGTGATACTTCATCTAGTGAGAGAGGTGTAGTCATTTTCAATCATGGGTTGAAAAGAAAAGACGAACTAGATTTACTTACTTTTCAAGGCACATGCCTAGTTTATAAAAAAAACTAATAAATTATATTTATTATTCTGAAATCTCAAAATTCAACAAAACATTTCCACCAAGCCTGCCACCATATTGATACCCAGAATTAATAAAAATATTATTATCTATTACAACTGGTCCATCAGACTCTATAGATCCTCCATTTGAAGGTACATTTGTAAAAGCACTAAAATCAATTGCGGTATTAAATTCCCAAATTAACTCACCAGTATTTTTATTTAAAACATATAACCAGCCATCAAAACCACCGCCAATCACTAGGTCATTTGTTGCAGTGAGTGCTGCAGAAATTCCAATATCACATGCTGGTTTTGTATTTTCTGGACATCTATCAATTGGAGTAAACTTCCAATTAATTTTACCAGATATACCATCGAGTGAATATATTCCAGGAGTTGCAGGGCCAGGAAACTTATTAATAAAGTTTGTATCTGCAATAGCTGCAAAAACACTTTTATTATCTGTTGCCATTCCCCAATGAACACCACCTGCAAATCCACCTTTTCCAATTCTTTTTATCCATAATGGTTTTCCTTCGTTATCAGGATCAAGACCATAAACATGTCCTGATTTTCTTCCTGCAAATAAAACACTTTTACCATCTATATTTGCAAGTACAACTGAAGCTCCAAAATCCCAGTCTGGCCCATCTTGTTCAGGGCAATTTGCATCAGCTTCAACAAAACAACCCATATTCCAAGCATCACCACTTTCCGCTTGATAAACCCATTCAATGTCTCCATTAAGTTTGTTGATAGCAATCACAGAGTCACTAGTTTCAGCAGCTGGAGAAGAATATGCTTCACCTGTTCCATAATAAATAAGGTTTTTAGATGTATCAAACGTTGGTGAATTCCAAACAGGTACACCTGATGGTGCTAAAATTTCTATTCCCATATTATTAAGTTTTCCAGTTCCTTTAGGGGGTAAGGGTATTGAGTATGATGTCCATAATTCATTTCCATTAGCGACAGATAAAGCCATTATTCCGCCTCTAAATGAACAGCACTGATACTCTGGATCTGCTCCATCTGCCCACTCTCTAGATGATAAAGGTACATAGATAATATCTTTGTCTACTCTTAATGATCCAGTAAGAATAACCCTAGGGTGATAACGAAGGGATTTAACCCAGATTTTTTCTCCATTATATGGATTAATTTTATAGACATTACCTTCATAATCTCCTGCAAACAAAAAATTTCCCTTTTCAGAAAAATATATCGCAGGAGCAGAACGAATTTCTCCATCTACTTTTGTTCGCCATCTCACACAACCTGTTTCACGATCTAGAGCATATAAATATAAATTTTGGCCGCCAACAAATATTGTATTACCTGAGATTGAAGGTTGAGAACGTGCTCTGGAAGCAGAAGGATAAGCAAAAACCCATTTTAATTTTAACTTTTTAGCATTTTGTGAACTCAGATTTGATTTTGTGTATCTAGAGTTTTCTTTATCATAGCCCCATTCTTTATAGGAATTTTCTTCAACTAATATTATAGATTCGTTTTTTGATTTACAAAAATTGGGCTCAGGTAAGCTGCTAGAAACTTTTCCTCCTGTAATATATTCTGATATACCTATTTTTTCTTTTTTAGTCAGACCCTCTGCTTGTGCTGACATTACTCCATTCAAAGTACTCAATATATAATCTGCAGACATAACCTGAAAAGTTGTCAAATGTGGGGCTCTAGGAACACCACCACTATGGCAGCTTACACAATTGTTGTTAAAAAGTTCTGCATATTTTGATTCATTTCCTCCACCTAATAATATTGATGAGCTATCATTTTCAGTACTTGGTGCAGCACATAAATTTAATGTAAAGAATACAGAATAAATTAATAAAGAAATTTTTCTAGGCATCATAACCTTAACTAAAAATTAATGGATTAAGCATTTCTAAGAGCTAACCACCAATCCTGCATAACAACTGAATGATCTTTATCATATTCTTTTGCTAATGCTGGTGCATCTTCTGGAACATTTTGAGCCTCTGTCGAGTTAAGCTTAGATGCTCCATCAACTGGATCAAGCCATTCAAGATCTAAATCTGCAATTATATCTCCATAATTGCCAGCAGCAGCTTCATGATGTTCGCTAATTTGATGCGTTATTAAAAAATCTAAATATGATGGGTAAGCTAGCAAGGTATAATAAGAACCTTTTTCTCTACCTCTCCAATATTCATAATGGATTACAGAATCTTCGTTTGAATGCGTTTTCTTATACAATTCTCTTGAAATATTCTCAAATTTTTCTTCATTACCTTCAACAATCTTTATATGAGCAAGTAGTGTAGACATTTATTCACCTCGTTTATTATATAATTTTCTATATTTGTCACTGTCAGATCTTAATGCAACCCCCAAAGATAAACCTTTTATTGATTCCATGACTTCACCGCTAGTTACAGGAAAAGTGGCATCCATAATATAGAGGCGCCGACTTATTTTCCAACCTTGATCAGTGTTAGTAAATTCATCATGGTATCTTCCAAGGTAAATGGTTATATCTTTAATTTGGTTATCAATAACTTCACCGCCAGCAGTAAATCCATAACTTTCAACTTCAGCTTTGTTGTCTTTTAACTCAATTGCTACATTACTAATGTTATGCCAAGTATGACTATTTTTTTCTACCTCCATGACTACAGGTATAAATCCTTTAGCATCACCAACATAAAAACCATAATCAATATGTCCGTCTTCTAAAAAACATGTTTTTAAAAGATCTTCATCGTACCAATCTAAGGCTCGACAATATCGTGTAAGACATTGGTTGATATCTTGTATAGCCTCTACATTTCCAATTCTTTTTTCTATTTCACTCATAAAAATACCTTATTAAATTATATAAAAACATTATAGCTAAGTCTAAAAATCATCAATGCTAGCACAAGCCAACTAAAAATAAATAAACTAAATCTTATCCAAACAAGATTTAGGGTTGCTTGAAATAATGAATGAATTAACCGGATAACAAAATAAATCCAGGCACATGTTAAATAGACATTATCCGTCATATTTAATGCCCATATTGTAAAAGATATTGCATAAAATACAGTTGGTTGTTCAAATAGGTGGTTATAATTGTCTGCAACTCTTTCAACTTTACTTGGAAAAAGCCCACCTAATTTTGAAGGATGTGATAAATCTTGAAGGTCTATTCCTTTTTTTTCAATTTCTTTTGATGCTGGAATTCTTGTTGCGTACATCCAAACCATCATCATAAAAGACAAAAGACACATCAAAATTACTGGTTGTAGTATTAAATCATTCATTTTTAAGTCTCCATTTTTCTTAAAAAATATTTAACGAAATTTTTACACAATAAGCAATTTAGTTTTTTTATTATTAATTTATTTTTTTTCTATCAATGATGCATTACAATATAATTAGAATTAAACTTGGGGGATTTATGAAAAAAGTAAAATTTCATGGATAAGAGAGTTTTTGATTATAAAAAAAGATGGCAAATTTCATCTGAGCCAAAAGGTGTTGAGACTGCTACAAAGTTTCAAGATTTTGGAACAGAGAGAATTAATCCTGATAGGTATATATCTAAAAACTTCATGGAAGCTGAATGGGATAAAATTTGGACAAAAACTTGGTTAATGGCATGCTCTTCGACTGACATTAAAGAAGTTGGAGATTATTTTAATTTTAACATAGGTAAAGAGTCTATAATTGTTATGCGATCTTCTGAAGATAGTGTTCACGCTTTCTATAATGTCTGCCCTCATCGAGGGAATAGATTGTTTTTTGATGATTTTGGATTTGTAAAAGATATTGGATGTAGGTTTCATGGTTGGAAATTTAATCTTGATGGAACAAATCAACAAGTAACTGATTCAGAAACCTTTCGCGAAGAAGTGCTTTGTTTTGACTTAGACTTATCTAAGGTAAAAGTTGAAGAGGAATGTGGTTTTATATGGGTAAGTATGAATGATAATATTGTGCCTGTTAGAGAATACTTAGGCGAAGTTGCTGAACATTTAGATTTGTATGAAATAAATAAGATGAATGTTATTCGTCATGCTAAGTCAGATTGGGCAGCAAATTGGAAAACGGGACTTGAGTCCTTTTATGAGACCTATCATCTTTCATTTATCCATCCCCAAACACAAGGAATGATGGAAGATTATTATGTGCCAATAGATACATGGGCAAATGGAATGAATAGAATGATTGTTCCTTTTGTTGAGCCAAGCAAGAGGCAGGAAGGCGAGAATCTAGTTAATGAGGCAACTAATATAATGCTTGCTGATGTAGGTATTGAGCCTTCTACCTTTCATGGCAATGCAGTGGATGCAAAAAAAGCAATACAGAAAAAAAAGAGAGAATTTTCTAAAAGATTCGATCTCGGATATGAACGTTATACAGACGCACAACTTACAGATAGTTTTGTTTACGGAATATTTCCTAATATACAATTAGGATGTCATCCCGAGGGTGTTTTCGTTCATAAATTTATGCCTCATCCAGATAACCCGGAGTTATTTACATATGAAACTTTTATTAATTATAGGGTAGTAGATAATCCTGATTACCATGTTCCTGCTTGGTTTGGACTTCCAGAGAATACTGATACAAGTGGAAAAATTAGACCTGAAATCACCCATTATCCCTTGGGTGTAAAACCTGAGTTAGGTGAAGTCTTGGATCAGGATGCTGAATTAATCCCCTTTGTTCAAGATGGAATTCGGTCAAGGGGATTTAAAGGGCCTTTATGGAGTGAGCAGGAGTTAAGACTAAGACATTTTCATTTCCAAATTGATCAATATATAAATTCAGAATGAGGAGACTTAATAATGGGTATTAACGGCTTACATCATGCAGCAATATCGACACCAGATATTGAAAGGCTCATGGAATGGTACACTAAAAATTTTGGTTTTGAAGAGGTAGCTAGGACAGAGTGGCCTAAAGGTTCAAAAGAAATTGACGATGTTGTTGGATTAAAGGATAGCTCAGCTAAGCAGGGATTCTTAAAATGTGGAAATATTATGATAGAATTTTTTGAGTACTCTTCACCTCAGTCTAAGCCAATGGATAAAAATAGACCTGTTAATAATCATGGCCATACACATGTATGCGTCGATGTTACCAATATTGAGGATGAATATGTAAGATTAGTTAATAATGGCGTTGAATTTCATGCTCCTCCTCAGGACTTTGGTCAAGTTAAAGCAACTTATGGAAGAGATTGTGATGGAAATGTATTTGAGCTACAGGAAATAGTTGATCCAGAGCATCCAGCAAAAGTTTTCGATGTCTAGAAACAAACATGAAGAAAAGTTATTTTACCTTCTACAAGATATTTATTTTGATAATATAGATACCGCTAAAGCTGATGAGGCTTCAGAAGCAATGCATGATAATGTAAGGTGGGTTCACAATCAAGTTTGGGAACATGATGCACATAAGAATAATATTAGAGACATCTTAAACGGACAAAAAGAAGTAAGAGAGTTTTTACGTAAAAGGGTTGTTGAGATGCAGATTGAAGGCATCATTCATAAAGTTGAAAATGTTGTTTCTGATGGCAAATTAGGCGCTTTCAAAGCAAATGTTATTGGTACAGATAAATCTAAAAAACCTTTTTTTGGTTTAGTGGAGATAAAAGACGATAAAATAATTTATTATAGAGTACTGCCTTTGGAATAGAATATATTATCCAAAAACCTTTTTACCTAAATCATATTCTTTTAGTTTGAATTTTTGCACTTTCGTTGATGACATCGGCCAATCATCAACAAAAACAACATATCGTGGAATTTTAAAATTAGAGATTTTTCCTTTTGCAGATTCTATGAGTTCCTCAGCAGTTATATTTGCTCC
>Ga0208410_1000765_pt1 | contig 17995 bp, 14 predicted proteins | sample ETN02SmetaG_3_FD_185787 | JGI IMG/M metagenome (GOLD analysis project Ga0208410, IMG submission 185787) | Marine microbial and viral communities from oxygen minimum zone, Eastern Pacific Ocean - ETNP2014F10-02SV257 (SPAdes) (version 2) | ecosystem: Environmental > Aquatic > Marine > Oceanic ... | reverse complement strand
TGATTAGGATCAAGTCCATCAGTCGGTTCATCAAGAATAAGCACCGGTGGATCGTGGATTAAAGCCTGTGCGAGACTAGTACGCTGACGAAAACCTTTTGAAAGAGTCTCGATCATTTGATCTTTGACATCTCCGAGCGCCGTCATTTCAATGACAATACTGACTCTTCTATGAAGTTCCTTCCCGCTGTAACCACGCACTTCCCCGACAAAGCGTAGAAACTCGCCAACCAACATTTCGTCATATGATGGTGCGCTTTCTGGGAGGTAACCTATTTGAGCTCTTGCCTGAAGAGGATTTTCCAGAATACTGAATCCACATATATCAGCGGTTCCTGAGCTGGGCGGAATAAAACAGGTCAGCATTTTCATAGTTGTAGATTTACCTGCCCCATTCGGTCCCAGAAAACCTAAAACTTCACCTCGCCTTGCATCAAATGAAACTTGATCGACTGCCTGGATGTTGCTAAAATTTTTGCTCAGAGCTTGAACACGAATCATTAAGTACCTGGACTAAAATAATTTTTACTATACTTTTGTGAAAAACGATTTAATACTTTACAACTTTATGTTTTTCGTATCAAGACAAAATACAAAACATGCTAGATGAAATATCCAAAATATTACTGAAAACGTTTCAGTACGACAGTAAAGAAGAATAAATAACATAAATAAAATAAGTTATACCCAGATGAATCCTGAATTATCAAATTTAGAAACCGCATCAGAGTTTCACTTGGTAAACCCTGAGTTGGAAGGTGATGCATTTTTTTGGAAAGGGGGGGATAAAGGTATACTTTTGATCCATGGTCTTACAGCAACCACTGCTGAGGTCCGTCCACTTGCAAAACGCTTTCATGACGAGGGCTTCACTGTTTCTGCAGTGTTACTTCCAGGACACGGAACAACGCCGGAGGAACTTAATCAAACTCAGCGCAAGGAATGGATTGCTGTCTGCGAAAAAGCTTACTCTGAACTACGTGAAAAATGTTCTAGTGTAATTGTTGGCGGTGAATCTACAGGAGCCATCCTTACTCTCCATCTTGCATCTGAACATCCTGAAATCAAAGCTTTGTTGCTCTTTGCTCCAGCTATGCGTCTGTCCGCCTCATTTCTCAAGACACTTTTTTTAATTGCTGTTTCATCTTTTGTTTTTGCTATCCCAAAAAAATTTGAAAATGACACAGGCTCTATCCCGTGGCAGGGTTATAAGGTCAATCCCCTGAAAGCAGGAGTCCAACTGCTGAAATTACAAAGGGAAACTGAGAAGCGTCTTCCTCGAATTTATCAGCCAACACTAATTATCCAGGCGAGTTTAGATAATACTGTCGATTTAAAAAGTGGGGATATGATTTCCCGTGGAATTCAGTCTGCAGTCCGGGAATCTCACTGGATGGAAAAATCTAATCATGTTGTGATTCTTGATAACGAGTTAGAGGAGGTCACGACAATCACTTTGGAATTTGTAAAAAAAATATTATATTAGTATCATCAATACTTTTTTTCTTGAGGTAGGATCTTTATAGTCATAAACTTAGCCCATAAAATAATCTCTGAAAAACACAGTACCCAAACAAAGCAATCAGCCGGAAAAACATGGAACCAAACAATTATTCAAATTTTGTAGAATTAGCCAGGGAAAGGGCGGTAAGACATCCTGAGAGAGATTGTGTTATATTCCTTCCAGATGGAGAAAACCAAATTGATAGTAGCGAAAATTCAGCTTCGATAACATACCAGCAAAATGATAAAGCCGCGTGTCAAGTAGCAGCTTCACTCCAAAAGCGAGAGATTAAACAAGGTGAGCGTGTGCTGGTCATACTTCCTAACAGTTTGGAATTCGTCAAAATATTCTATGGTTGTTTGTACAGTGGAATACTCCCTGTACCTTTGTCAGAACCAGCAGGACCGCAAAATATGGAGGCTTATCTGGAAACTTTTTTGCCTACATTGAAAGTCAGCAAACCAAGTTTAATAATAGTAACTTCACAGTTGGCTAATTTTTTACGCAATCAATTGCCTCCAGAACTGCAAAAAGTTTTCGCGGGTTTAAAAATCGCGACTGATGAGGAAATACTTGCCGAAACATCAGTGGATTATTCTGCGCCGGAAATAAAAGCTGAGGATACAGCATATTTACAGTTCACTTCCGGTAGTACAGGCACACCGAAAGGTATTATGATCGGGCACAGTAACTTGATGGCAAATTTGAAAGAAGCCCGCAAGTTTATGCAGCTTGAAGAAGAAGAGGGTACAGTAGTCTGGTTACCGCTGTTTCATGATTTTGGATTGGCTGCCGGACTGATGGGAGCCCTTTATTCTGGAGGTTTTACAGTTTTGATGACACCCGCACATTTCATACGAAAACCACTTCGCTGGCTCGCGGCAATGTCAAAATTTAAATGCGCACACAGTTATGTCCCCCCGTTCGCGCTGGATTTATGCCTAAAAAAAATCTCTGATGAAGAAATGTTGCAACTCGATTTGTCCTGTATGGTTTCTGTGACAGACGGTTCCGAACCGGTTCATTATTTACCAACCAAGAAGTTTAATGAACGTTTTTCCGCATGCGGATTGAAGGCGGATGTCATCCGTCCGGGGTTTGGAATGGCAGAAACAGTGATCATGTTTTCTGGCTGCAAAACTGGACTAAATGGACTTTGCGTGGACCGTCATGTACTAGAAACAGAGGGGAAGGTTAAAGTCCTGAGTGACGATGCTTCAGAAGCAAACAAAAAAATGCTGGTAAATCTTGGTTCACAAATGGATGGTCATGAAATATTGATCAAAAACAAAGATAATCAAGAGCTACCTGAAGGAGAAGTAGGTGAACTTATGATCTGTGGTCCCTCGGTTGCTCAAGGATATTATAAAAATATTCAGGCAACTGAAGAAATATTTCAACAAAAAATTGAAGGGAAGAAACAGAATTACCTGGCAACCGGCGACACTGCATTACTTTGGAAAGAAGAGCTTTATTTTGCAGGTAGAATCAAAGACATTATCATTATCCGCGGGAGGAATTATTATCCGCATGATATTGAACTGGTACTTGCCGGAGTTGAAGAATTAAGACCCGGATGTCTGATGGCTTATTCTTCCGGAGTAGAAGATGAGTCAGAACATTTGGCTGTGGCTGTAGAGGTTCGAGCTGATTTGCTCAAAAATCCAGGGGTTTTCCGCAAATACGTTTTGACATCAATTGATCAGAAAATTATTGAAATAGTCGGCAAACATTTTCAAATAGCACCGAGTGAACGCCTTTATCTAGAACCTGGTACTATTGCCAAAACGTCCAGTGGAAAAATAAAGCACCTGAAAAACCGTCAAATTTTTGCTGAACAAAACTTTGTGGGGCTCATAGAGCGCATTTCCAGCTCAGAGGAGACCGATGATTTTGCGGCGGAAGAGAACAAGGCTCCGCTTGAGACAGAACTGACTGCGCTTTTCAAAAAAATTGTTTCTTTTGAAACTGAGTTGGATCAGCCCATTTTAGACTGTGGTGCCGATTCTGTAGTGATTGTTGAGTTTGTTGACCAGATTGAAACAAAATTTTCTGTTAGTCTTGAAATCGAAGATGACACAACTCTGAGGGATATAATTGGGCAGCTTAAATCAAGTTGATATTAACAATGATTTTTTGAAGACTAACAAAACCGATTTCAGCAGGATAATCAAGCATTAATATTTCTCAATAATCTAAAATCCATACATTCATTTAAAGGCTATCCCTTGTCATCTACAAATCTAAAACTTAAATGTCTTATCATGTTTCAGACTTGGGATACGCATACGTGCGGAATTAACCTCTTCCAGATCAATATTTGCATTAATCAAACCTGAATCTGATCCTGCGTCCGCAAGTATTTCGCCCCAGGGATTTATAATCAATGAATGACCATAACTTTCTCCCCCTCCTTCAACCTTGCCAACGGCACATGGCGCTACCACAAAAGCACCGTTTTCTATAGCACGTGCCCTGTTAAGTACGTGCCAGTGGGCCTCACCAGTTTTTTTTGTAAATGCTGCCGGAACTAATAATATCTTAGCACCCGCTTGCGATAACTTTCGATAAAGATGAGGGAAACGTAAATCATAGCAGATTGTCTGTCCAAAACATCCTAAAGGCGTTTGGCAAATAACAGCTGCCTGTCCACCAGAAACGGTTGCACTTTCACAATATGATTCCTTTTCAGAGAATTTGATATCAAATAGATGAATTTTGTCGTAACGACTGAGAATGTTTCCAAATTCGTCAACTATATAACTACGGTTTAAAATTTTTCCAGCTGGACCGGTGACCGCGATTGAACCGATGAGCAGATACTTTTTACGTTTTTTTGCAAAGTCTCGAAGTCCTTTCAAAACCGGGTGATTTTCCTCCGTTGCAAATGGTGGAGCAAACGCAGAGACTTCAGTTTTCAATCCTCCACAATATTCGGGAAGCGCAATAAAATCTGCACCCGCTTCTATCGACTCTTCTGCAAGCACTATTGCTTCCTCAAGTGCTGACTGAAAATCCGGCTTTGGACTCGTTTGTAGACAGGCTATATTGAACTTTCTTTTCAAACTAATCATATTGAATTGCTTTAACTAATTTCTGAAAATCATCTGGAATCGGAACGGAAAATTCGAGCCATTCTCTTGAAGAAGGATGCTTGAAACCCAATATTTCCGCATGCAAAGCCTGACGCCGGAAATTAGAAATGGTTTGACTTAATTCTGCTGAAACCGTAGAAAATTTTTTAAGGGGAGATCTACCATATTGAGGATCACCAATTAATGGATGACCTATCGAAGTCAAGTGTACCCGAATTTGATGAGTACGACCTGTTTCCAGACGACAGGCCAATAATGCTGAAAATTCAAAACGCCTTAAGACACGCCAATGCGTTACCGCACATTTACCTTTCCTTCTACCGCTTTCCTCTGTATTATAGTTTTCAACAATCGTCATATCTTTACGTCGTACCGGGTGACGTCCTAAAGCCGCATTTATAATCCCGTGCTCTTTGTCCGGAACACCCCAAACCATTGCTTTATACTGCCGTTTAACAGTATGTTCTTTGAACTGTTCTGATAAATTTTGGTGCGCATCATCTGTTTTTGCGACCACTAGTACCCCTGAAGTGTCCTTGTCCAGTCGGTGAACAATGCCAGGACGCAACACCCCGCTGATTCCTGAAAGATCACCACAATGATGCAGTAAAAAATTAACAATAGTACCTGATGGATGCCCTATCGATGGATGAACCACTATACCTGCGCTTTTATTGATTACGATTAAACATTCATCTTCAAACAAAATATCCAACTCTCCATCTTCCGGAAAGACATCCATTGATTTCGGAGTAGGGATGTTGACCTGAATTTCTTCTCCTGTACGAACTTTCCGAGAAGGAGTCAGTTCAGGTTTTCCGTTGAATAAAACGTATCCAGATTTCAAAAGACGCTGGGCATGAGTCCTAGACACTATCTCATCAAACGTTGTCAAGAACTGATCAAGCCTCTTTCCATCTTCACTTTCTTGGACAATGTGCTGTAGGATAATTTTCAATTTTTCGTTTTTCCCAGCAACTTTTGTATATGTAATATTGAATAAATTTTAATTAACCGAACTGTAAGTAATGACATCTCTTCAGTTTATGATTCGCGAAATACTAACATGTTAGCAACTTACATTCAGAAAGTTTAGTCAGTGCACGGTCAAGATTTTCCATAGACTGCGCGTAGCTTAAGCGAATATAACCCTCACCCATAGGGCCAAAATCTCTTCCTGGAGCAATTGCAACACCAGTTTTTTCCAAAATTTCATGACAAAGACTTCGCGAAGATTTCGTAGAATCTGGATACTTGTAAAACACATAAAACGCCCCGCTAGGAGTGTATCCCGGGTCCATACCCAGTTCGTGCATTTTCTTTAAAACAAAGATTCTTCTCTGGTTTAATTCCGCTTTCATCTTTTCACAATAGACTTTGCTTTTTTGCAAAACGGAAATTCCTGCTTCCTGGATAAACTCTGTTGCAGAGATCATTAGATTTTGGTGAATTCGATCCGCAGCAGACATCCACTCCGGAGGCGTAATCATGTAACCGAGTCGCCACCCGGTCATAGCAAAAGATTTTGAAAATCCGTTAATTGCTATAGTATTTGCTGAAAAGCTCAAAAAACTATAAGGAGAATCCTCAAAACTCAAATCTGCATAAATTTCGTCAGAAATTACAGGAATTCCCAAATCAGCGAGGCTCTGCATTACTTCTGACGAAAAAACAACACCAGTTGGATTCATCGGTGAATTTATTAGAATAGCTCTAGTTTTTGAAGTTACCATTTTTTTAAGATCATCAACATCTAATTGAAAACCATCTTCGCGCCGCAACTTAACCATCAAAGGTTCTGCACCTGCAAGCCGCACAACATTTTCGTAACAGGCATAACAGGGGTCCGTCATAATAACTTGACTATTGGGAGGCGCTATCAAACGAATTGCCATATATAGTAAAAGTGATGAACCATTAGTAACTAGAACTTGCTCTGGTATTATTTTGACACCATAATCATCTTCGTACTTTTTGGTAATTTCATTCCTTAATCCTTCCAATCCTTGAGATAAGGTGTATCCCGCGGAATTTTTTTCCATACTTTTCTGAACAGATTCCACCGCATCAATTGGAGCACTAAAATCAGGTTCACCAAATTCCATATGAATAATGTCCCGTCCTTGCTCTGACAATTGATGGGCTTTCGTATAAATTTCCATTGCCAGAAAAGTTCCAATGGAGTCCAGATGAGATGTTTGTGTTTTGCTGATCATGTTTAATCTTTAATAATGTTGATTTGTATAAAACGTCCTACATAACAAGTTTTCTTCGATAGAAGAATTAAGGTACTGCAATTATTTGCGATAGGAATTAAGAAAAAAATATTTTATTACGTTTTTTTTCACCAAGTTTAAAACGTTTAGCGCCTTCAAGGTATTTCAATCCGTCTTCATAACTATGTGGTAATATTTGCGGCACTCGTTGGGATTTTCCTGAATTATCAAGATTTGTAAACGTGAAGTAGCAAACATTCGTCACTTGCGTTTCACCTGTTTTTGGATGAATAACCTTTGTCACAATTTCCACCAACAGTGATTTTGTGACAGTGTAAATTACTGTTCCGGTGAAGGATATAATTGAGCCGATTTCTACAGGTTTATAGAAATACATATGGTCCATACTGATGAATTTTGGTTTCTTTCTGCAGTAAAGATAAGTAATATTCCAGGCAAGTTCAAAAGCTTCACGCATCAGATATCCACCAAAAATGTTGCCATGAACATTTCGCGACTGTGGATGCATCAATAGGGTAGACTGCCTGATTGAATTCTCCATAGAGATTCCATCTATTTCTCCTTTTTTTATCTTTATAAAAAGTTCATGCAAAACATGACTCTCCTCACCGGTAGGAGTATTGTTAAGAACATTTGTCTGCGAAATTGAACGACGCTCCTGCTGCCGCAGTTGCCCCTCCCGAAAACGACGTTGTTCGTCCTTACTAATTACTTCCAATGAATTCACCCGCTCAGCCTTACCTTCACGTCTAGCAACCATAATAAAATATGCACGGGCTACCCTTTTCCAACTTTCACCTTCTTTTGACGAAATTTTCACTCCAACTTCGATAGAACTACATCCAACCCAGTTTATGCTTGCAAGCAACTGAAGATCTTGGTCACTTCTTAATTCTCCCAAGAGATCAATCCGGTCGCAGGCAGCGGTTACGATTGTCATACCGCGCTCCCAGCCTTCTGTGTGTCTATAGGCCACCTGACCTGCAATCAAATCAAGATCCTCGAGTAATTTACCAAGACGTAGACCGTTAAAAAAATTTATGTATCGTTCCCTTAGTTCCAAATCGGAGCTGAAAGGTAAAATCTTTTCAATAGCAGAATCAGTCACCTTTGCGGTGATCAGCTTTTTATTAAGTGATTTGTAGGCTTTAGTTTTGGAAGGGACAAATTGTACTTCACATGGAATTTCAGACATATATTTCAGCTTTCCCTTAGGTTTCGTGAATAATAAATTTTTTTAATTTTTTATTATTTTTGTGTTCAAATCCTTTGCACAACGGAAGCCGATTTGAAAAGAGCGAGTCCATTCCACAAATGAAAAACGATTTGCGGAACGAAGTCCAGCAGGAGTTCCAGAATCATTTAATCCCCCCCATGCTCCACCCCTCACCACACGCAATGGATACTTCTCATCTGAAGGAACTATTGGACCTTTAGGGTTATCCGGTTGCCGTACTGAGGAAAAATAATCCTTGGTGTAATAATTTTGCACCCATTCCATCACATTTCCGTGAAGATCAAAAACACCCCATTGATTCGCCTTCTTCATACTTACATTTTTTGCACCCGGGAGTCCAAGATCAACTGTGTTTGTTTCCAACCAGGCATAATTCTCAAGCAGATTAACATCATCACCAAAACCATACTCAGTTTCTCTTCCAGCACGTGCCGCATATTCCCATTCAGCTTCAGTAGGTAAACGTTTGTTTTGTGATTTGCAATATGCATCAGCGTTGTTCCAATCCACATAAACAACAGGTTGTTGCGGATCCGTAGTATCAAAACCACCGTGGCCACGCTCACAAGTCAAACATTTACTGTAATTCTCATTTGTGACTTCATGCTGATCAAGGTAAAAACTTTGTATGAAGACCAGATGATCAGGTAACTCATCCTCATCACCAACATCACTTCCCATCAAAAATTCGCCTGCAGGTATTTTTACCATTGCCTCAGGATTTTTTAGAATATTTTCATCAACAGTCTCAGGTATCACTAAAGCTGGAGATTCTAATTTGCTTTCGGCTCCAACTTCCTGTTCCAATAAACGATCATAAGAAGTAGCAGGGAAATCTTGTGCAAAAAAGCGCTCTGTTTGTGGAAAATGAACTTGCGAATTTCTTTGCTCATACTTCTCTGGCAGCATTTCCTCCGAAATACTTTTTACTTCTCCATTTACCTCATTTTTTTCACTCCCAACAAAAGTCTGCCACAGCAAATTACCACTCTTAAAATCGTAAAGTTTGAGATCGAGAGACAGTTCCCCTGCAATGTTTCCGTGTGTTCCAGTTAACAGCCAGTCTGCATTAGAAAGTTTTACGATATCTTCAGTTAGGGGTTCATGCATAATATCAGGGAATCTGCTTTTCCATTCCTGACGCAGGTATAATATTTCAAAATTCGGAACAACCTGATTAGGAAGTTTCTCATAAAGTAAATTCGTTAGTTTCTCTTCAATTGCATCCCCCCTGGCGTCACGTTCCTGCGTTTCGTAATTAAAGATATCCACTACTGCAATAACTTCTTTGGATTCATTTTTAAGTAATCTCGAACTAAATCTATCAACGACAATTTCCAACTTTAAGCTAAAATTCACATCGCTTTCACTGGAAAACTGCTCCGCAAAAAGGATTTGGTAAATAAATAAAAAGAAGCTGAAAGATAATAATAGAATATGCGTTTTTTTATTTGAAGAGACGACGTTTGCAAGCACATTATTACTCATAATGAATTTCTTTTTTTCAGGCAGGAACAACTGAGTTTATATGTTATTCTAGACGTTGTTAGTCGTTTCATAATTCATATGCAATTTGTGCCAAATGCATACATTTTTCCCTGCCGAAAAAACCTGCAATCAGTTTTAAATCCGGACCTTGTGCTTCAAGTGTCATTGCATAACGCAATGGCATCCACAGGTCTTTACCTTTGATATTAGTAGCAGTTTGAACATTTGTGACAACACTACCCAGATTCTCTTCATTCAAACTCTTCACTGTTTCTAATTGCTTTATAAATTCAGCAAGCACTTTTTTTGAGTTTTCTTCTTTTAAAAGAGCCAGAACCTCAGGATCTGTAGCTTGCGGATTTTCATCAAAAAATAATGACAAGAGATTAGGAGTTTCAGCCAGATTTAATAAGCGTGGTTGCAAAATGTTTATAGCTTTTTTAAGCAGATCATCATCCTGTCCACCATAAGCTGTTTTTGCTACAAAAGGAGCCACACGTCGGAACAAATCGTGTTGTTCCAGTTTTTGAATATATTGCTGATTCATCCAGTTTAGTTTCTCACGATCAAAAACCGCCCCTGATTTTTTAACCCGCTCAAAGCTAAATTCTTCTATTAGTTCCGTTAGAGTTAACAATTCCCTGTCATCTGCTGGTGACCAACCAAGCAAACTTATAAAATTAACCAGAGCTTCAGCAAGGATACCCTGATCCCGAAAATCCTCTACCGCCACATCACCCTGACGTTTACTGAGTTTGCTATGGTCAGGGTTTAGAATTAATGGCAAATGTGCAAATTCTGGAGGATCCCAGCCAAAATAGCGATAAAGCAATAAATGTTTCGGAAATGAAGACAACCACTCTTCACCGCGCACTACATGAGTTATTTGCATTAGATGATCGTCAACAACAACTGCGAGATGATAAGTCGGGAAACCGTCACTTTTAAGAATAACCTGATCTTCCGTTTGGCTGGTTTCTATGGTGACACTGTGGCGGATCAAATCATTTAGCACAATAGTTTCTGGATTTTCTGGGATTTTCATTCGCACAACGTGATTTTCTCCGGAAGCAACCCGTTGAACTGATTCTGCCTTTTTCAGCTTTCTACACAATCTGTCATAACACGGTGTTTCGCCTTTTGCACGTTGCTCATCTCTTAATTTATCAAGTCGTTCTGATGAACAAAAACACGGATATGCATGATCTTCATCAAGTAATTTTTGGACATGCTGACCGTATATTTCCAAACGCTCAGATTGCCGGTATGGTCCATATCCTCCGCCAATTCCCGGCCCTTCGTCTATCTCAATTCCAGCCCAATCCAGTGTGCGAATCAAATCTCTTTCAGCACCTACAACCAACCGTTTTTGATCAGTATCTTCTAAACGGAAGATGAATTTACCTGACTGTTGACGTGTATATAGCCAACAGAAAAGAGCTGTCCTCAAACCACCAACATGTAAAAAACCGGTAGGACTAGGAGCAAAACGAAGACGAACCATAAATTATTGAATTGCAGGAATTATTAAAGATGATATTTATATAATTGATTCGACAAATAATTCAAAGGACAAATCCAAGTATCAACAAAAACTAATATTATATAATGATAACAATAACTATTATAGGTCCAGAAAATTAATAAGTTGAGTAAATAAAATAAAGAAGAATTAATAACAAAGCTTTTTTTATCTATCAACCATCATAGAATGGGTTATATTTCAGATGAAAAATAAAAAATAATGTAATCCAAAATACAAATTCATATATAGTTCTTGGTTCAGTTAAGTTAACTTCAGGAGGTAAAACAATTATTCTTGTGAGAAAAGCTAAAAATAAAGCCATTATCCCAGAAATTCATTAGCAAATTTTTAGTATACGTTAGTTCTCTTAAAAAAAATTCCGCAATCAGACTAAAGTTTGAGATATTAAGATAAATACTTGAAGAATTTTTTTACAATCCCTAATTTCCCCTTATACGGTGCATATCTAATTTTTATGTCTATCCAATTGCCCTTCTCAACAATTGATTTTTGATGGGAAAAAAGGTCAAAACTTGCTTTACCATGATATGCTCCTATGCCACTATTACCAACTCCTCCAAAAGGAAGATTAGGATTCCCCGCATGTATGATAGTGTCATTTATAGCTCCTCCACCAAAAATAAAGTTGCGAATTATTCTTTCTGAAAATTTTTTGTCAGTGCTAAAAACATATAATGCTAAAGGTTTTTCATATCTAGATATTAATTTTTCAATTTGATTTTCATCATCGTAAGATATGATAAGAAGAATTGGTCCAAAAATTTCTTCACTCATTATTGGGCTATCAATTCTAGGTTCATCAATTATTGTAGGAGAAAAGTAGCAAGTTTCTGAGTCATATTCTCCTCCAATGAGAATTTTAGTATCCTGAATTAATTTAGATAATCTGGATAAATTGATTTTATTTACAATTCTTGGATAATCTTCCGATTCTTTAGGGTTTTTTCCATAAGCTTTTTTAATTTCTTCAATTAAGTGATGTACTAATTTATCTTTTGTGTTTTTCTTTACAATCAACAAGTCAGGCGCAACACAAGTTTGACCAGCATTTAAAAATTTCCCCCATACTATTCTCCTTGAAGCAAGTTTTAAATCTATAGTATCATCTACAATACATGGACTCTTTCCTCCAAGCTCTAGAGTTGTAGGAGTAAGATGTTTGGCCGCAGCTAAGGCTATAATTTTACCAATTTTAACACTTCCAGTAAAGAATATGTAATCCCATCTGATTTCTAACAATTTTGTTGCAGTGTCTGCGCCGCCTTCAACAACCAATGCGTGAGATCTATCGAATATTTCTTCAATAAATTTTTTAATTAAGTTAGAAGTGTTTGGAGCTAGTTCACTGGGTTTTAAGACCACAGTATTTCCCGCAGCAATAGCGGATATTAGTGGTAAAAGAGCTAACTGAAATGGGTAATTCCATGGAGATATTATCAGCACTTTCCCATATGGCTGACTAAGAACATAATCTGAAGAAGGAAAGTTCAGTAAAGATGACTTTACTCTCTTTTTTTTAGCCCATTTGTCTATTTTATTCAGGACTATATCTATTTCAGTAATTAAAATTCCTATTTCTGTTACAAAAGTTTCAAAATTTGATTTCCTAAGATCATCATTTAATGCTTTGTATATTTTTTTTTCATTAATTAAAATATGTTTTTTTAGATTTTTTAATAGCCTTTTTCTTTTACTTATAGGTAATGTATCCCCGCTTTTGAAATATGTTTCTTGATTTTCTATAAATTTTAATAAACTCATAGTTATAGTTTAAATATTAACTAGTTTTTTCTCTTCCGCATTAGCATAATTCAAGTCCCAATCGATTAACTTTTTTTCCATTATTTTTTGAAATAATGATGGTACAAGTAATCCTAGATATAGCATTGATAGATAACCATACGGTGTCATTGGTGCTTTCTCAGGACACGGGTTAAGCTCCCAAAATTTCAAGTTAGCCTTTCTATGATGATCAGAGTGTCTTGTTACATTACACAGATATATGCTACTCATTTTATGGTTAGTGTTCCATGAATGTCTAATGTGTACAGGCTTCCCTTTTTCACGTACTAAACCATAATGTTCTATATAATTTATGGTTTCTAAAAATGATTTTGCTAAAAATGCACATATCATAAATATTAACAATGCAGTGACACCTCCAATAAAATATACAATAATGCTAATCATCAAACTTCTAAAGTAACCAACAATCATTCTATTTTGATAATTATATGTTTTAATTTCTTTTTTATTTAAACGGTTTTTTTCAAGTTTCCAACCATCAATATGCTCTTTATATATTGCTTTTATAATGAATAGATATATGTTCTCTCCTCTTTTAGCTGAAGCAGGATCTTCTGGGAAACATACGTTTTTATGATGTCCATAAACGTGTTCGATGGAAAAAGTGCAGTCCCAAGAAAATGCAAGTAGCCAATTTCCTATAAACAAATCTATTTTGTTACCTATTCTATGAGTTAATTCATGACCTGGAACGACACCTAGTATTCCAATAAATAAAGAGGTTTGAATTATTAATGAGAGTTTGTCAATTATATTAAAAGAATTTCTTAGATGATGAAAATCAGTATACTGATAGTAATTAAATATATTTATATACCACTGAGATACATTATTAGTTAATAAAGTCGTAATTAATACTAGTAGTACAAATAAGATAGGTAAATTTATATACATTGACATATTTAATATATATGGATAAGAATATTTTTGTATTATTTTATCCCTAGGTAGCATGTGATCTCCAATAATAATAAATAGAGAAAATCCAATTAAAAATGCTGTTGGATAGTATTCGCCTTTTAAAATTATTAATATAAAGAGAATTACCGTAAATGAAGGGATATAATATTTAAGATATTTCATATGTCTCTATTCATGTTTATGAAAATTATCTTTTTTCAAAACGACGCATACGTATATTCAACAGCAACCCTATTCCAAACATCATAGAAATCATTGAAGAACCTCCATAACTAAAAAAAGGAAGTGGAACCCCAACTACCGGCATCAACCCAGTTGCCATACCTATGTTGATCAAAACATGAGTAATTATAATCGCAACTATTCCTGTAATTAGAATTGCACTTACACGATTTTTTGAATTCAAAACTTCTGCTAGGGACCATAAAGCTAAGATTAAAAATAAAACCAGTACCAGAATAGCTCCAACAAAACCCCATTCTTCAGAAAATACTGAAAAAATAAAATCAGTATGATGCGCAGGCAAAAAATTTAGTTGACCTTGTGTGCCTTCTCCGAAACCTTTGCCAAAAACTCTCCCGCTACCTATTGCTATTTTAGATTGAATAATGTGGTAACCTGAACCCAAAGGATCTCGTTCAGGATTTAAGAATGTCAAAATACGACCTTTTTGATATGTTTTTAGTACAAATATCCAGATAACAGGTAGTGACGCTAGAGAAATAATCCCCATTATAATAATTGTCTTTAAACTAATACCCATCAAGAAAATAATTGGTAAGAAAACGATAATCAGCAACAACGCTGTCCCTAGATCAGGCTGTTTGATAATTAAAACCACAGGAATTGCCATTAAAGCAAATGGCCATATCATCCACAACCAATTGCCTTTGGGTTTTTCAAAATCCCTGAAATGATGCGCAAGAGCTAATACTAGAGTAAACTTGCTGAACTCTGAGGGTTGAAAAAAGAAAGGGCCGACGTGAAGCCATCTCTGAACTGGTGAGCCTGGACCACCAGTCCCATATAACAGTACTAATATCAGCAAAATAATTACCAGCATATGCATTATAAATCCAAAACGTGCCCAAAGCCGATAGTTAACAAATTGAGTTAGAATTGCGACACCAACTCCAGCGAAAATACGATAAATCTGCTGAATTAGATAATCTTCCCTACCGGGACTTCCGACTGTTACAGACGAAAGAGCAATCAGGCCCAAACTGGAAATCAAGAGAACCAGAAGACACAGTGTCCAATCTATGTTAGCGAAAAATCGTTGATCAAGCATTTGGGAATCAAATTGTTAGATTTTAATTGATTTGTGAAAATGAAAAAATTGCACTTTTATTTTTTATTTATGTAGATATATAAAATTATTATTTCATTCAGCTTTATGTTACAAGAACATTTTTACACGGAAAAGAAAGATTATTTTGTTATTTGTCATATTAAGACATCTTTTGTGTAAATAATCATAGCCAATACTGAAAACAAGCTAGGTAAATACTTTATCATTCTCTGCTGGAATTAAATGGACTAACATCTTTATTGACCTTTTATTTAAGTCAATTATCATCTTTTCTTTCTTTAATCAGCAGTTTTCATTTTTTACCACTCAGGGGAATTATGCCTTAATAATTTATTTTATATAATAATTATATTATTTGAAACCACTTTGAAACTAGTTAATGTCTTTAATAATATTTGTTTTTTCCTTTATATTGGAGCAAATGGAAAAATTATCTGTTTGCGATAAATTTTTACTATTTCCTACCTGACTCCCTTGCTAAATTGGATTTTTCTGTTTTATTGTTTTTTTAAGTATTCAGATACGGTTCATGATACCACAAATTCAATTATGGTGTCTAAAATAATAGAAATAATTCGTCTAAATATATGAGTAAATCCCTCTAATTGTTCAATAGTCAGACTCTCTCCAAGTGAATTCCCAAACATATTGAAATTATTTCCAAGTTCTGTTATACATTGGGTTATTCTAAAGCCAACCAAAAAACTATGAAACACCTACTCATTTTTTTCATTCCAACTTTTCATCTTTGTTTATTTGTTACTTCCTGTGAAAAAAAAGATAAAATGCTTTACGGTTGGAAAACTTCTTCTGGTTGGGAATGGAAAACGACTGGGGATAAAAACGATAATCCACTGTATAACGGGCAAGTGAAGAGAGAGTATATAATATTGGGTGATTATATAAGAGAAGGTCAAGGTGATTTGACTTACCCTGATGGAAGAAGATTTGTTGGAAAATGGAAGGATGATAAAAAGAATGGTCAAGGCACTTTAACTTACCCTGATGGAGACAAGTTTGTTGGAGAATATAAGGATGATCATAGGCATGGTCAAGGTACATTCACTTCATATAATGGTGAAAAATATGTGGGTACATATAAGGATAATAGAAGAAATGGTCATGGGACATACACCTCACCCGATGGAGTTAGGTACGTTGGGGAATGGAATGGTGGACAACCTTGGAATGGGAAAGTATATCTCAAAAAAGGAAATATCATACGAATAATAGTGAATGGTGAAGAAGAATTATAAAACATTATGTCCCTACTAAAACTAAATGATAAAATATGGAACATTTTCTCATTCTCTTAATTTCATACATCCTTTTATCTTCTCCTGTGACTGGAGGTGATCAAAAATGGGAAACTCTTTATAAATGGGGGGATTCTTTTTCTGGTTATGTATGGAAAGGATCTGGTCGAAAAGAAAATCTACCAACTTATAAAGGAGATGTTAAGAATGGGGTTCCAAATGGACTTGGATTTTTGATTTACCCTGATTCAAGAAAATATATTGGAGGATGGAAGTATGGGTTATATCACGGTCAAGGAACAGAAACTTCATCTAAGGGAGTAAAGTATACTGGTAAATGGGAATATGGATACAGAAGTGGTCAAGGGACACTCACATTCCCTAGTGGTATCAAAGATGTAGGAGAATGGAATTTAGGGAAAATCTGGAATGGGACATCATATGACAAAAACGGAAATATTCAATACAAGTTTGTGAATGGTAAAATGAGAACCCCATAACACCCTTCTAAAAAAAACACCTAACTAAAAGTACGCCAAGCCATGAAATCTTAACAACGACCTTGTCTTCATAGGACAAAGTCGTTTTTCATTCCTATCAAATTCAAATCCTTAAACCTGAAGATAGGGGCCTAGATTATATTTACAAAATAAACATTGTTCTTGAGCGAAATTAATTTAGTCTAAGATAACTGAGAAAAATTAGGACAAACTTTTTCCGTAATAGGTTTCTTGGAGCTTGTTTGAGGTACTATTTGTTCGTAGTACAGTTCCATTTAGTTCACCTAATAGATAAATAAAAAACATTAGATCCTTATTTAAACTGTAAGTTATTAATTTTTGGAAACCACCTTAATTTCATTTAGGAAATTTCTTTTAGATATTTACCAAATTTATCCTCATCAAAAATCCATACATTCTAATATAATAAAATAGTTGAGTATTATTTGTTTAGTTTTTGCATTTGTAATAAGTAGATTGAATAGTTTGAATTTGATGCTATTCTATAGTTGTATTAAACGTTTTCCTTGGAGCTAAAAATGAAAAATATATACATTATCATAATATCTCTTTTTGGTCTCACACTCATTTCCTGTGCAAAAATTAATAGTGCAATGGATGGCGTGAACAAAAAGTATGATGAATTTTCAAAAGAGTCTGATGAACCTGAAAAGACTAGTGCTAGCACTGAAAAAGCAAGTATTGAAAAAGTATCAGCATTCGGTTTCCTTTTTGTTTCTGTTGGTGAAAATGGAACTATCCTTACCTCCCCTAAAGGAAACAAATGGACTAAAAGGACTTCCGGATCTAAAAGTAAACTCAGAGCAGTTGCCTATGGAAAAGACAACTTAGTTGTGGTTGGTTTTTCTGGTACAATTCTCACTTCCTCTGATGGAATCAAATGGACAAAAAGAAAATCTGGAACTAAGAAAAATCTCGGTAGCGTAACATATGGGAAAAATATCTTCGTTGTCGTAGGTAATTCTGGAACAATCCTCACTTCCTCTGATGGAATCAAATGGAATAAAAGAAAATCTGGAACAAAACAATCTCTTTATGGAGTAGCATACGGTAACAATACGTTCGTGACAGTT
>Ga0208410_1000761_pt1 | contig 18014 bp, 12 predicted proteins | sample ETN02SmetaG_3_FD_185787 | JGI IMG/M metagenome (GOLD analysis project Ga0208410, IMG submission 185787) | Marine microbial and viral communities from oxygen minimum zone, Eastern Pacific Ocean - ETNP2014F10-02SV257 (SPAdes) (version 2) | ecosystem: Environmental > Aquatic > Marine > Oceanic ... | reverse complement strand
TATCTCATATTATATATGAATGATTTCACGCATAATATAGTAAATAATAAACCCAATACTAACATCATAATTTTGGATAAATCAGCCCAAATATTATTAAAAATATTTCCACTAATTAATCCTCTAAATATATCTAATCCTCCAAGAAATACTAATATCCCTATTAACACTACAATGTGCATTAAAAATTTTTTCTTATCTGAATATTTTTTTGCAAATATAGAGAAAATTATAATTGGGATTCCTAAAACAGTAGGAATTAGAGAAGTAAAAGATTGACTATTACTTATCAAAGTAATTGAGATTCCCCAGATAAAAAGAAAAATACCAAAAAAAATTGAGACATTTTCCATGGTATTCCCCAAAATAGTGAACTCTTTTTTCATTATAGGTTCCTCCTCGTCTTATAATCACTTACTTTTGATAAAGTGTTAATTATAAAGAATAGAATAAGAATTTATTCCATAATAATTTTAAAATAAGTCATTTTAAAATTATAATATAGGTCACCCCCGATGGGTTGGATATCACCAGAAAGAGAATTATATTTACTGATCCTGGTGGAGGATCCCATCAGGGGATCAAAATCTAATGTAGATTATTATATACTAACAAATATATTTTGTATACACAAATATTATTTTAGAAAAGTATCTGACTATGGAGAATTAGTGGCTGTTAATCAGTGGTTACATAAAATACTCTAAACTAACCAAATTTTTTCTAGCAAAAATGAGATAACCCGTATGTTACCGTAGAAGAAATGTCAGGGATGAAATGGTTGGAAGAAAAGGCAGAAGATTCTGCGCCCATGGACACCTATATGGACACCTCAGAGCAGTCAAAAAATGAAAATACCCGTAACTCATTGAAATCATGGTGGGCCAGGCAGGACTTGAACCTGCGACCGGACGATTATGAGTCGTCAGCTCTAACCAACTGAGCTACTGGCCCGAACCAATACCATCATTTTAGCTTTCATTTCGGCGTTAAAACAAGACTTTTCGAAAACAAAGTACTGATGAATTAACCTCATCTATCTGGAAATCATATCAATTTGGCAAAAGCGAGAAGCGCATCATAGGTGGGTGCCTTGTAAAAAAGCGTTCAGAAGTTTTAGCCATCCTCAGCAAAAATGATTCTTCCCAAGGACGACCCATTATCTGCATTCCCACCGGCAACCCCTTTGCATCATAACCGACAGGAAATGAAATAGCAGGGAAACCACCTATATTTGCCTCTGGAGCGTAACGCATTAACTCCGTTAATGTACTGAGATCTGATTCACCATTTATCAGGGCATCCGGAAGAATAGGAGGGGCTGTACAGGCCGTTGAAGGACTGACTATAGCATCAACGCGCTGAAAAATTTGTGTTATATTTCTGATCAATTCTGCACGTATCCGCTGTGCTTTTACATAATCGCTACCTTTAAACTCTTTCGCCAGCGTGAGATTAAGTAATACATCCAAACCAAAAGGTTGTCGAAATATTTTAAAATAAGTCTGCAGAGAAGTCAGCATTTCAGTTGCTAATGTAACAGCATGAGCTATACGTACTTCATTCAATTCAGGAATTTCAACTTCCTCAATGGTGGCACCTTGAGCTTTAAAAGCATCCAGCATATGTTCACAGTTTTGAACAATATCAACAGATGCGTGTTTAAACCATGCAGAAAAAATTCCTAATTTCACTCCTTTTAAATTTGCGTCATTATAATCTTGCAGATCAACGGGAGGCTGATTTTGTGTAAGGCCTTGTCTGATATCCGGTCCTGCTAGATAAGAATAGGCCAGAGCTGCATCATCTACAGAGGAGGCGATTGGACCAACTGTCGAAACACTCCAAGAAAGTGGAGCAGCACCGGCAGAACTGATCCTCCCCCAAGTTGTTTTTAGACCGACCACACCGCATAAACTGGCTGGAATACGGATTGACCCTCCACCGTCAAGCCCAAGCGCAATTGGTGACAAACCTGCTGCTACGGCAGCCGCAGAGCCACTTGAAGATCCACCAGGGTAATGGTCTAAATGATGTGGATTCCTAGTAGTTCCACAAGGGATGTTGAGTCCCGTTACACCCAAACCAATTTCATGCATATTAGTTTTACCTACCATCAATGCACCTGCAGAACGTAGACGTGAAACGCTAGTTGCATCCTCTGCAGGAGGCTGAGTATTGTAAAATTTTGTACCGACCATCGTTGGAAACGGTGTCATATCCAACTCATCTTTCACAGAAATAGGTACCCCATCCAAAATTCCAAGTGACTCTCCACTTTCATAACGTTCGGTTGAAGCTCTAGCCTGTTGCATAAGTTCTCGTTCTTTCCAGGCAATAAACGGGCGAAGTGGTACTGCACTTTCTTCTATGCTGCGGACAATATCCAGCAATCTTAAGGCAACATCTGTTGGAGTTGTTTTTCCTTCAAGATAAGCCCGGTGAAAATCAAAGGCTGTTTCCGGTTGAAAGAGATTTTGTTTTGAGGAATTTATTATTTTTTGATCCAGCACATGTGGCTGCTTTTTATCTACTAAATCAATAAACTCTTTGATGGTTTTTTTTGCAGCCGCTGAAGTTATTTTACTTTCTATAGGATGTATCGGTGCCATCACTGGGAAATCTTCAACTTTACTTTTTCTTAAACTCGACAGTCCTGCCTGTTTTAGTAAAAAAGGAATCAGCAGTAACCGAATTCCAGGGGTTCTTAGAAGGCTCACCAATATTTTGAGTGTACGGCCGCTTGTCCTTGGAATACTAACACTTTTAAGGTTATAAACAGGATTTACTTTTTTAGCAAAAGGCCACAAATTAAGCATCATCTTTTTTGTTTTGCCTCGTGCGAATTTATTTTTTTTTCCCTTAGTGTCCATATTTCTCTCAATTATTCACTGACTCATGAGGAAGTTCACAAACAAAGCACACTCCATCGCTAACGTCAGGATCGATCGAAATTTTTCCACCATGTGCTTCTATAATTTTTTTTACTGTTGCCAATCCAAATCCATAACCTTCTATATCGTAATTCAAGCGTGCATTTGTTTCAAACACTTTGTCTTGATGCTCCGTTAAAATCCCGGGACCATTATCGCATATCCAATATTTTAAAGCTTCTTTAGTTTCTTCTACTCCAAATTCAATCTTAACGGGATTTTTTGAGCCTCTGTATTTGATCGAATTAGCAATCAGATTTTGCCATACTTTCAACATCCGAATTGGATCACACCAAACTTGTGGCATTTCAGGCAGCTCAACAAAAGTTACCATACCTTCACGTTCTGCATAATCAAAATTTTCAATCACTTTTTTGATTAGTTTAGTCATGGAAACTGATTCCAACTTACGTATAACTTGTCCAGCTTCAGCATAATCCAGTTGAGTATTAATGAAATCAATCATTTTGTGGAAAGTCACTGGAATACGTTCCAGAATATCTTTTAAGCTTTCATCCTCGATTAATTGCGGATATTCATTATTGATCCTATAAAGAAACAAATCATAAAGACTAGCTGCCCCTACTATTGGTGATTTCAAATCATGACTGACTGTGTGAGAAAAACTGCTTAATTCCTGCTTTTTTTGGAACAATTCCTTATTTAGTTCTTTGATTCGATCAAGATTTTCTTTCGTACGTAGAGCAGATCTTACACGGGCCACTAGAGTGGTACGTTCAAGTGGCTTATGAATATAATCCACTGCTCCCGCATCAAAAGCATCTCCTAAGGAGTCGATTTCGTGTTTGGCAGTAACCATTAATACAGGAATATCCTGACACTTAGGCATTGATTTTAGACGTTTCGTCGCTTCAACACCGTCCATTTCCGGCATCATAATATCCATCAGAATGCAGTCAGGACACCAATTTTCGAGAATCTTCAAAGCTGCTATTCCGGATGATGCTTCTCGAAATTCACACTTGATTTGATTACGCAGATGATCTTTAATCAGCAAACAGTTGTCCTCAAAATCATCAACAATCAATATTTTTTGGATAGCCTGATGCTGCTCATTGATTGGCATCTATTATTTTGTGAATTACATGTGATGGTTTAAGATAAACTTTAAATCCAATAATATGTCATTTGAGACATGGGAAAAATCAAAACAATATTAATATTCATGAAATATATCTACAACTTTGCGTTTTTTATATAAGAAAGTGGATTTATTTTAACAGTCAGAAGATTGTAGAAACCAAATTCCAGAAAAATAATTCAAGATAAACTGTATTCTATAGCAAATTCGGAGAAGAATGAAGTTAGATTATTAAGGAGGTATTGGAAAGGCTCAAGTAGTTAGATCGTACTGAAGAGAATTAATTCATAAATTACCAACCTAATTTGACATTGCGTCAGTATTTGGAAAATGAGAAACTTCTCAAACGTAAAGAGTTCATCACTACTGAAAGTGAACTGAAAGACATTGCTCCCGCAGCGAACATTGGATGTAAAGCTGGACCTCCAAAAGATACGAGCAAGCCGGCTGCAATCGGAATTCCGATAGCGTTGTACCCAAATGCCCAAAACAAGTTTTGTCGAATATTCTGTAAAGTCGCCCGGCTGAGTTGCAGCGCAGCAACCACGTGCCGCAAATCATTTTTCATCAGCACCACATCCGAAGTTTCCATCGCCACTTCTGTTCCAGAACCCATCGCGATTCCGACATCAGACTGTGCCAACGCCAAAGCATCATTGATTCCGTCTCCGATCATCCCCACTCTAGCACCTTGTTCTTGGTACTGTTTTACAATTTCAGATTTTTCTCCCGGAAGAACTCCAGCATGTATTTTTGTAATCCCAATTTTTGAAGCCACTGCTTCCGCTGAACTTTGATGATCTCCTGTCAGCATCACCACTTCCAGTCCCAATTGCTGAAATTTAAGAACTGCTTCCGAACTTTCAGATCGCACCTCATCCTCTAGACAAATCACGCCTGCCAAACTCTTGTCAATTGAAACAAAAATCGGAGTACTCCCCGAAGGAACTTTTTTTGTCAATTTTTCCAAGACCTCGGGACAAATATTTTCTGCACACATCAATGCAGAATTACCGACGAAAACCTGAGGATTATCCGACACGTTTTTTCCTTTGCAAACTGCCTTAACACCGAATCCAGTTTGTGATTCAAACTCAGAAATTTCCGGTAATGTAAAGTCCTCTTCCAGGTTAAGCTTTTCCGCTTCTGCAACCACAGCTCTACCAAGTGGATGTTCTGACCCCTTCTCCACTGCGGCAGCAAAACGCAGTACCTCCGTCGCATTTAATGCAGGACTTTCATTTTCACCATCAACTGTCAGAATTTGCGTAATATGCGGACGACCTTCGGTAAGTGTTCCTGTTTTGTCAATAATGATTGTGTCCAGTCCGTGCGCCACTTCAATTGCAGGTGCATTCCGGAATAGAATTCCATGCTGCGCTCCTTTTCCTGTACCAACCATAATCGCGATTGGTGTAGCGAGTCCTAGAGAACATGGACAGGCTATTACCAGAACCGCGACCGTGTATGATAAAATTTCATTAGCGGAAGCTCCGGAATACCACCAGAAAAACCCGGTAATGGCCGAGATTACTAAAACCACCGGCACAAAAATTCCAGCTACCTTATCAGCTAAACGTGCCACGGGCGCCTTGGCTAGCTGAGCGTTTTCAACCAAGCGAATGATTCTGGCTAGCGTTGTTTCACCTCCTACACGTTTTACACGAATTGTTAGTAAACCATTGGTATTGAGTGTCCCTCCGGTTACTTCAGAACCTTCTGTATCAGTATCTCCTGATATTTTTTCAACCGGAATCGGCTCACCTGTCAGCATTGATTCATCTACAAAACTAGAACCTCCTACAACAATTCCATCAGCCGGAATAATACTTCCTGGACGTACCCGCAAAATATCTCCTGGATGTACAAAATCTATCAAAATGTCAGATTCTTTTCCCTCATGCACTAGAACTGCTTTCTTTGGACGCAGCTTGAATAACGAACTGATGGCTGCTGAAGCAATGCTTTTACTTTTGGCTTCCAGTGATTTACCCAACAGAATAAGAGTGATGATCATACTTGCGGTTTCAAAGTAAAAACCTTCCGCATTCAACTCTGTTCCAAACATATTCCACAAACTAAAACCAAATGCCGCAGCAGTTCCCACGGCAATAAGCGTATCCATGTTCGGATTGAGATGATAAATAGTAAATAAACCTTTGCTATAAAAGTCACGTCCTGCCCAGAGAACCGGCAAGGTCAATAACAGTTGAATCATTCCGTAGCGCAATGGTTCTTTTGCTGGCGTAAACAAGTCTGGCAGCCGCATACCCAACATAGGTCCCATAGCCAACAAAACAAGTGGTATACTAAACGTAATTGCTAACGACATTTGTCTGCGGAGCTTTAAATATTCCTTCTTCGATCGTTCAGATGGTTCAGGAGTGTTATCCAAATCGTTTAGACGCTGCGACTCAAAACCCACAGATTCAATAGCTGATTCAAATTTTGATGTATTAGCTATTTCAGGATCATAACTGACAGATGCCCTGTTCAAGGTAAAATTTACTTCAGCAAAAAAAACTCCATCGACGCCAACTAATGCTTTTTCTACAGAACTTACGCAGCCAGCACAAGTCATTCCTTTAATGTCTAATTTGATAATTTCTATTCCCTGTTCCATCTTTTTTTTAAACTCAAAAATCAAAATATTTTAAACCAAATATACTATATAGGGGTATAAAGTTATTATCAAGTTTTATAGAGCTTCCCAATCCTCCCACTTTGATGTAAGATTGAAGTTTTCCTTCAATAGCAATTAGACCATGAAGAGTAGCAAAATATCTAATACCCAAGCTCAATTAAATTTAATTCCATTGGATTTTAAAGAATATAGCGTCGAAGAAGTAAAAAGCCGTGCGTTAGTGTATTACGAAAATATGAAAAGTCGGCGAACTGTTCGTAATTTTTCGCAACGTCATGTACCACTGGATATTATTCAAAATTGTTTGCGAGTGGCTGACTCCGCGCCGAATGGAGCAAACCAACATCCGTGGCATTTTGTGGTCATTTCTAATCCGGAAATCAAGAGCCAAATTAGGAAGGCTGCTGAAAAGGAAGAGCAAGATTTTTATAAAAGCCGTGCAACCAGTGAATGGCTTAAAGCTTTGGAGCCATTGGGAACGGATGAACACAAACCTTTTCTGGAAAGCGCTCCTTATTTAATTGCTATTTTTGCCAAGGTACATGGTGTTAATGAACAAGGTAAACGCGTAAAACACTATTATGTCAATGAATCCGTAGGCATTGCCACTGGATTTTTGATCAGCGCCATTCACCAAGCAGGATTAGCTTCATTGACTCATACACCAAGCCCAATGCGCTTTCTCAATAAAATCTTACATCGGCCAGAACAGGAACGCCCCTTTTTGTTACTGGTCGTAGGTTATCCTGATAAAAATGCAAAAGTTCCAAATATTAAGCGAAAAACTTTGCCAGATATCTCTACTTATTTTTAAGAGATAACATTCTCTAAATAAAGATAAAACATAATTTTTATGAACTCTGGGCTTAAATTTTTTAGTCGGGAAGTAAAGTTGATGACACCAAAATCTCACAAATAATGATATCCATTTTCATGGTAATTTTCGATATTTACGCTTTCAAATTTTCTATGATTTTTTTATCATTATTTTTTACTTGAATAGTTCGAAATTAGAAACCTAATACAAAAATATGTCTGCAAATCATGAATTTTTTAATCTAAATTTTTCTGACTATATGATTCATTATTCTTCAAATTTCGACAAAAAAGACTCAAAAACTGTTAACGGAAGAGTATCTTGAAAACACAAACACCTCAAACAATTTATCTCAAAGATTATAAGCCTCCAGAGTTTTTGATCAATACAGTTGATCTGCAAATTGATTTAGCTGAGGAATGGACAACAGTTAAAGCACAACTCAACGTCCAAAAAAATTCCGCATCCTCTGAAAACAGCAAAACATTAGTACTAAACGGACAGAAAATGGAACTTTTGGCAGTCAGTTTAGATAATATCGAATTAACTCAAGACCAGTATCAAGTTGATGAATCAAAACTGACAATAACTGATGTTCCTGAAAAATTTGTATTGACAACTGAAGTGCGGATTCAACCCCAAAACAACACCGAACTTGAGGGACTTTACAAATCTAGCAAACTTTTCTGCACTCAATGTGAATCAGAAGGTTTCCGCAAAATAACATATTTCCTAGATCGTCCTGATGTAATGTCACTTTACAGTACGACTATTTCCGCAGATCCTAAACTCTATCCGGTATTGTTATCAAATGGCAATCTGCTCGACAGGGGAAAACTAACTGACGGCAGACATTGGGTAAAATGGGAAGATCCATTCCCAAAACCGTCTTATCTTTTTGCACTGGTCGCCGGAGATTTACTAAACATTGAAGACACATTCCTTACATGTTCAGGACGTGAGGTAAAATTGCAAATATACGTAGAAGCGGAAAATATTGAATTTTGCGATCACGCTATGCAATCACTCAAAGAGTCTATGCGCTGGGATGAAGAACGTTTCGGGCGGGAGTATGACCTAGATTTGTTCATGATAGTCGCAGTCAATGATTTCAACATGGGAGCAATGGAAAACAAGGGACTCAATATTTTTAATTCCAAGCTGATACTAGCCTCTCAAGAAACTGCTACTGATACAGATTTCTACAATATCCAAGGGGTTGTCGGTCACGAATATTTTCACAATTGGTCTGGGAATCGTGTCACCTGCCGTGACTGGTTTCAACTTAGTCTTAAGGAAGGTTTCACTGTTTTTCGTGATCAGGAGTTTTCCTCCGATCTTAATGCCAGGGCAGTGCAGCGTATCACAGATGCCGACCGCTTGCGTATACATCAGTTCCCTGAGGACGCTGGTCCAATGAGTCACCCTATACGTCCAGATTCTTATATGGAAATAAACAACTTCTACACCATGACAGTTTATGAAAAGGGTGCGGAGGTAGTACGTATGATTTATACTCTTTTGGGCAGAGATAATTTTCGGAAAGGCACTGATCTTTATTTCGAAAGACATGATGGTCAAGCCGTGACATGTGATAATTTTGTCTCTGCAATGGAAGATGCAAACCAAGTTGATTTGCAGCAATTCAGACGCTGGTATGGTCAGTCTGGTACTCCCGAACTCCATGTCAGCAGCTCACATGATGCGGAAGCTAAAACGTATTCCCTGACAGTTCACCAATCGTGTCCGAATACTGTAGGTCAAAAAGGATTTTATGCTGAAAAATCGCAGAATGACTTGCATGAAATACAAACAACGCCGGTTGAAAATCAAAACTCCACCCAGAATGCTAAACAATCCTTCCAAAAACAACCTTTTCATATTCCTTTAGCATTGGGTTTACTTTCCACAGATGGCAATGATCTACCATTAAAATTATCAGAATCCACTGCGGATAAACTTACGGATACAATAATCCTAGAACTCCGCAAGAAAATTGAAACTTTTGTCTTTGAAGACATACCGATTGAGCCAGTTCCATCTCTTGGACGTGGATTTTCTGCACCGGTAAAGTTACATTTTGATTATAATAATGCTGACCTAGCCTTTTTATTGGCCAATGACACTGACGAATTCAACCGCTGGGAAGCTGGTCAGCAACTGATGATTCGGATTTCATTAGAACAAATCCAGCGTTTTCAAAATAATCAGCCTTTCCAATTACCTACTGAATTGGAAAATGCTTTCCGTAGCCTCCTCAATCAAACTGCAGATAGTGATCCTGCACTTTTAGCACTCGCGCTAAGTTTTCCAAATGAATCATACCTTGGCGAATTCATGGATATCATTGATGTGTTAGCAATTCATAAGACACGAAAATTTTTACGGACGGAGTTAGCACAAAAACTTCAGCCTGAATTTAAAAATACTTATCTCAATTTTCAGAATGAAGGTACATTTAAAATAGATCACCAATCGATGGGGCGCCGTAGCTTGAAAAATTTATGCCTCAGTTATTTATCTGAATTAGAAAGTTTAGAGATTCGCAAATTATCACTAGCTCAGTTCCGCAAAAACGAAAACATGACGGACGTTGCGGGTGCACTTGGAGTCCTTACACACATAGATTGTGAGGAACGGAAAGTAGTTTTTAAAGAGTTTGAAAAAAAATGGGGAAAGAATAAGTTAGTGATGGACAAGTGGTTTGCTTTACAGGCAATCTCGTCTTTGCCACAAACATTAGATAATGTTAAAGTACTGACAAATCACCAGGCATATGAAAAAAATAATCCTAATAAAATCCGAGCATTGATCAGCACGTTTTCACGCTTTAATCAGCTTAGATTTCACGCAACTGACGGTTCCGGATATGAGTTCCTAGCAGACCAAGTGCTAAGACTTGATACCTTAAATCCACAGACAGCCGCGCGACTGGTAAGCGTTTTTAATAATTGGAAAAATTATGCTGTTGTACATAAAACAAAGATGAATGATCAGTTGCAAAGAATACTCAAAATTCCAAATCTCTCAGGAGACGTTTTTGAGATTGTCTCAAAAGCTTTGGATTAGTTGGGGATGGTTTTTCTCAGATTTTTTTAAAAATTCAATCGCTCGAAAGCGGGAGCAACAAAAATTTATAATAACTTAATTCAACAATAATATAATTGAAACATGGATCCTAAATTATTTAAATTTAACACTTTAAGTTTGCATGGCGGCCACCGACCAGACCTTGAAACAGGAGCGAGGGCAGTACCAATTTATCAAACTACCTCCTATGTTTTTAAGGACAGTGACCATGCAGCTGCGCTCTATAATCTTGAGCAGGGAGGACACATTTACAGCCGAATTTCAAACCCTACAGTCTCAGTACTTGAAGAGCGAATTGCAGCCCTTGAAGGGGGAACAGGAGCAGTAGCTACAGCATCAGGACAAAGCGCGTTATTTGCAGCAATCATGACCTTGATGGGACAGGGAAATCACATCGTTTCCTCTTCATCACTTTACGGCGGTAGCATTAACCTTTTCCAGCATACTTTGCCACGCTTCGGGATAGAAACCACTTTTGTAAATCCTCGTAAGCCAGGAGAATTTCGTAAGGCTATCCGAAAAGAAACACGCCTCGTTTTTGGAGAAATAATCGGTAATCCTGGTCTTGAAATTTTAGATGTTCCTGAGATCGCAAAGATAGCACATGAAGCTGGTTTACCATTATTGATTGACGCGACATTCAACACACCATATTTGTGCCGTGCTCTTGAATTGGGAGCAGATTTAGTTTCACATTCGGTTACAAAATGGATGGGAGGTCATGGGGTTGCGATAGGTGGGGCCGTGGTTGAAGGTGGACAGTTTGACTGGGAAGTTGACGGAAAATTCCCGACGCTTACAGAACCATATGCCGCTTTTGAAGGGATAAATTTTTTCGAAGAATTCGGACCCCAGGCTTTTTCAATGAGAATGCGTTCCGAAGCAATGCGGGATTTCGGCCCCGCGATGAGTCCGCAAAACGCATTTTATATTTTACAGGGTTTAGAAACTCTATCTCTCCGCATGGATAGACACATCAGCAATACCGGTAAATTACTGGAATTTTTAAAGTCCAGTGAAGAAATCGCCTGGGTCAAGCATCCGAATTTAACGGATCATCCAGATCATGAACTAGCTTCACGAATTCTACCTAAAGGAGCTGGTTCAATCATTGTTTTTGGTGTCAAGGCCGGAAGCCCCGGTGGAGGACGTGAAGCAGGGGCAGCTTTTATAAACTCATTACAACTCGCATCTCATTTGGCAAATGTCGGAGATGCGAAAACACTTGTGATTCATCCGGCAAGCACGACTCATGCGCAAATGGATTCCAAAACCATGAAAAAGGCAGGATTGACTGAGGACATGATCCGACTCTCGGTGGGATTGGAAGATGTAAACGATATAATCGATGATTTTAAACAAGCCTTACGGAAGTCTGCAAAAACAAGAGGAACAACAAAATGAAACTAAATATCGCTTCTGGAATTTCTAATAAAAAAATACAAATATTCGCTGCCACCGGAGGAAAAGAACTTTCATCGAAACTTCCTCTAATAATTTTCCTGCATGGTGCAGGAATGGATCACACGGTCTGGAATTTACAAACACGGTATTTCGCATATCACGGTTATTCTGTACTGTCCATTGATTTTCCGGGACACGGGCGTTCTGAAGGGCCTCTAATGGAAAACATAGAACAAATGGCGGACTGGATTCCAGAATTGATTAATGTGACTGCTAAAATTTTCGGGAATACCGGAGCTTCAAAGTCTAAATTGAAGATGGCTTCTCTTGTTGGACATTCTATGGGTGCGCTAGTAGCACTTGAATGCGCGGCTCGATATCCAAAACTGCTAACTTCCATAAGCTTGCTCGGAGTTTCAGCAACAATGCCTGTGCATCCGGTTTTGCTGGAAGCAGCATCCAATTCTGGAAGATCTGAGAACAATGAATCGTTGGCTTATGATTTGGTAACTTCTTGGGGTCATGGTAGAACCGGTCATTTCGGTATTTCGCCGGTTCCAGGAATGTCTTTGATCGGAGGGGGGCGAGCATTACTGAGTTCATCCCCTAAAGCAGCTTTGGGCATCGGCCTTAAAGCATGTAATGCATATCAAAACGGAATGCAAGCAGCAAAAAAAGTAACCTGTCCCACTCTATGTTTGATGGGCAGCGAAGACAAAATGACTCCGCCAAAACAAGGTGAAAAACTCTCCGCTAAAATTGCAAACGCAAAGACACATCTCCTTCAGGATTGTGGACATATGATGATGCTAGAAAAATCATATCAGACTCTACAGGCACTCAAAGTTCATTTGAGCAGCACATAGACCTGCAAACATAATCCACAATTGTCAGATACAATTAATCGTGTGTTCCAAATGAGATTTGCATTTTTTTCCATGAAAGGCTGTTCCGCTCAAGATCAAGAGTCATGAGATCTTCGCCAATCAGTACCGGCCCCTTAAAATCCGTACTGACTGTGGACAATAATTTTTCACGGTCAAACTTAGGCGGAGCAAAATGCGTCAACATCAGACAGCGTACTTTTGCTTCAGAAGCAACCTTTCCGACAACACTGTCGAGCGTGTGATATGATGCTACATTTTCCACAGTTTTAGCTGTCCGGAGACCTACCGTAACTGGCATTTCATCATGAATAAAAACTTCGTGCAGAAGTACATCAGCCTTTTTGGCGGCTTCAATTAACGCAGGACAATACTTTGTATCTCCGCTGATAACCGCTTTTTCATTCTTAGTTTCAAAAACAAAACCGAATGCGTGTTTTACAGGCTCGTGCATTACTTTAACAGCCTTTATCTCCATTTCGCCGAATTTTATTTTAGTCCCGTTTTCAATTTCTGCAACTTCAACTTCAAGGGCTTTGGTTGAAGATCTTTGTTCGTGTGCAATTCTCTGTTCAAGCTCCGGTTTCCAGAGTTTCATCAGTTGATCGACATAAACCTTGGTTCCTCGGGGTCCGTATATCTTTTGAGGTTGAGATCTCCCCTGGTGCCAACTGGAAATAATGAGTTGAAACAAATCGACTATATGGTCCGAATGAAGGTGTGTCAGAAGCAAAGCATCAATCTCTTTTCCCGTCACCCCATGTTCAAGTAAACGCTGAGTAACCCCTGACCCACAATCAATCAGTATTTTTGCATCTTTTCCACAATCAATCAGAGCTGATGGTCCGTGTCTCTCCAAGTCAACCGAAGGACATCCGCTACCTAAAATGGTTAATTTCATTTTACTGTGATTTTCATCAATTTTAAAACTATACAGGGAAAGACTCAGACTCTTTCTATTAACATAGAAATCCCCTGACCAACACCTATGCACATTGTGCAAAGTGCGTAACGTTCCCTGCGCAACTGTAATTCTCTCATAGCGCTCAAAACCAAGCGCGCACCGCTCATGCCAAGTGGATGTCCCAGAGCAATTGCTCCGCCATTAGGATTTACACGCTCATCGTCATCGGACAAATTCAAGGCACGTATCACTGCCAAAGCCTGAGCGGAAAAAGCTTCGTTAAGTTCAATAACTCCGATTTTATCGAGTGAAACTCCTGTCAGATTGAGCAATTTTTGAGTCGCAGGAACGGGGCCAAAACCCATTATGCTCGGTTCAACTCCAACAGTTGCCATCCCAACTATTTTCGCGACAGGAATCAGCTCCTGTTTTTTTGCCATTTTCTCAGAAGAAACAATCAAAGCCGCTGCCCCGTCATTTACACCTGAAGCATTGCCAGCAGTGACTGAACCGTTTTCCCGAAAAGGAGTTGGCAATTCCCCAAGTTTTTCCAGTTTTGTTCCTGGCCTAGGATGTTCGTCCTGCTCAATCAAAATCGGGTCACCTTTTCGCTGTCCAATACTCACAGTCACAATTTCAGATGCCAAACGACCAGACTTCTGTGCTTGTCCGGCTTTTTGCTGCGAGCGCAATGCAAACTTATCCTGATCTTCTCGTGAAATATTATATTTCTCTGCCAGATTTTCTGCGGTTTCAGGCATGGAGTCAATGCCATATTGATTTCGCAGCAGATTGTTGACAAAACGCCAGCCGATTGTTGTGTCAAAAATCTCCGCATTTCGTGAAAATGCAGTACTTGATTTTCCAATTACAAAAGGGGCTCGACTCATGCTTTCAACTCCGCCGGCTATGATCAGTTGCTGATCTCCGGATTTAATTGATCTTGCAGCAATCCCTACTGCGTCAAGACCGGAACCGCAAAGACGGTTAACTGTCGCACCTGGGACAGTTAGCGGTAATCCTGAAAGTAAACTTGCCATCCGAGCCACGTTACGATTATCTTCTCCAGCCTGATTTGCACAGCCAAAAATTACATCGTCCACTGCTTCCCAGTCAACCCCTGAATTCCTTTCCATCAGGTTTTTGATAGGTATTGCTCCCAAATCATCTGCCCGGACACTTGACAAAGCACCACCATAACGTCCAACTGGAGTTCGGATTCCATCACATAAAAAAGCTTCTTTCATTTTGTTTTTATTTGCTCATTTGTTATAAATTTAGACTCGCTAAAAATATTTTACTTTTTTCATTCTACTTCATCTGTGTTATATATCTAAGATCAGTTTAAATAGTTTCATTTGAAACATCACATAATGATTACAGCTTTCCCAAGATCTATAATATTTTCTAAGCCATCAATAATAGTTAAGTTGTAAAAAATTCCTTAACTTATATTTGCCCTTGTACGCAACCACTCTGAGGTTTTGTAACGCTCAGCGTTTATCTGCGCTAAATTTTCAAGGGTTTCTACAACTGAATGCCACCCCCATTGCTCCGCCCATTCCAATGGACCTAGCGGATAATTAACACCTTTTCTCATGGCCAGATCTACCCCTGCAACATCCGCTACTTCTTCCTCCACTAGCAATGAAGATTCGTTTGCCAGCATAGCAACTGTACGAGTCACCACCATACCAGGAATATCTTTGATCACAGAAACTTTTTTCCCCAGGGACTGAAATAAGCCAACTGCCTGCTGCAAATCTTTATCTGGGCATTCCTGAGCAGGCGCTAATACTACACGTGAAGAGTATTCAAAATCTAGACATAAATCTATTGAAATCACGCTTTGCCCTATTTCGGAAGAGCGTTCAGTCGAGCTTTTTCCATTTGAAGGAACAACAATAGTCCCCTCAGAAAAGCGTATATTTCCATCCCCAGAATTATTTTGCACTGGTACTGATCCTCCTTTAAGTAATTTTTGCAAAGATTTAGGAAGTTTGCCCTGACCTTCAAGGATAACCGAATCAGGAGCAGGGGTAGGTTTAGCATTTTTCGCAGAAGAATTAACTTCATTCTCTCCATATTCAAAAAAACCTTTCCCGGATTTTCTACCTAATTGTCCTGAATCCACCAATTCTTTTTGTAAAACAGAGGGCTCAAAACGAGGATGCCGATGATAACTTTCCCAGATTTGACTAGACACTGCGTAATTCACATCAAGTCCGATCAAATCCATCAGTTCAAAAGGTCCCATCCTGAAACCACCACAGTCCCGCATAATTGCATCACAGTCGGCAGCATAGATCCCGTTTTCTTTGATAATCTCCAGTGCTTCACCGTAAAATGGACGAGCTACTCTATTGACAATAAATCCTGGACTGGAACGCACGTGTACCGGACTTTTCCCCCACTGTTCAGAAAGCTTGAAAACAGTATCCGCTACTAAAGGAGCAGTATGCTTTGAGCTTACAATTTCAACTAGTGCCATAACTGGTGCAGGATTAAAAAAATGCATACCAACTAAATGTTGCGGACGTTTCAAAACGTTACCCATTTTATTTAAATCAAACGATGAAGTATTTGTCGCTAAAATTACATCTTCTGCTACCAACGATTCCACCTCACATAATACAGTTTGTTTAATAGTAAGATCTTCTATGATCGCCTCAATCACAAGCTTCGCTTTTGCGAGTTCACCTAGTGTTTTTTGTGGACTTATATTTTCCAGAATTTGATCTCTTTTTTCGGTAGTAATTTTTTCTTTTTTCACAGAACGCTCAAGACGTTTTGCAATGTTCTCAATCGCTATTTGCAACTGCTGCTGAGAAACATCATAGAGCATTACGGGATGTCCTGAACTTGCTACAGTTTGCGCAATTCCTTCACCCATAGTTCCTGCACCAAGCACAGCGACGAGATAATTATTTGCCTCTATTTGCATTTGAAAATTTAATATTTTTTGAGTAGAATAGCTCTGAAAATTTCAATTTATTAAATAATTCAATTACTTTAGCTGATAAGATATATTCATGCAAATTGAAAACAAATAATACTTCAAGTATATGATCTAAATAAACAATTTAATTAAATAAATTTTGATTCGATGAAGACTCGTATAATAACAGTAATCAAATATATTACACTCTGATCAAAATTAGGATTGTCAAAATTTCTAGCTCACTCAATGCAAGAAGGTTAATCGTAAATAAATTTTTGTTAAATTAAGAGAGACTTTTTTTAATTGCAAATAATCCATACATTCATGAAAAGGGGTTAAATGAAACCACAAATTCACAAAATTGTCATCCAAGTTGAGGAAACGCATCACGAAATTGGCAAAACAATCGATCCGCCAACTAGAAAAGTAACAGTAGCAGCAGTAGTTAAAAATCCTTATGCAGGGAAATATGTGAAGGATCTTGAACCCCTTTACGATTTAGGTGCAGAAATCGGTGGTTTACTTGCTGAAAAAGGTGTAGCTGCTTTGAAAGTAGAACCTTCAAAAATTGTAAGTTATGGGAAAGGTGCTATAGTTGGATTGGACGGTGAAATCGAACATGCCGCTGCAATTTTACATCCCCGCTTCGGCAAACCGGTACGTGCTGCGGTTGAAAAAGGTGACGACATAATTCCTTCCACTAAAAAAATGGGAGGCCCTGGGTCTGTTTTGGTTATGCCATTGACCAACAAAGACAGTATTTGGAGTTTCGATCATATGGATGCGACTGAAATCAGCTTTCCCGATGCCCCACGAGAAGATGAAATCGTTGTGGCAGTCGCGCTTGCTGACAGCGGGAGACCACTTGCACGAATAGGATAAAATAATGTTCCAAAACTAATGTTACTAAAAATCATTCCCTAATTTGAGTCATAAGGAACTTAAGTGTAAAGAATATTTATAGACTCAGCTCAAAGAGCAACTCTCAAAAAATCATCTAAATCTGATTTAGATATTGAACTAATAACTAATAAAAAAGGAGTGACAATATGTTTAAAGCTATGATTTTACTCAAGCGAAAAGATGAGTATTCACAACGAGAATTTCGCAACTGGTGGCTCGGGGAACATGCTCAACTTGCAATTCAGCTACCTGGATTAAAGAAATTGTGCTTCAATCCTGCTGAAGACGAAGCAGCTTTGTATGATGGAGTGGCTGAACTCTGGTTTGAAACTGAAGGAGATTTTACAGAGGCTTATAAAACTGAACTCGGTAAAGCCGTAGCCGCTGATTCA
>Ga0208410_1000759_pt1 | contig 18040 bp, 13 predicted proteins | sample ETN02SmetaG_3_FD_185787 | JGI IMG/M metagenome (GOLD analysis project Ga0208410, IMG submission 185787) | Marine microbial and viral communities from oxygen minimum zone, Eastern Pacific Ocean - ETNP2014F10-02SV257 (SPAdes) (version 2) | ecosystem: Environmental > Aquatic > Marine > Oceanic ... | reverse complement strand
GTTCAATCGTTTTCTCTGTTCCATCGATTCCTTCCTTCGCATCGTTCGTCGGTCGTTTCCGTTTTCGTCGTCACCCGTCGCGTCGCGTCGCGTCGCGCGTTGTCGCGTCGACACCCCGGTCCACGCGCGCGTCGCATCCATCCATCGAATCCGATCGCATCCCGATCGGGTCGGCTCGGTCGCCTCCGGGGACGATTCGTCTCGTCCCGTCCCGGGCCTCATCGACGAGTGGTGACTCGTCAACGTGAGACCCGACACGTCACGGCACGGCACGTCCCCAGACGCCGTCTCGATCGATCGATCGCGGTCGGTCGGACACGGGGACACACCCGCGTGTGTGGGGACGGTCCCCACGCGCGGTCGGTCGGACACGTCCCGGTCGAGGGGAATGAAAATGAAAATGAACATGACCGACAGACGGAGACGCGCGCGAGAGAGACGACGCGTGGGAAGACAAAGGGACGGACGAGACGAGACGAGACCGACGCGCGCGTGGAGGAGGTTGAGGAGGTCGATGCTGATGCGGACGCGCGCGTCGTCGACGATGACGATGACGAATCGGTCGCGTCTGCTGCATCGGCATCACGGCGAGAGGGATCATCATCATCGATCGATGCGGTGTGGTGGTCGACCGCGCGTTCGCGAGCGTGGGTCGTCGATGAGGATGACGCGGACGAGGACGGCGATGGCACTGGACGCGGAGTCGTGGGGTGGGCGTGGTGTGGGTGCGCGACGACGACGCCGGGCGGCGGCGGTTTCGGCGTTTTCGGCGTTTTCGGCGTTTTCGGCGCGCGCGGACGAGGCGTCCGAGGTGTCTTTTTCGAAGGCTCAGGCGAACTACGTGCAGTCGTTGGAGCGAGAGATCGCGCGCGCGTCGCCGATATCGTCCGAGGCGTCGCTGGCGGATTGCGCGTACGCGGTGGCGACGTCGTCGGCGACGATGCCTCTGCGAGATCGAAAGATTTGTGCCTTGGCGTCGCGCGCCGTCGCCGCCGTCTGCGAGACGGGGATCGACGAAGAGGATGGGTCGTTACTCGTCGCCTTGGCGCTCAAGAGCGCCATCGAACGAAACGGTGACGATCGAGAGATTAGAGTCGTCGTCGGGTACGCCGCGGTGACGACGTACGACGCCGAGACGGGGGAGAGACGACGCGAGGCGCGCGCGCGCGCGTGGGTCGACGTCGAGGGAAAAATCGTCGATGCGTGCGCGCCGGGGACGGCGTTGTGCGAAGCCGCGAGACGCGCGGGCGTGGATTACGACGACGAGAGCGCCATGGTGACCGAATTCGGTCGAGAGACGTTAGACGCGAGCGGGTACGCGCCCTCGATCGATCACTCGCGCGCGCTCGTCGTCCTCGGCGTCGCCGTCCCGCTCGGCGGTTCCATCGCCGCGGCGTCGGCGAGACGCGAGGCGCAGATGACGAATAAAGGAGGGAAGAGGACGACGTCGTCGTCGAGTCACGGATTGACGTTGCGTCCGCCGCCGAGCGACGTCGAGGGCGCGGAGGAGGCGGTGCGTCGCGTGACGTATTACCGCGAGCGCGTCTTGGACGGTGGAATGATCGGTATCGAACAGTTTAAAGACGCGTCACCGCCCGAGGCGCGCGCGTGTTTCGACGTCGTCGCCGACGCCCTCGTCGAGACGGTGGCGTCGAGGGAGGATAGGATCACGCGAGTCGAGACAGCCGAGTGCGTCACGTAGTGTGTTGGTATAATATACGTATGTGTGTATGTGTGTGTGTATTCATCGCCGAAACGACGAAAGAGAGACGACGTTCGAGCGAGCTCGTCGGGACGGGCCGCCGCCGCCGACGCGCTTTTCGATTGATTACGAGCGATTCGACGATGTTCGCGTCACAGTCGCGCGCGTCGTCGCGGTCGACATGTCGAACGCCGCGAACGATCGTCGACGCGCGCGTCCGCCGCCTCCTCCTCCTCCTCCTCCGCCGCCGCCGCCGGGACGCGTCGTTCCCGCGTCCATCATCGGGGTCGAGCGTCATCATTACGTCGTCGCGTCGACGCCGATGACGTCGGTCTCGACGCTCGTGGACGCGCGAACGACGCGGGTGACGACGCCGCACGCGTACGCGCCCCCGGGCGCGCCGGGATCGGGCGGGTACCGCGTGCCCGGGGCGCCGGAGTCGAGCGGCGGGACGGCGGCGCGCGCGCGCGGAGACGGCGGGTCGACGGCGACGACGACGACGACGACGGCGGCGGTGGGGAGGGCGACGGGCGGAGGTACGGGAACGATGACGTCGAATGGTTCGTCTCGTGGACGCGCGGGGGGGGCGGTGGACGCGTCGGTGGTGAAGAAGAAGAGAAGAGTGTCGTCGGAATCCGTAACCGTCGCGGCGGCGGCGGGGACGCGCGTCGACGACGCTCCGGAATTGCGACCGGTGGACCCGATGCGTTTACCCGAGGACGTGCGCAAATATCGCGAGGAACGCGCGAAACACTGGCCGAGCGATCGCAACGTCAGGGCGAAGTTGGAGGCGGGCGAGGAGGAACGCGCGAGGGAGGCGCGGCGGCGGCGGTTGAGGGAGATTTTAGCGAAACAGCGCGAGATGGGACACTTTGAGGCGTCGCAAGAGATCGAGAAGGACGGCGACGGCGTCGGGGAGGCGACGACCGAGACGAAAAACAAAAAAGATGGGGGCGGCGCCGCGGTGGGGACCAAGGTGTGTCGGTTTTGGTTACAGGGCGGGTGTCGAAAGGGCGACGCGTGCGATTTCAAGCACGAGTCGGCGCCGAGCAGCGATCAGCGCTGTCGATTCTTCGCGCGCGGGAGGTGTAAATCCGGGTCGAGGTGTCCGTTTAAGCACGAACTCGCGGAGAAGAAGACGTCGGTCGAGGGTGGGAATCCACAGACGCTGTTGAAGAAGCTCTTGGACAAGGAAATTCGAAGAGACGAGGGGCGGTTGTTACAACTGTTTCGATTCTTCGTCAATAACGACTTTTTCGCCGACACCGGGGCGACGACGGCGCCTTGGATGTTTCCGTGGGTCGACGAGAGCGCGAAAGTTGTCGATAAACGCGCGGCACTGGCGTCGTTACCGCCCGTGGACGACGACGCGGACGAGGACGAAGGGAAAATCGCGGCGCCGCCTCGCGAAAAAATAGCCGTCGACGCCGACGAGGATCGACGCGAGCGCCCAGACATGGGATTTTTCGCCGCGTACGACAGCGACGACGGGCCCGAGAGCGCGAGCGATTGAGTGCGCGCGTGCGATACCGTAGGCTTTCGCGAAATCGTCAATCAAAGCTATCGTTCGTTCGTTTCACATCACCTATCGTCTATTTCTATTGTAGTTTCGGTTATTGTATCTTTGCCCCTGATTACCTCTCGCTCGCGGACCGCCGTGTTGTTGCGTCGGTGCGTCTTGCGGCCCACCGCCGCGTCCACCGCCGCCGTCGCTTCGTCGACGTTTCCCGAGATTGGACTGCGGCGGCGGAGGGGGTTGCTGTCGGCGTGGTTGCTGTTGTCGCTCCCGCCCGTCCCTTTGATTTTGAGGCGGTCCCCGCGAGCGGCCGTCCTGTTGACGCGACGGCGGTGGGTTTTGGCGACCACCTCGCCCCACGGGCTGCTCGCGACGAGGTTGGTGATGCTCTCGCGGCGGAGGCACCTGTTGTCGCGGCGGCGGCCGCACCGCGCGCACCTGTCGTTGAGGCTCGCGGTCGCGGTACTCTCTTCCACGTCCAGCTCGTCCGCCTCTTCCGCCTCTTCCGCCTCGTCCACCTCGTTCGCGACGATCGTCTCGCCGTTGACCCGATCCGTCCGCGCGTTTCTCCGAATCTGGCGTCGTCGTCGTCGTCGGTTTTTCCTCGGGCGTCGCCGCGGCGCATTCTTTCTCCTCGTCCGGTTTCTCCTCCTTCACCTCCGGCGCTTTCTCCTCGATCGGCGTCGCCTTCGCGTCCGTCCCCGCGGGCGTCTGGTCGTCTGTCTCCGCCGCACCCGTGTCCATGGCGTCCTCGTCCTCGACCGGGGCGTCCGTCGTCTCCGGGGCGTTTGCCTCCGTCGCCGCCGCCGCCTCCGTCGCCGCCGCGCGCGCCTCCTCGGCGAGCTGTTCGAGCTCACCTTCCATGGGTTCAATCTTCGTCGAGAGAATGTCTCGTCGCTCATCGCTCACCGCGCCCTCGTCCTCCTTCTCCTTCTCGGGTTTCGGCGGACGCGGATCCGGCACGCCCAAGAGTTCGGGAATGACGCTCTCCAATCCCTCGGCGGCGATTTTCGGCAACAGGTGCATGTGCTCGGCGGAGATCAGGCGTAACGCTCGCCAACGAAACACGGGGTCGTTCACGCGTCTGTACTGTTCCTCGACCTCTTGCGCGGGATCCATCTCGAGCACGCAGGGACCGAAAAACTCTTGCAACGTCGGCGGTCTGAGCGCGGCGCTCGCGTCGCCCAAATTCCACAGTCGGTTGAGTTCCTCGTTACCGAAATCGTACTTGAGATTCGGATCCGAGGGCGGGTACTGATCCGGCGGCCACTGCGAGTACTTTGGATCGTAATTCTCGGGCATCGGTTCGTTCTCAAAGTCGATGGGCGGTTTCTCAAAGCTCGGACACCCGTCCTCTTTCCATTTTCTCCATCCTCCTTCGTCGTCCACCAGCCTCGCGACGAGCGTCGCCGTCATCTCGGCGGCCGGACCCGTGCGCTTCAACAGTTCCATCACGCGATCGGTCAACTCCTTGATCTCATCGTCGACGACGTGCGCGGCGAACTTTTCCGTGCCCACGTGGTCGAGGAACAAAGCGCACTGAATCAACACTTGGCGCCTAAACAGGTAATCCGTCATTTGCAGCGGCAACAGCCGACGCGCCGTGAGGAAACGCAAGCCGATCAAATCCGCGATTTCCGACCCGACCGGCGCGTCTACCGTCATCGCCGTCTCACCGAGCGGATGCTCCTCGAACTTCTCCAAGACGACCCGCAGCGCGGCGCAAAACGTGTTCCACGCGCCGTCCTTGGTCATCGTCTCGGAAGGATTTTGAAAGTAGAGTTGAAGCGACCAAAACGTCTTGTGAAACGCCTCGTCCGCGCCGAACGCCCCGGCATCGTCCGCGTCGACGTCCTCGTTCGCGACGTCTTCCACCACCTGAACGTCGTCCGCGTCCATGGCGTCACCCTCTTCGTCCGCGTCCGCGTCTCGCGTCCACGCCTCTTGTTCAAAAATCGCCGTCACGTTCGCATTCGGCGTCCCGCTCAAGTTCAAACCCGACCGATCGCTCACGCCCATCAACCAACTCATGAGCACCGAGGCTCGTCCCTTTAATCTCGCCTCGCGCGTCTGTCGTCCCGTGCATCGCTTCATGAGCGCGATGAGCGTGCGAAGCGTCGTCAATTTCCCGCGTTTCCACACGCGCTCCTCTCGCAATCGACTCTTTCGCGTCTCGCACCAGCACACGACGTCGAGCGCCTCTCGCAGCGTGCACGCCTCCATCATCACCTCGATCGTCGTGAACAACGGCGCACCGCTCACACCGCACGATTCCGCCAGCGTGAGCGCGCTGTCCAGGAGTCTCGCCGCCGCGGAGGTTCCGAACGCGTCGGCGGCGTTCCCAAAGTGATCCTCCTCCTCGGCCGAGATCACGGGCGCGCCCTCGGTCGTCGCGCGCATGAGCGCGACGCCGTTTTCGCGCGTCTCTCTCACGAGCGTCACCGCGGCGCGATGGTAGGCGTGCTCGACGCACGGCGTCTCCGACGTCGGCAGAGGATCGTCCGCGTCGGGGACGCGCTCGAAGACGTTCGCGCGGGCGAGGGCGGCGGTGGACGACGAAGGGTCCACGGGGGAGGAGCCGTCGCGCGCGAGGGTGAGGAGAGAGTCCTCGAGCGCGCGCGCGCGACGCGCGAACTCGGACGTCAACGCCATGGCGCGCGCGCGTCGGCGTGTGAAGACGGTTTGAGCGAAACGCCGTCTCGGTGCTACAATTGCGTCGCGTCTAAAGCGCTAGAATCGAGTGGCGCGCGATGGCGCGCGTCTAAAAGTGTGCTAAGGTGTGTGCGGTGCTCACGGGTCTCGTTCCCATTCGTAGGGTTCGTTCGAGCCGTCGCGCCACTCGGCGACGGAGCGTTGGAGAAAATCGTAGTCGGGCGCGTCTGCGGGGCGTAAACTTCGCGCGTGCGATAAAACGCGTTCGAAAAAGTCCACGTCGTCTTCGTAATCGTCCGGCACGCGACCTTTGTCGACGCCGAAAGGGGTGAGTAAGGCGGCGCCGGAATCGACGACGCGTTTCGCCTTGGCGAGCTCGCGGACGTCCACTTCGTCGGTATCGAGCGCGCGAGACCAGGGTAAACGGCCAGTTCGAAGATACGCGAGCGTATAAATCGAGCTCTCCAAGTCGTCTCTCGGCGCCATCTTCGCCCCGGCGTCGACGTTTTGGCTGGAGAAGAGAAGAGTTCCTCGCCAGTCGTCTCGAGAGACGTCCTCGTCGAGGCGAGCGACGTACGCGTCATCGAAGCGTATCGCCTCGCCGAAATCCACCAAGACGATTCCGGTTCGTCTCGCATCGCCGCCGCGATGAATCTCCGTCAAGAGATTATCCGGCTTGACGTCGCCGTGCACGACGCCGTTTCGATGACACGCCTCGAGAGCGGTGAACAGACGCTTGGCGACGCGCGCCGTCGTGCACCTCGAAAACCCCGTTCCCATCGTCACTCGCTGACTGATTTGTTCCAGACTCTCCCCGAGTAAATTCATCACCATCACACGAGCCTTTCCTCCCATCACCGTCTGTCGGCCGCACCACAGGGGTTTGGGAAAACATCTGGAATCAGCCGCCGACAACGTTCGCAACAGTGAAAATTCCGCCTCGAGCGCGTCCTCGTCCGCGACGTCCACCACCTTCACCGCCACCGATTCACTCGTCGTCGCGTCCTTCGCCTTGAAAATGCGTCCGTACGCCCCCGCGCCGAGAATTTCGTCCGCCGCTTTCGCGCGAACCAAGTCGCGTTCCAACGCCGCCATCGCATCCTTCAATCTCAATTTTTTACTCTTCATCGCCCGTACCTCCGCGTCGCTCGCGTACGCCTTCTCCGCCGCCTCCAGCTCGGTCGCCATCTGCGCGTGCGCGCGACGCTCTCGCTCCAACGCGCGCTCCAACGCCTCCACGCCTCCGCCGCCGTCTCGGTCGACTCTTTGCATCTCTTCGAAATCGCGATGGTGCAGCGCCCGCCGCGCCTTTCTCGATCCCAAGATGGCGTGGAACGGTTCGATGACGTACGATCGTTCGCTCGGCTTGACTCCGGACGCGCGCTTCGCCGCGCTCGCCGAGACGAAGGCGCGTCCCCGAGCGCGCTGACGCGTCATCTTTCGTCGAAAATTACCCCTCGACGCGGCGTCGACGACGCGCGAGACGCGCGCGCGCGTCGCCTGCGTCATCCTTCGCGTCACTCTCCACCGCCCGAGCGTCTTCACGACGTCACGACGTCGACGAGTGACGCCCGAGCGTCAGTCCTCGTCGTCGTCTTCGTCGGGGACGCCGGACAGACGACGAAGAAACGTATTATAGACGTACCGATCGCCGAAATCCATGTCGTACCACGCGTTGACGGCGATGTCGAAATCGTGCGTGACGCCTCCTCGCACTCTGTGATACCACATGCTCGGAATGTACAGTGTTTCGCCCTCGAAGAGTTCGATTTCGGCGCTCGCGTGCGCTCGTCCCAGCGGCGAGTGGTTCAACGCGTCCTCGTCGCCGTACAGAGGCGCACCGTCGTCGTCGACGTCGAGCGCGGACCAACACACGCGTCTCGAACCACTCGGACGCATTCGTATTCGCCACGACACGCGTCCATCGCGCGCGTCTCGTTCGCGTTCGAAGACGCCCGGCGCGCACGAGACGAATTTCATCGCCCGTACGTCGCACGGCGGTCGTAAACTAAACCTCTTACTTCCTCGCACGACGGTGTATAGATTCTCATAGTGATCGGCGTGATAACTCGTCGTCGACGATGCATTCCCGATCCACAGATTCACCGCCTCGAGTCGTCCTCGGAGCGCCTCTCTCGCGAACGGAAACTCGAACGCGTCCCAGTCCAGCGCGCCCGGCGGAAGACGCGCGCGCGCGTTATCATCCTGTCCAGACAAATAAAACACCTCGTCCACCGTCGGTCGTTCGAACCAATCGAACAGCGCTCGCACCGTCATCGTCGTCGTCGCCGGTTCCACGAAGACGTTCCCATTCGTCGTCACCGGTTCGACGAAGACGTTCGCGTCCGCGTTCGCGTTCGCCGCCGCCGCCGCGTCCCTCCCGCGCGCTCGCACCTCCCCCTCCCTCGCCACGTACACCGCGTCCGCGCGACCGCTCGGGGTGACGTTCACCTCCACCTCCGCGTCATCGCCACCGACCGACCTCGCGAACGCGTCGCCGTCGACCCATTCCCGGCGCGCGCGCGCGAGCGCCGGGGACGTTTCGAGCGCGTTCGCGCCCATCACGCACGGCGCGTTCGCGCCCACGCGTCTCGCGAACTCGAGCGCGCTCGGCGCGCGATCGAAACGGGCCACGGTGAGGACGCCGTGCGCGCGCGCGGACGTCATGAGTCGATCGAACGCGCGCGCGGTGGTGGATTCCGTCGTCATCGGGGAAAAGGAACCGTCGCGCGCGCGAATCACTGACGACGACACATCTCGACGCGCGATTCGAGGAGAGAGGAGAGAACGGCGCGATGGCGTCGATGATGACGTGTCTCGTCGCGCCGGTGATGTCCTGTCTCGGGAGCTGTCTCGGGAGCTGCGCGTGCGCGGCGATGCCGAAGAGGGCACCGCCCGCGCGCGCGTCGTACGCGGTGCTCTTCGCCGCGGCGACGGTCGCCGCGTGGTGCGCGAGGGATGAGGGGGCGAAGACGTTGGCGCGGTTTACGTGTGCGTGCGCGCGCGCGAGAGAGCGAGCGAGACGCGGCGCGCGAGAGCGGGTAAAACGGTCATCGGGACGTTGACGAGGGGGAAAAATCGTCGACATCGTCGACGACGCGGTGGAACTCGAGGGTGAGAGACTGACGATGGGTGACGCGCGTGTTCGTCGTCGCGTTCGCGCAGGGATCGGACGAGGCGGTGCGGCGAGCGCGGCGTGGTTCAAGACGCAGGCGGTGTATCGCGTCTCGTGCGCGACGACGAGTTTTTTTCTCGCGCTCGCGGCGGCGTTGCTCGGGACGAAGGATCGGTCGGATCCTCGAGACTCGGGGATTCATCGAGGGAATTGGGGGTTGAAATTGTTGGCGTTCGTCGGGTTGCAGGGGATGATGATGTGTTGGGCGAGCGACGAGAGCATGGAGGCGTACGCGTTTTGCGCGCGATTGGGATCGGGCGTGTTTTTGGTGATTCAGATGATCATCGTTTTGGATCTCGCGTTCGCGTGGAGCGAATCTTGGGCGAGCGGGGAACACTGGGGATGGATCGCGGGTCTGTTGGCGTCGACGATCGGCATGTACGCGACGGCGATCGCGCTCTTCGTGGAGATGTACGCCGCGTACGCGCCGAACAGAGAGTGTCGACAAAACGTCGGCATGATCACCTCCGTCGCCGTCCTGTGCGTCGTCTTCACCGTCATCACGTTCCATCCGTCGTCTAGGGAGGGGTCTTTGTTACCATCGGCGGCGGTGACCTTGTATTGCGCCTACCTGTGCTACTCGGCGTTGGCGTCGGAACCGTCTACGTACGCGTGTCGACCGCGAACCTTCGCCGACGCCGACGAGGCGCTGAGAAAACCCGCAAACTTGGTGACGACGATGTTCACGCTCGCATCCGTCGTCTACGCCGCCGTGCGCGCGGGAGAGAGCAATTTCTGGGACATGGAACCGTCGAGCGAGGGCGGAGACCTCCGCCGAGCGCTCGACGACGGCGAAGACGACGAGGGCGACGACGAAGAGGGCGGTGACAAGGCACGAGGCCCCGTCAAGTATTCATACAGTTTCTTCCATCTCATCTTCGCCCTCGCCGCGATGTACACCTCCATGCTCCTCACGGGTTGGGGCGCGCGACGCCGGGACGACGCCGAAGCCGTCGGAAACGATTGGACGAGCGTGTGGGTAAAATTCTCCAGCGCCTGCGTCGCCGGCGCGATCTACGCGTGGTGTCTCATCGCCCCCGCGCTTTTCCCCGATCGTGAATTTTAATCCTCGCGCGTCGTCGTCGCGAGACGACTGTCCATCTCACTGTGTATCCATAGAATCAATACATCACGAGTCACGAACCGTCAATGAGTCCCCTCCACGACGCGTCACCACGCGCGGAATATTCCTCGAGCGCGAGACCGCGACGACGCGCGACGCCGACGAGGACGATCGACGACGCGCGCGATGGCGAAGACGACGAAAATCGGTATCAATGGATTCGGTCGCATCGGTCGATTGGCGTTTCGCGTCGCGTACGATGACCCGAGCTTGGAGATTGTGCACGTGAATGAGACGCCGGGCGGCGGCGCATCGTGCGCCTATCTCTGCGAGTTCGACAGCGTGCACGGACGATGGAGCAAAGGATTACGATTCGACGAGGAGAAATCGTGTCTGCGCGTGTCGGACGGGCGCGAGATTGGATTTTCGGCGTGCGCCGATCCCGAGGATGCGCCGTGGTCGGCGGCGGGGTGCGACGTCGTGTTGGAGTGCACGGGGGCGTTTTTGAAGATGAAAAAGCTCGAGAGCGCGTATTTCGGGGAGAAACACGGAGCGGTGGTGAAGAAGGTGGTGGTGTCGGCGCCGGTGAAGTGCGAGGGGGCGGTGAACATCGTGTACGGGGTGAATCACGAGGAGTACGACGCGACGAAGCATCGCGTGTTGACGGCGGCGTCGTGCACGACGAATTGCATCGCGCCCGTCATCTCGACGATTCATAAAGAGATCGGCGTGCATCGCGGAAGCATCACCACCGTGCACAACGTGACGAACACGCAGTCGATGGTGGACGCGCCGAACGTGAAAAAGGATGATTTGAGACGGGCGAGGAGCGGTTTGGTCAATTTGGCGCCGACGTCCACGGGGAGCGCCACGGCGGTGCAGCTCATCATTCCCGAGCTCAAGGGTAAATTGAACGGTCTCGCCGTTCGCGTGCCTCTCATCAACGGTTCGCTCACGGACATCGTCCTCGAGACGAAACGTCCGGTGACCGTGGAGGAGGTGAACGCGATTCTCAAAAAGCACTCCGAGGAGGGGCCGCTCGTCGGCATCATGGGCTACGAGGAACAACCGCTCGTGTCGACGGATTTCATCAACGACACGCGATCTGGGATCGTCGATGCGCAGTCCACGATGGTCGTCGACGGCACGCACTTGAAACTGTACGTGTGGTACGATAATGAGTACGGATACTCGTGCCGCATGGTGGACGTCGTGAAGATGGCGGCGGCGTCGATTTAATGAGCAAGCCTACAGGTAGAACTATTTAATTACAAGAGAGATCAGCACTCACAATCCGCGAATTGCTTACACTTGGGTTCGTCCACCGGGGGCACGTTTTCGTCCTCACCGCTCACGAGACACTTCACCGTCTCCAGATGTTCGGCGCCGCCGAGTTCGAGCGCTTTTAAAACCGTGCCGCCGCCGGTGAATAAATAATACGAGGGATCGATCGCCGCGGACATGTAGAGCGCCGGCGCGAGCGATTTAAACTCTTGAATCGTATCCCCGCCTCCAAAGTATTTCCGCGCGTTCTTATTCGCCGCGATGGCGTGATCGAGCGCCGTCGTCCCCTCGTGAAATCCGCTCGACGTGAACCCCATGACGGCGTTGACGAAGATGGTTCTCGCGCCGCCCATGACTGTTTTCACGCGTTCATCCTCGAACGAACTCGCGGCGACGTCTAAAAAGTACGCGTGGCTCGCGCCTGGTTGTAAATCGCACACCCGAATCGCGCGCGTGCGTCCTAAATCCTGCTTCGGCGCCGCGCACTCGCCCTCTCGAGGCACGCATCCGCATCCGGCCAGCGACGTCGACTCAACGACGACGGGTAATTCCACGATTTTCGCCTGCACCGTCGGATCGAGGAGCGTCTTGGCGTGCTCGACGTCCGATTCGCTCACTCCCTCGATCTTGACGCCGTATTTCGCGCACAGATAGGCGTTATACACCACCCCGCCCAAGATTAACGAATCGCATCGAGACGCCACCGTGCGCAGCGTCCCGAGTTTCGTGTCCACCTTAGCCCCCGCCACGATCGCCACGAACGGTCGCTCCGGGTTCAACACCGCCTGCACCGCGCGAAGTTCCTTTTGCATCAACAATCCGGCGTAACACGGAAGATATTTCGTGATGCCGACCGTCGACGCGTGCGGTTGCCACGACCCAAAGGCGTCGTTCACGAAGACATCCGCCAGACCCGCGAGTTGTCTCGTGAACGCCTCGTACGCGTCCGAACCCGGCGTCGACTCCTCACCCTCGAACCAACGCGTGTTCGGAAGATATATTCCACCGATTCGTCGCGCGCGTAAATCGTCCAATAAGAAATTAATCGACGTGTCCACGCTTCGAATGCCGCGCGCGCCGTCGGGCTGAAAACTCGGCGCCGCGAACGTCACCCCCAACTTGGCCCTCAACACGTCCACGATCGCCCCGACGCCGTCGTTCTCGTCGTCACAAACGATGTCACCGCTCGCCGTTCGCGGTCTGTTGACGTGCGTCATCAGGATTGGGCGTCCACCGCGCTCGACGATGTTATACAGCGTGGGCAACGAGCTCTCGATTCGGTGCACATCCTTGACCACGCCGCGTTTCACGCAGTTGTGATCGACGCGAACGAGGACTATTTTGTCGACGAGGTCGCGCGCGTCCTCTAATCGACGGACGCGGGACATGGCGCGCGAACACCGCGCCGCGCGCGCGAATGACGAGCATTTTCGTGGAATATTCTTTCGCCAAGATGGACGCGCGCGAGAGAGACTACAGCGCGCGACGCGGGGCGCGCGTGGTGGGGAAAAAGGCGCGAAAAGACGCGTGAGGATGTCTTCCGAGGGAAACACCGCGCGCGAGGGCGAGAGGACGAGCGAGACGAGCGCGAGCGCGATGGGCGCGTCGACATCGAAGACGGCGGAAAAGAAGACATTTTTGGGCCCGTTCGCCGTCATCTCTCTGGCGTACATTCTGTTCACGACCACGGACGGGGCGGTGCGGATGCTGGTGCTCATGCACGCGTACGCCAAGGGGTTCACGGCGATGGAGGTGGCGATCATGTTCACGCTGTATGAGCTGTGCGGGGCGGGGACGAATCTCGCCGCCGGCGTGGCTGGGGCGCGTTTCGGCATTCGAGGGACGCTCGTGGCGGGATTGACGTTGCAGATCGTGGGACTGGGGATGTTGTTCGCGTGGAAAGATTCGTGGGATAAGACGACGGCGATCGTCTTCGTCACGTGCGCGCAGGCGCTGTGTGGAATCGCGAAGGATTTGACAAAGTTGGGCGGGAAGACGGTGACCAAGCTCGTGACGCCCGAGGATAAGCAAAATTCGTTATTCAAGCTCGTGAGCGCCATCACGGGGTTGAAAAATAGTTTTAAAGGGGTGGGGTACTTCATCGGCGCGGCCATGCTGAGCGTGAGTTACGAGGCGGCGCTATGGATGCAAATCGCGCTCGTCGCCGCGGCGTTGCCGTTCGCGGTGTTTTGTCTGGACGAATCTCTCGGACGCGTGGCGAAAAAGAATATCACCATGAGCACGGTGTTCAAACAGAGCTATAACATGAACGTCTTGTCGCTCAGTCGCATGTTTTTATTCGGGAGTCGGGATTTGTGGTTCGAGGTGCCGCTGCCGTTTTTCTTGCGCAGCGCGACCGGAATGGGTTGGCCGCGTTCCGCCGTCGGCGCCATCCTCGCCGGGTACATCATCGTCTACGGACAATTACAGACGTGGACGCCGAAACTATTCTTGGAACCGCTCAGACAAAATCCACCCAACAAGTACGTGGCGGTGGTTTGGAATTTCGGCTTGGTGAGCGTGCCGCTCTTCCTCGGCGCGTTCATCCAATCCGGCGTCTTCCAAGACCATCCCGGAGAGACGACGGCGAAGACGGTCGTCATTTTTATCGGCGTGTTCGTCTTCGCGTTCCTCTTCGCCGTGAATTCCGCCATTCACTCGTATCTCGTCGTTAAATACGCCGACGGGAACAAGGTGGCCATCAACGTCGGATATTATTACATGGCCAACGCCTTCGGCCGTCTCGTCGGCACCATCATCAGCGGTGCGCTCTACTCCTACGCCGGTACCCCCGTCGAGGGATTCGCCGCGTGTTTCTGGACCAGCTCCGCCTTTGTCCTCCTCTCCGCCCTTCTCGAGCTGTACATCGACGACGACGCCGGCGGTCTCTCGTGCGGCTCGATAAAGTGCATTCGAGGCGTCGACGAGGAATCCACCGATGTTCCCGACGACAAAGTCTGATCGACACGACGCGACTCGCGCGTTCACATTCATTCATTAATAACGCATCGACACACCTAGGCGCCGCACCGCGCGCGAGTCATCCCCCGAGCGCGCCGCGTCGAATTCGCGAATCAAACGCGCCGCCGCGCCTCTCGCGTCCTCACACCGCGTCCTCCTCGCGCGCCGCCCCCTCCTCGCGCGACGATGCGCGGGGAATCGCTGTACGTCAGTAAGCGCGGGTCGTTCACCTTTGTCCTCGGTCTCTTCGCGAGCGCGGTGTTTCGTCGAATCAATCGCCTTCGGGATTCCCATCGGTCGCCGCCCGCGCGACTTCGCGTGACGTCTCACAAGCGTCCGGACGCGCGTCCGGTCGCGGTTCGGCGCCTGCGCGCCGGGGACGATCGTCGAGGGTTTCGCGCGCTCCTCGCGCAGCTCACCGAGGTGGGGGAGGGTGATTTTAAGCGACGTTTTCGTGCGATTCAGGATGGGCCCGAGTACGTGTACGTGATCGAGAGCGAGTCGGGCGATCGAGTGGTGGCGAGCGGGACGCTGGTGATCGAGAGAAAGTTTACGCGAGGGTGTGGGAAGTGTGGACACATCGAGGACGTGGTGGTGGACTCGAAGGAGCGAGGGAAGGATCTGGGAAGGGTGATGATCGAGGCGCTGACCAAGGCGGCGGAGGTGTGCGGTTGTTATAAAGTAATCTTGGATTGTTCGGAGGAGAACGCGGGATTTTATGAACGTTGTGGATACAGTAGAAAGGAGATTCAGATGGCCAAGTACTTTGTGTGAGTGCGGGCGGCGCGGGCGTTTTAATGGATATGTTACATAAGTTTGCCTTTGAAGTTGAAGTTGGCGCGTTCGGACGCGAGCGCCTGGCGCTCGTGACGTTTCACGACGTCGAGTTGTTTGGCGACGGTGCTCTGTAACGACGGATTTGCGTCTAAACACGCGAATAAATCGTCGCGCGCGGCGGTGAATTCGTGAAGGGCGAGGAAAGAAACGGATCGTCGAAACAACGCCTTGGCGTCGGTCGGGTCCGCGTCTAAAATCTTGTTCACTCGTTTCATCGCGTCGACGTGACGATGGAGCTTTTGTAGACTCGCGACCAGGTTGAGCGCGAGCGTGTGCTTCATCGCGTTCACGCGCTCGAAATCGGCTTCGTCCAATCCTCGCAGACTTTCGAGTTTATGAAGCGTCTTTTCGTACTTGGCGCGCGCGAGCTCGTACACTTCCGTCTTGAACAATGCGTTCGCCTCCTCCTTGATGACGAGCGCTTCTTCGAGCATGTCGCTCAAATCCGCCTTGTACCAATTCACCGCCGCGTCGAACGATTCCAACACGACGTCCCACTGCACCGTGGCGAGGGATTCGCTCGCGCCGTGTTCTCGCCCCGGCGCGTCCGATTGACACGTCTTCGCGTCGTACCCGCGCTGACGCGCCTTTTCGCCGAGCGTCAAATCTAAAACTACCCTAGACTCTTCCCGAGGAATCATCAATCTGATGGACGTCTCCAACGCCTCCGGTAACGCGCCGCACCCGAGTCGAAACTCGAACGGTTTCCCTTTCAACTTGGGATCGGCGCGCGTGTCGTACCTCGGCGCCAACGTCCGACGCGTGCCGACGGCGGTCGCCGTGGACAAGACAAAGTGCACGCGCACCATGCAATCATTCATGGGACAATCCGACGGGAAGTGTCCCTGGCCCTCTCGCGTGCGCGTCTTTTTCGTCGTGCCGTCGTCGAAGACGTCTCGCACTTGTCGCATCGCCGCCAATCGCACCTTGTACGCCACCCCGTCCGGGGCGTCCGAATCGTCACTCGGAAGCGCGGGAATCAATCGCATCGACGATCCCTTAGCTTTCGTCCCAAACCCTCCGTAATTGCTCCACACGAGCGCCTCTTCGTGCAGACGCATCGTGCGCACGGCGGCGTCGAGCGCCAGCGGCACTCGTCCGTCTCCCACCTCAAACGTCACCGTCTTCTTCTCCATAAACTCCTCCGCGTCCACCCCGCGCTCGGTCGAACGATGACGCACCAGCATCGCGCTCGCCTCGATCGTCGCCTCGAACGGCGGTCTCGGCGTCTCCCATCCGCTTCCCGAGACTGTTATCTTTTTCGTCGCTCGCGCGCGCCCGCCCGTCGCCAACGCCACGTCCGACCCGTCCCCACGCTCTCGCACGCGCACCGCCACCACGGGCATGCGATTCACCACCTCGACGTCGTACACCACGGCGTCACCCTCTCGCAATCTCGGATCCGGTCGTAACCCTCTCGTCTTCGCCGTCTCGTGCCCGTACGTCACGCTCCAGTCGCATCGAACGCGCCACCGAGCGCCCGCGCCCATGTTCATCAGCGCGATCTCCAACCCACGCGTCACGTCGCAGTGTTCATCCTGAAGCACCGCGCGTCGCGGAACGTCGGAATCGCCGTCGCGATCATCGAGCGCGATCCCCGAGCTCGTCGTCGCCGTCGCTCGATACAACACCTCGTCGTTCTCGCCCGGCGTCGTCTCGTCGCCATCGCTCCATCGTTCGAGCACGCGAAGCGCCGCACCGCACGCGCGAAGCGTCTCGCGCGCGATCGACTCCCTCGACCGCTCGCTCGCGTCGTCGAACGGGACGTAGGGCGGCGGGAGGATGGGCGCGCGCTGGCGCATCTTCGTCAACCATTCGACGAAATCGCGTCGCTCGACGCTCGGATCCGCGCTCGCGAGCGTCGCGGACATGTCGACGAAATCACGACGACGCGCGTTCGAGAGACGACGACGTTCGCGCGCGCGTCGTCGCGCGTCGGTGACTGCCGATGTGTTCCTACGAGATGTCTTTTCATTCATCTTTACAACGGAGAACGAATCACCGCGCGCGCTCTCCTTCACCCCCCGTCGCCGAATACTCCCCAATCTCGAACCTCGAACGTCTCCATCACCCCACGCAACGCCTCGGACGGCGTCTCGTCGCCTCGACGCACGCGCGTCTCGTCGCTCGGCGCGGCGTCGTCGCCGCCGGGCGTCCTCGGCGCGCCCGCGAACGCGAACGGTCTGCAGTGCCACACCAACGCATCCGTCTTCGCTCGAGGCAGACGAATGATCGCACCCCACACGTCGACGTCGTTCACATCGGTCGATCTCGATTTCGACGCGCGCATGACGCCGTACGCGACGACGACGTCCCCGACGCCGTCGTCGGCGCCGGCGCCGCGTCCCGAGACGGACGCCGTCCCCGAGGTCACCAATCGTCGCTCGATCGCGTCGCAAGCGTCGCACGCGTCCTCGAACGCGAACGCACCGAGAGATGACCCCGTTCGGTCCTCGATCGCGTCCACGAGCTCGACGATGACGGTCTCGTCGCGCGCGCGGTCGACGAAAATCTCTTGATGGTTGGGAATGGAAGGCATGAAGGTGGACGCATCCTCGAACCGAGCGTCGAGCGCGCACGCGAGGGCGCCGCCGAAGAGTCGTCGCGGCGAACGAGACGCGTTCGGTGGCATCGTCGCGTCGCTCGTCGACGGCGTCGTCGTCGTCGTCGGTGTGGCGGGCGCGTCGCCACGTGACGAAGAGCAAAAAGAGGAATGAAGATGAAGCCGTCTTTTGAACAGACTCTTTTCTGAATGTTGTTTGGATTGGATTGGATTGGATGATTGGATCGAAAGGATTGAAATACGTACCTACAGAACGGGTACACAACAGTACTGGATGCGTCACGACT
>Ga0208410_1000758_pt1 | contig 18052 bp, 10 predicted proteins | sample ETN02SmetaG_3_FD_185787 | JGI IMG/M metagenome (GOLD analysis project Ga0208410, IMG submission 185787) | Marine microbial and viral communities from oxygen minimum zone, Eastern Pacific Ocean - ETNP2014F10-02SV257 (SPAdes) (version 2) | ecosystem: Environmental > Aquatic > Marine > Oceanic ... | reverse complement strand
ACGTTGGTGACGTTCAGGAAGAACTCCTGGTAGGTCTCCGTGCCGTCGTCGTCCTGGACCGTGACGTTCGCAGTGTGCGCGCCCACGTCAGCCTGGGCTGGTGCCGCGGTGATCACGCCGGTGGCGTCGATCGTGGCGAAGGAGGCGCCTGTGATGGCGTAGGTGAGGCTCGCGTCGGGGTCGGCGTCGCTGAAGTACCCTGAGACGTCGATTGTGGTCGATGCGTCCTCGAGGACCGCCTGGTTCGGTATGGCGGTCGAGGCCGGATCGTTGTTGTCGATGCCGACGATGGCCGTGGTGTTCGCGCTCAGGACAGTGGTGGATCTTCCAGCCGTGTCGTTGTAGGTCATCGAGACTTGGATCAGGTTCCCCGTGTCGCTGTTCACGAGGGCGTAGGTCGACGAGGTGGCATCGGCGATGGCCGCACCGCCGCTGTACCACTGGTAGGTCTCATCTGTCATGTTCATTCCGTCTTCGTCAGAGACTCCTGAAGTGTCCGCGGTGAGAGTCTCGCCCTCGGTAAGGGTCCCTGTGATGACGAGATCGCCGACTGGCGCCTCGTTGACGTCGGTGACCGTCACGGTTACGATGTGGGAGTCGGACTCCAGGTCGCCCTCGGTAGATGCAGAGACGGTCAGGACGATGGTCGGCGAGGTCTCATGGTCGAAGCTCGCCGTCTCGCTGACGGTGATCGCGCATGTGCTCGCATTAACATCGAAATTGCCTGAAGTGTCGTCTATGGCGCAGTTAGCGGTTGTGTCGTTCATCCCAGTAGGGGACCATACGCTCGAGTTCGCAGCCACGTCCTCCGAGAAGGACGCTGAGTCCGGCCCGTAGAAGTCGAAGGCTACGTTGGTCACGTTCAGGAAGTAGTTCCTTGCCGTGATGTCGTTGCCCGGGCAGTGCGTCCTGACCCTGAACTCGTACGAGTTGTCGGCGTCAGCGTCCTGCGGGTTCTCGTAGTCCAGACCCACATCTGCCATGGTGGCGTCGGGCGAGACCATCCCGTTGGACGGGGTCGAGAAGTGCTGGTTGTCCAGGTAGTCGTTGCCCTGGACGAACATCTTGCAGTCGTCCGCGTTGCTCACGGTCGAGAACAGGTCGAGCACGGGTGCGTCGGAGTTCTCCTCGACGGAGAACTCCAGCGTGTCGTATACGACGGTGTCCGCGGACATGGAGGCGTCTCTGACGTACTCCATGGGTGCGGTCTGGCCTATCATCAGCATTGCGACGAAGGCGATGGTGGCTGCGGTGATGCCGCGGCCCTCGGAGGATCTGTTGCCGGTCTTCATAGTATCAGGCCCCCTCCTCTTCATCGTCTTCTTCGTCGTCGAAGTCGTCCGTCTCGTCGAGGTAGTCATCGTCCCCGCCGCTTCCTCCGCGGGATCTCATGGCGAGTCCTAGCCCGCCTATGAGGGCGAGGACACCGGCTCCAGCGCCGATGAACGGTGCTGGATCAGCGTCGAAGTCGTCGCGTATGGTCAGCGGCACGGCCGTGTCGCCTTGTCCGTCGCAGTTGGCGTCGAACTGCTCGCTCGCGTCGTCGGGGAATGCATCCTCCCACGCTTCGATCTCGCAGCTGGCGATCAGTCCCTCGTCAGCGGGGTTCGGCACCCCGTCGCCGTCTCTGTCCTGGTCGAGTGCGTCGCAGACGCCGTCGTTGTCCAGGTCGGCAGGGGTTATGGAGGCTGAATCCGGATCTCCGAATCCGCCCATGTTCCTGCAGACGCTCTCGGTGGTGTCGAGCCATCCGTCGTCATCGTCGTCCATGTCTGTGTTGTCGCCGACGCCGTCGTTGTCCGTGTCCTTGGACTCAGTCGGGTTGAACGGGAAGGCGTCGTCCCCATCCAGGACGTTGTCGTTGTCGTCGTCTGCGTCTGTCACGTCGCAGTCGCCGTCAGCGTCATTGTCGCTGGGTACGGAAAGCCTGTTCATCGGGTCGCTGCCGCAGTTGGGCTCGACGACATCGGACCATCCGTCGTTGTCGTCATCGGTGTCGGAGTAGTCCCCGATGCCGTCGCCGTCCGAGTCGAGATACTCATTGGCGTCGAATGGGAAGTCGTCCTGATCATCTGGGACGCCGTCGCCGTCGTCGTCGAGATCTAGCTTGTCGCAGATCATGTCGCCGTCGTAATCCGTCGGTACGGAGGAGGCGTCCATGGAATCGGTGTCGCAGGCCATCTCTTCGAGGTCGGTCCATGCGTCGCCATCGTCGTTCAGATCGGCGTTGTCGCCGGTCCCGTCAGCGTCGTTGTCGGCCCACTCTGTGGCGTCGTACGGGAAGAGGTCGAGTCCGTCCGCGACGAGGTCGTTGTCGTCGTCGGCGTCTGCGTTGTCACCTCTGCCGTCTCCGTCGAAGTCGGCCCACTCTGTGGCGTCGTCGGGGAATACGTCGGCGGAGTTGTCCACGCCGTCGTTGTCCCTGTCAGTGTCGAGCGCGTCGCACGTGCCGTCGCTGTCGAGATCGGATGGTATGTCTCCGTTGGAGAGCGGGTCGGACCCGCAGTCTATCTCGATCTGATCCTCGAAGTTGTCATTGTCGTCGTCCGTGTCGGCGTTGTCGCCTATGTTGTCACGGTCGTTGTCGAGCCACTCCGCTGGGTCCAGCGGGAAGTCGTCGAGCGAATCGGTCCACGTGTCGTTGTCGTCGTCCGGGTCGAGCGGGTCGCAGATGAGGTCGCCGTCGGTATCAACCGGGATACTCGCTGCATCCTTGCTGTCCGTTCCGCAGGCCATCTCATCCTCGTCGAGCCAGCCGTCGCCGTCGACGTCCGTGTCGGCGTTGTCGCCGACGCCGTCGTCGTCGGAGTCCACCGACTCATTGGGGTCGTATGGGAAGGCGTCGTCGACGTCCTGCACGCCATCGCCGTCGGAGTCTGTGTCCAACGGGTCGCATATTCCGTCAGCATCGGTGTCCGAGGGCGTGGATGCTGGGTCGTCTGGATCTGTTCCACAGGCGTCTTCATCGTCGTTGAACCATCCGTCGCCGTCTCTGTCGAGGCTGCTGAATGTGACGTCGATCCAGTATGGGACCTCGTCCAGCATGTCCGCGTTGGGTGGCCATGCTACGTTACCGGAGAAGTCGTTCACCAGTATGTAGTTCATCTTGCCCGACATGTCGCCGAAGCCGGCGCCGTTGTAGCTCTCCGTGCATATCGATCCAGCTGCTCCCGCGTGTGGTGCGGAGTACCAGTATGCGCCGAGTGTCGGGTATGATGTTGAGCCGTCCGCAAGTGCGTAGAGCCTCATCATGGTGTTGTAGTCGAAGCCGTAGTAGTTCTGGCCGTCCCATGTCATGCACACTTCGTAGCTGTACCCAGCGGGCACGTAGAATCCGTACGAGTCGTCCTTGTCGTCCGCAGCAGAGACCCATCCGGACCAGTTGAGGGACTCGAGATCGCCGGTTGTGCTGTTGTAGGCTGCCAATACGTCGGCGTCGGCGCTTCCGATGAGGTCGGTGATGTTCTTCGAGCAAGCGATCTGCGCGCAGGCGTCAGACCCCGATCCGGCGTCGTCTGTGGGGAACCACAGCTCTGAGAACGGTTTGAACTCGATCTGCATCTCGTAGGTGAGGTCCTCTGTCGTCGGTCCTGATCCGAACTGGCCGATGTAGGTGTTGAGCATCACATAGTTGCCGTCTAGCGGTGCGGCGCCGGTGGATATCGTGTACGACTCGCCCTGATCGTAGGAGATGCCGTAGCCTGATACCTGGTAGTACTCGCTATCGCTGCAGCTGTATGTGAACTGCGGGCATGCGAAGAGCGAGTATGCGAGGAAATCCTCGTACACTGTGCCCCACGACATGGTCTCCTCTTCGAGGTCACCGAGTGGAGTCACTGTCACGTTGAGGAAGTGTCCGGATGGTATGGATATCCTGACGCCGTCGTAGTCGTCCCAGCTGTAGTCGACCCATGCTGTGCATGTGCCTCCCGTTGGTCCGATTGATGGTGCGTTGGCCGTGGCCATGCCCGTGTGGTTGAGCCAGCTCTGGCTCCATGGCGCCATCGGCGGGCTGCCGCCTGGTGTGCCCCATGGGGTGTGCGAGAAGTCCTCGCCCGTGCCGCAGTCGTTCGACGGGTTGAGCGAGTTTCCTGGCCATAGCATCTCGACCATCATCGAGTAGTCGCCGCTGCCCCTCATCATCTCGACTGAGATAACGATCGTATTGCCTCCGTCGGAGAACAGGGAGTTCGCGACCTGCGGGTATTCGCCTTCATCGTAGGCGGATATCGAGTCCATCGAGGCGTTGAGCCCCATGGTCATCGACATGTAGTTCTCGGGTGCGTAGTCCAGAGTCACGCGGAGTGCGTAATTCTGGGGGATGTATATCTCGTACTGGTCGACTTCGTCCCAGACGTCATGTGCTGATGCCGAGTACGTGTTGTTCCTGGTCGGCAAGGTTGCTCGGCTGGTGTAGTCGTCGCCAGCGTCCGTGCCCGTCCCTGCATCATCTGCGGGGTTGGTCCAGGACGCGGACTGTGAGTACGTGCTCCATGTGATTGTGTAGTTGTACTCCACGTCGTCGGCGGGCAAGGCTCCCCCGAGTCCTATGATGTACGTTATTGGTGGCGGTGGGCCACCGGCGCAGACGACTACCATCGCGCCGAATATATCCCCATGCTCGGGGGTTCCGGAGTTGGTGTAGTAGTCCGCGAAGCCAGCCTGTGCGCCGTCTTGGTTCAGTATCTCGTAGGAGACCTCCGAGTCCCATGATCCGTTCCAGTCTATGTCGGTCTCCACTAGGGACCCGCAGGCCACTGGGAAGGAGATCGATCCATAGCTTCCGTATGAGAGGGTAGCGTCATCGAGTACGACGACTCCGTCGACAATGACGTCGACTGAATTGCCGTTCCAGCCGTCTCCGTAGGAGTCGTACATCTCAAGAGACCATGACAGCGAGGAGCCCGGGCTGTATGTGGCGTTCGAGGTGACTGACCTCAATCCTTCCTGCTGCATCATCTCCGTATCCATGCTGACCCATGTTCCTGGGTTCGCAGCGACTTCCTTTGAGAGGTCGAAGCCGATATCGTGGTCGTGCTCGGAGTCGAACTCCAATGTCGCGAATATCCCTGTGTCGGCTGGTACTGTGAGGTTGAACGCGTCGATATCGTCGTAGCCGCCGCATATCATTCCCTTGAAGGTGCCAGATCCGGCTGAGGCGTCTATGACCATGGTCGATGCGACGTCCTCGTGCCCTGCGTCTCCATTGAAGACGCTGTAGTATGTGTCTGGCGATGCGCCGTCATCCTGGTTGTAGCAGGGTACGCCCGCCACTGGTATGAAGTCGACTTCGAGCAGATAGATGGCCTCGGTGTCGTAGCTTGGCCAAGATGAGCTCCACCACTCCACGGATATGTATGCAAAGGCATCCCAATCAGTGTCTGTGCTGCTCACGAGTTCCGGGTTCGTGTAGATCGAGTCGTCGATCAAGCTGTTGCCCGCGTAGTCGTTGTACAAGTAGAGGTCCAGGTCGGCGGAGGCGGACCATGAGAGTGTGACGTCGACGAGGTATCCCTCGGGTATGTGCACCGCCCAGAGGTCTTGCTCATCCGATGTGTCCGTCAGCATGCCTCTGCTTGATTGTGAAAGTTCGAATCCATCGGTGGTGAAGATTCCAGTCACGTTGCCGGCTTCTGCGGTCTTTACGGCATCGGCGCCGATTCCACCATCCCCGTAGCCCGGGTCGTCGACCTCGAGGGTGTATGTTCCTGGAGTCGAGTATGTCGTGACTATTGTACCGACATCGCTGGGCTGGTAGCCTAGCGGGAAGAACTCGTCATTGATCCCTGGTCCGGTCACTGTGATTCTGCTCTCTGTGTCGCAGAAGATGTCACAAAATGACAGCATAATGCCGACGGTGTCGCCAGCATCCACATCGAATGTCCCTGTGTCTGAGGTCGCTGATCCCGTGTAGGTTGCGTAGAAGCTGTCCTGCACGGTCTCAAGGAGCGTCTCAGTAACGATGGATTCCTCCTGGGTGTAGTCTCCGATGTTCCCGTTATCGCCGGGGAACCAGAACTCTATGTCGAGCCTGTAGTCGGAGGGGTTCGCGCCCTGGCATCCAGAGCTGTAGCAGTCGAGGGCGATGACCAGCACATCGGCAGACCCCACAGGGGCCGATAGGGCGCAAGTGCCCGAGGATGCAGTGCTGTAGCATGAGCTCGAGGATATGCTGGACATCCCGCTTGTGCCTGTGCCGCCTGTCCATGAATCCGCGTTGTACAGGTAGAGGTAGTGGTGTTGGGATGTCGAATTCCATGCGGTCGTGACGTTGACCTGATATCCAGCCGGGACATCAAGGTGGTAGTAATCGTCGTCATCGCAGGTTGAGGCTCCGCAGCCAGAGTAACCGTTGATGTGTCCGTAGAAGGAAGTGACTTGGTCCACCTCGACATACGAGGTGAGATCTAACGTGGGGCACGACCCTCCTGTCGGACAAGCTTGGTTGTTGAAATTCCAGCCGCCTGCATCGACACCCGTGCACGCATCATAGCCGAGGCATGGGTTCGGTGGAGCCTCCATGGGTATGGGCTCCTCCTTCATTTCTACTCGTTCTTCCATGGTAGAAAGAGCTGGTGAAATAAGGGCGGCAATCATTAGCGTAGCAAGGACGATGGTTCGGCTGCGGTCGTTCGACATAGACGTCACTGGGCGTGCTCACGACTCAGGATAGATATAACGATGTCGAATTCTTTCTTCAGGATGACAGGTGTCTGAAGAGGTGCTGGGGGCTGTTTTTATGGACGGCGAGACCCGTATTTCGGTATAAAAATAACAAATCAATCAAATCGATGTACTGGGTTGCATTGGTGCCTCGGAAAAACAGAAGTATATATGTCACGAAATATCAATAGTTGTAGAATCCTTTTCCAGATTTTCTTCCTAACATTCCTTTTTCCACCATCGACACCAAAAGTGAAGCGGGTTCATACTTATCATTTCCAAGTCCCTCATGCAATACCCTCATGATGTGGAGTACCGTATCTAGACCGATCAAATCCGCAAGGGCGAGTGGTCCAATTGGATGGTTCATACCGAGTTTCATTATTCCATCTATTGCTTCTGGTTCAGCGACCCCTTCCTCCAACGTCAGGATCGCCTCGTTTATCATGGGGCACAGGATTCGATTAGAGACGAAGCCGGGGGAGTCATTACACAACAGCGCGACCTTCCCCATTGACTCGGCGACTGAGATGACCGCATCTGTCACCTCGGCCAGCGTCTCAGGCCCATTGATTACCTCGACCAATTTCATTATCGGGACGGGGTTCATGAAATGCATTCCAATAACCCGATCTGGTCTATTCGTAGCTCTCGCGATTGCATCTATGGATATGGATGACGTGTTTGTGGCCAGGATGGTGTCCTCGCGACATATGGTGTCCAGCTCGGAGAAGACATCTAGCTTGAGTTGGAGTATTTCTGGGATCGCCTCTACTACCAAGTCGCATTCAGAGAAGTCTGACCTATTCGTGGATTGGGTTATGAGTTCCATTGCGACCTGGGAGTCTTTCAGCTCCATCCGTCCCTTTGAAACGATTCTCTGAAGTGAAGACCGTATGGAGTCCATACCTCGCTCCACTGCATTTTCATCGATATCGACCATAGTGACAGAATATCCCGAACATGATGCTACCTGCGCTATCCCTGCACCCATCTGCCCCGCTCCGAGAACACCTATTCTACTAACTTCCATGAGGGCGGCCAGAGCCTTGCGATGCATGATGGTTACGGAGGGGTCAGTCGATAAGTCCTAAACAGGAGTCGTGGGCATCAGGGCTGGAGTCCCGTAGTGTAGTGGTCCATCATCTCGGGTTTTGGTCCCGGGGACCCAGGTTCGAACCCTGGCGGGACTACCAAGGCAACATGCATAGTAAATGTGAATAAAGACTTGATATTGTCAATCCCCATGATACTAGAAATAGACGCTTTAAGTCGCGGCGGGAATGAGGATCTGCTCACAACGCCCAATAAGGAACGGACCTCGGTAAGAGTCGATTGCGACTCCATCAGAGTCTCGATTGAACGCAGGATACAACGGACGGTTATTCGCGGAGGCGAGGGGGATGATCTTCTCGACGAGGGCGCTGAGTCTGCTGTTTACGAGGCTACTGCGAATGTCGACAAGGACGTATATCTCGATGTTCTCAGCGTCTTCAGAGGCAGCGACATACAGATGATCGACCCGTACGACGGGAGATCTCTGAAAGTTGCATTCAAATCGATATCTTTCGATGGTCACGGCAATTTACTAAAGATGACCCTGATAGAGGACATCGACTGATCATAGATTAATTGGAGCCCCATCTTTACCAAGATCTCTGGCTATGTTCTTCTGGTGGCTCTCGAGGGTGCCGCCACCTATCTCCAGGAGTTTTGAGTCTCTCCACAGCCGTTCGACGACATACTCGCCCACGTAGCCGTAACCGCCGAGGACCTGTATGGCCCTGTCGGCTATGTTCTTGGCAGCGGTGGTGGCATAGAGCTTCACACCGTCGCTATCTAGCCTATTTCCTGCTCTGGAGAGATTCGTATTACGTGCTGTGTCGTAGACATAAGCCCTCATGGCGCGATATTCGGCCCATGATTCACCAATGTGCCTCTGGATCTGACCGAAGTCCCTTATCTTCTTCCCGAAGGCCTCTCTTTCGGACGCGTAGGCATTCATGATTGAGAGGCATCTCCTCGAGATCCCCACCGCCATTGCTGCGAGGGCTATTCTCTCGATCTCGAGATTCCTCATCATGTGGACCATGGACTCCCCTGGGGAGCCGACGACGTTCGAGGGCGGTATGTTTACGTCGTCAAACACCAACTCTGCGGTGTTCGAGGCCCTCATGCCGAGTTTGTCTATGATCTTCTGGCCGACGGAATATCCAGCCATCCCTTTCTCTACGATGAAGGTGGTAATCTCGGGCCTACCTCCCTGGTTCTCGCCAGTTCTGGCGTAGATCATGCATACATCGGCAGGGGTGCCGTCTTCGTCGATGGCTCCATTCGTTATCCACATCTTCCTGCCATTCAAGGTCCAAGAGCCGTCTTCGTTGGGAGTTGCGGAGGTCCTCATGCCGAGGACGTCGGTCCCATAGCCGGGTTCGCTCATGCCCATGCAGCCTATCCACTCCCCGCTGCATACCTTGGGAAGTATCCTGGCCTTCTGTTCCTCGCTGCCGTTGAATGCGATATTATTGACCATCAACTGAGCATGGGCGAGATATGCGAGACAGAAGCCAGGATCAGAGTATCCTAGCTCCTCATTGACAATTGCGACTGCCGTCGCATCCATGCCGACTCCGCCGTATTCTTCCTCGACAGTTATCCCGAGTAATCCAAGGTCGCCCAGCCTCCTGAATAATGCTGTGTTGAACTTCTCATCTCGATCATGCTCAAGTGCCTGTGGCTCGACCTCTTCCTCTGCGAAGTTTCGAACCATCTCCCTGAGCATCGCATGCTCCTCTGTCGGATTCGCGATATCGTAAGGTGCAATCATGATTCTAGGGGAGGGTGGGGGCGTATGAGGGTTCTCAGCCTCAGGGGGTGACTCGTCTTGAGTCGCGAGGGAAGGGTATTGTCTCCCGTATGTGGTCGGCTCCCGCCAACCATGCGCATACCCTGTCTACCCCGAGTCCGAATCCGCCGTGTGGGACGCCGCCGTATCTTCTGACGTCTATGTAGAACTCGTAGGGCTCTACGGGGGTGCCCTCTTCATCGATCCTCTCAAGGATCTCGGACTCGGACCATGTTCTCTCGCCGCCGCCTATTATCTCCCCATAACCCTCTGGTGCGAGGAGGTCGTGACAAAGCACGTATTTCGAATCTTCAGGGTCCGGACGGTGATAGAACGGCTTTGCGATTTTTGGATAATGTGTCAAAAAGTGTGGAACTTCGAAATCTTCGGTGAGGATCTTCTCTTTACTGTAGTCCAAATCTTGCCCCCATTCAACTTGGACCCCCTTTGCCTTGAGTCTTTCAATCGCTTCATCATACCTCATTCTAGGGTAATCTGAACTGGCGTATCTCTCGATTAGTTTCAAGTCCCTCCCCAAGGACTCTAACTCATCTGATCGTTCATTCAACAGAGTTCTGGCTATGTGTCGGACTAGTCCTTCCCCATGACTCATGACGTCCTCATTTCCAGACCATGCGATTTCCATCTCAGCATGCCAAAACTCCGTGAGGTGTCTTCGTGTTCGGCTCTTCTCGGCCCTGAAAGACGGAGCTATGGTGTAAAGTCGCTCCAGAGCGGGCATAGCAGCTTCGGCGTATAACTGCCAAGACTGGGTGAGGAAGGCCTTTCGACCAAAGTACGGGACCTCGAAAAGCGTACTGCCCCCTTCAACTGCTCCGGCTACGAAGTTTGGGGCTTGGTACTCGATGAAGTCACGTTCCCTGAAGTAGGAATGAATGGCACCGAAGACTGATGATCGTATTTTCAACATCGTGGTCATCCTTCCAGTTCGCAAGTAGAGGTGGCGATTATCGAGCAGGAATTCTGTCTCGCCCCCATCCGCCTCAGCCATGGCGGACTCCGTTATGGGAAATGGTCTGGAAGGATCTACTGGCCCGATGATGCGAATATCTGAGACCTGTACTTCATGCCCATGCTCACGATCAGTTGGTATGGCCGTTCCAGAAATTTCTACGCTGGATTCTATCAAGGCGGACTCGACTGCCTCAAAGGCATCATCGCCAACGGCATCTCTCTTAATCACGCATTGAACTGTTCCAGTTGAATCCCTGAGGACGACGAATCTCAGACGCTTCGACCCTCTGGAGCGATGAATCCAGCCCTTCAGATGGACTTCGGATTGGTCGTGATTGCCCGAAATCACGTCTCCGATCCAGTGAGTCTTCATGGCCTGCCTCGGGAGGGGGTCTCTGGACGTCCGTTTCAACACTGCGCTCATACAGATGTTTGGCGGGTCTGACGGGGTTCGAACCCGCGGCCTACGGGTTAAGAGCCCGTCGCTCTACCTGGCTAAGCTACAGACCCGGATGTCCGTCCGGGAGGGTATCTATAACAAATGCGATTATTCATTCTGATAATCGGCCATCGGAACGGACCGAGGTTGACACGGAATCTTCGTCCGCAAGGACAACTACATCACACAAGCCGCAAAAGAGGCCTACCTCAACAACACCCGCTATCGACAAGATTTCTGCCTCTAAGGACAATGGATTCACGATACTCGGGCCGAATTCACAATCCAGTATGAGGCCCCCATTATCTGTGACGAATGGAGCGCTACCTCCTCGAAGAGTCACGGCCCCGGGGCATATTGCATCGAGTCTGGCCATTGTGCGCATCCATTCGAAATCGAGTACCTCGACCGGAAGGGGGAATGCTCCGAGAATATCGACCCTCTTCCGTCTATCAGCCACTACGACCATTGCATTGGAGGATTGTGCGACTACCTTTTCCCTGGTCAATGCGCCACCTCCACCTTTGATGAGTGTGAAATTCGGGTCATACTCGTCCGTTCCGTCGATCACTACGTCTAGTTGGCCCGCTTCAGAGAGGGTTGTTAGAGGGATTCCGACCTCGGTTGCGAGTTCCATTGTTGCAATGCTCGTGGGCACTCCTACGATGTTCAGCCCCTCTTCACGCACCCTTCTTCCGAGTTCTATCACCGTGTGGGCGACTGTGGACCCGGTTCCAAGGCCTACGGACATGCCGTCTGAGACCCATCGGCAGGCTTCTATGCCCGCTGTGCGCTTCATCGCATCCACATCCATGATGGTGCCTGTGAGGGGCGCTCCGAAAAGGTTCTCCAACCGACATGGTCTAGACCGAACGTTTGATGATGCCTATCCCTAGTTGCTGCGTGAGGGAGCAGGAGGGTTGCTGACAGTGTACGACACTGAGGAAAGTCCTCTCTCCACGATGCAAGCGGCCCGGTTGACGCCGGGGGCTCGAGAGGGCCGGCTCTGGAACAGAAACGAACCGTGCTGCGCGAGTACGATGAATCCGAAAGGACGAGATTGCGCAAACCCGGATGAAACGGCCATCCCCGCTGGAGCAAGTCCAAGCAGGCCTGTTAAGTTGCATCGGCAAGGGCCGGGTAGGATGCAAAGTTGAATGCAACCAGCCGCAAGGTGAACAGAAAGGGGCTTACTCCCTGCACCCTCACTACTTTCTCTACCTGTATTGGCCTATGCTGAATCAACTGCGTCGATTGCCTCGACAAGCGATCCAACTTCATCGTAATCGAGCCACGGTCCGCGACCCATTATTCTCGAGGCGAGCTCCCTGTATGCGACTACTATCGTGGGGAGCACGATTGTGCTCGCCAGCAGGGCTAGGAAGAGGAGCGCCATCATCAAGACGAAGAAGTTCCTGAGGCCGGGTATAGCCACGAACAGGCCTGCAGCGAGCCCCGCACAAGTCGTTGCAGTGGTCTCGAACACTGTCTGTCCGCAACGAGCTACGGATTTGGCAATTCCAGCGGGGCTTTCGCCCTCGTCTTTTATCCTATCAACGATATGGATCGAATCATCGACCCCAATTCCGAAGACAATGGTCCCTATCATCGCAGTGAACACATTCACATTCACGCCTCCGAGGCGCATCAGTATCGGTTGCCAAAGAACGACTACACCCACAGCTGCCATGGTGAATAACGCCATCCTAGGGGATCTGAACAGTATCGACATGACCAGGAGGAGGATCAGCACGGTGGTGAGGGTTGTGTCCCTCTGGGCATCATGTATCCCTTCATTGATATCCAGCGAGACAGGTAGTCCCCCCGTCAACAAACTATTCACAGTCCCGTCTAGGCCCACCGCTGAGCATGACAATGGCCCGTTACAAGGCGCATCGCCTGTCAGATGACCGTCTATAGCGTCCCTGAGAACTGCTGCCTCCTTGAGAGCAATGTACGGCTGATTGACGTATACCAGAGTCTTCGTCTCACAAGGAGATGGCCTCTCGCAGACGTCTTGATCTGCGTTCATCAGCATGGATCTGATCTCGGGGGAAAGAGTATCGAATGCGACATTGACCATCGCCTCCCTGGAAGTCACAGCATACGGAAGACAGTCTGGACGAAGTGGATTAAGCGACTCATCCCAGCAATCATCATGTATCAAGTCCCAGAGACTGGTGGAAACCAAGGAGATGCCAAGCGCCTCAGAATCCACGTGAATGGCCTTGAGAATATCGACAAGAGAGATTGATGTGGTATTGGGGACGTTGTTGATCTCAATCTGCATCCTTTCAATTGCGTCCAGAATAGGCAGATCTCGTATCGGAGCAGTTTGATTGAGCTCCCCCCTCGATTCAGCATCTACGATGAACATGTTGGTTTGTCCCCCCTGGAACTCTATGCTATACTCCCTGAGTGCCTCATACGAGGATAGGCCAGGAGGCACTTCATCAGCAGAGCCTGTTATCTCCTTGCCCAATTCATCATCGAGGATCATGACCCCATAAGCAGTAAACGCCCCGGCGATGATCAAAACGAGGAGGTAGACACGAACAGGAATCTCCCCGATCTTGTCCCAGAGCGTATCGAAGGCCATTGAGCGAGTTTTCCTATATCGGAGGAGTTGGACCAAGGCGGGGACCATTATCATGGAAATCACAAACGTTACGAATATGCCCATCAGAAGGGTGAGGCCGACTGTCCTCATGGGTGCGATTGGAACTATTGAGGGCCACATCAGTACGCTGAACCCGATTATAGTCGTCAATGCAGAGAGCAGAATCGCATGGCCAGTGGTAAGAGCCGCTGAAACGGTCGCTGAGAGGCTTACGGAGGGATCCCATGGATTAATCTCAATCTCGTCTCCGCCATCTCTCCTATTTGCCCAATTCTTCTCAGCACGACGCTCGATTATTTTCACCCTATTCTCCTCTATCCTGTTCGTCAGATGCAACGCGTAGTCGACGCCCAGGCCAATCAAAATAGGGGCCGCGGAGATGATCATCGGAGTGAGCATTTGATCGGTGATTACGATTATTCCGAATGTGATGAACAGCGTCATCACAATAGGAGCTCCGCATATTATGATCACTTTCGCATTCCTGTGCAATGCGAACATCATCAGCGCCACCAATAGGAGGCTGACAGGCAACATGGTATCCATCAACTCATCGTATATCGCATCAGAAACATCGTGCAGTACTGGAGTCAGACCGGTTATCGTAACAGCCTCGCGGGGAGGAATGACGTCTGATCTCTCAGGGTCCCATGAATGGGTCGGGAAATTGTATGTTCTTTTGCACAATTCACAGTCTTCAGGTCGTGACTCCTCGTGGATTAATTGGTCGGCGTATGCCAGGAATGCCTTGTGATCTCGTATCTGTCCAGAGGGGTTTTCATCGGAAATTCCCTTTGGGTCGTCGCGAGGAGGGATGTCTGTATCGGACATGTCGAAGGTGATGCCCATGATTATCACGCCAGTATCCCAGATGCCATCGCCATCGGTATCACGGACAAATGACTCCATTAGTGAGCCTGCATTCTCGACATACTGATCGATTCGCTCTTGGGCGCCTGAACCCTGCGGTATCGAATATCCTGTGTAGGGGTTCAGGGATGCAACGGCACAGTTCTCCTGCTGCCCGGTTGGCAGCGCGTATTTTTCTACAGCACAATTGAATCGATAAGATGAGGAGTTGGCTTCCTTGATGATTTGAGCAGGGGACAGTACCCATACCACTCCGTCATTAGAGCCACGGTCCGTCTTATCACGATCCAGACCGGCTCTATAGCCGCCTAAATCTGAATTCAAGTCGTCCCCTTCAATCCAAGACATCTGCCTCAAGATATCTGCATCGGTTATATTCTCCGAACCGCGTTCTGCAGATGCAGTTGCAGCATTGTCGGTTTGAACATAAAGAATTACAATATCAGTGGCCCATTGTTCGCGCACCTGTTTGAGTAGTTCAGTGGAATCAGCGCCATCTGGGAGGTATATCTCGACATCCCCGTTGATCTGGTGTTCGAATTCAAGCGCGTCTCTACCCACTAGTGCCGTCATCAAGAGCAGTAATGCCACGATTATTCCTGGCGATCTAAGTATGGCAGCATAGGCATAGTCTGAGAGACGTCTGCCAAAAATCCCTGCGCGATCGGTGACCTTGCCACCTGCTTCGATTCCCCTGGAAATGAAGCGTACGGGTGTTGTCTCACCCATTTTAGACAGGGCATCGGCAATGGCGATTCGTGCAGGTTGTATTGATTCGAAGAAGCGCCGCCAGAATTCGGCCTCATCATCAACAGGGTCATCCACGCCATTGGTGCGGCCAATTACGTCCATGAAGCGTTCGCATGACAACGGGTAGTGATGGCCGTATATGCGACAAAATCTTATTTTTCAAAAATTATGGCGCCCGAAGATGTCAAACTCAACACCGTAGTGGCAGGCACATGCATCTTGTTACGGGGGGCGCTGGTTTCATCGGAAGTCATCTTGTGGACAGATTGGTATCGAAGGGGGAAAAGGTTCGCGTAATCGACAATCTCTCATCTGGCCGTATTGATTTCATCGAGGGACATATCGGTGATTCGGTAGAGATCGTCATCGCAGATTTGCTAGACATCGACAGATTGTCTGATGCCATGGAGGGCGTTACAACCGTTCATCACCTTGCTGCTAATCCTGATATTCGCCTAGGGACCAAGGTCACGGATACCGATCTTAAGCAAGGCACCATTGCAACGTATAATGTCCTTGAGAGTATGCGAAAAAATGGTGTTGGGAGGATCTCATTTTCTAGTTCCAGTGCAGTGTATGGTGAAGTTGAGGCTATGCCAACTCCAGAGTCATACGGGCCCACATTACCCATTTCGCTCTATGGGGCATCAAAATTGGCATCTGAGTCCCTGATTAGCGCATGGGCGGGAACATTTGGTGCAACTGCCTGGATTCACAGATTTGCGAACATAGTCGGTCCACGAGGAACCCATGGGGTGATTTATGACTTCATACACAAATTACGCAGTGATAGGGGTGTTCTGGAAGTATTGGGCAATGGTCTTCAAGAAAAATCATACATGGATGTTGAAGATACCGTTAATGGGATGCTCCACATCATTGATTCCTCGGATGAAGGGGTTGCACTGTACAATCTCGGAACAGATGAAACTGTCTCAGTATCCCGCATAGCCGAGATTGTAGTGGAGGCATCAGGACTTGAGGGCGTGGATATCAGATATACTGGCGGAGACAGGGGCTGGCCTGGAGATGTTCCCAGAACATGGCTTGATGTTGGGAGGCTCGATTCTCTAGGATTTGAAGCAAAGAGAACTTCGGAAGAGGCGGTTAGAAGATGTGCTGAGAGTCTCATCGACGAGATTGGACTATGAAGAGTATGATCGACATTGATGCTAGCGCCGCTACAACAGGCAGCGTGCTGATTTTTTGAGTTGCTTCTGAACGCTCGGATAAGGCGATCAGGGTAGACGACAGTACTGAGCCATCTCCACCCTCACTCCTTTCCAATACAATTACGACGTCATAAGAGTAGGGATTCATTTCGTCCACAAAGAATTCGACGGATGGTGCTTCAGCATCGTGTATATGGACAGCCCATCCCATTGGCAGTATCTCTGACGTTGTGTTTCCTCCATCATCCAAGGTCAACATTGCACGTGCCACGTCATGGTTCTTGTCTAATCCATTTGATGCGGTTCCTGGTTCTAGGGAAACTTCCCTCTCAACGATAAATATGGTCAGACGCTCCTCCACGTGCAGATCGAGTCCTGGAGAACTAACATGAATCGAATTTTGGCTTACATCTACTTCTCCTTCTATTGAGATGACTCCTTCTTTTGCAATCTCAGATGATCTCAAATTCATCTGCATATCCATTCTATCGACAAAACCCTGCGAAACCACTCTTCCGTCCATGACAAACGTGGGGGTTACTGCCAGCTCGCCCCCATGAAGGGCCAACCTGTGACTGGATATTTCAGATCCGAGAGGGTCTTCTCCTAGAGGGTGCATGGCAATCCTAATAGCACGATTTCCATTGTCTTCGAGGAAGTTGAGAAGCATCGGATCTATCTCTGCACAGGTGGTACAGTATGTCGCAGTGTGCTCTTCTATGAGTACAGTTGCTGCAGATCCGTTGGATGAGAAAGATATCTCTTGCGATGTCTGTGCCATCGTTGATATCGGCACCATAATCGCGAGTACGAATAACATCGCAAGTAGCCGCATTGGACCTTCCCACACATCGACCCTTGATAACGGAGTGCATTCGCACGAGATGCATGGCAAAGCGTTGGTACCAAGAGCATCAGCGCGATCCCTGGAGACGGCAGGCCCGAAATAGTGGCTACAGGGCACGTTCTGCCTTCAAACTAAAACAGATACAAGAACGGCACAACATAATCAGGCCTGGTGATTCTGTTCTCGATATCGGATGTCACCCCGGAGGTTGGACTCAGGTGGCATTGGAGGAAGTTGGGGGATTGGGCACAGTTGTGGGGGTTGATCTCCGACCTACCGATCCGATCGATGGGGCATCGCTCCTAACTGGAGATGTGAGGGAAGATGGTATGATTGCAAGGCTGTCTTCGGAAAATTCGGATGAGGGATACAATTCGGTAGTTTCGGATATATCCCCCAGTTTGACTGGGCGATATGATACTGATCAGGCTATCTCCCTGGAGCTGTCGGCGATGGCTCTGGATGTGGCTGCTAAACTTTTGAAGCCGGGCGGATCATTTGTGACGAAAGCGTTTCAGGGCACTGGTATCGAACTATTGATCGAGGCTTGTAAGAAGCGTTTCTCATTCGTCAGGCGCTTCTCGCCGACAGCAAGTCGTAATGCTTCATCGGAGGTATATGTCGTATGCAAAAACAAGAAGCCCTCTTCCGAGAGGCTGGACTCGGCTATCGAATATATCCAGCAAGGCCTAATCGATGCGGGCGTCTTAGTGGGAGACGAAGAGGAAGACGAAGAATCAGTGGTTGGATTCAGGCGGCTGTGAAGAGCATCATTCGTCAGCCATCTTCGCGGCCTGGGCCGCCCACTTGTCCCTCCGGACCCTGCCCGGGAAGAACTCGATCGCCGTGTTGACCTGGTCCTCGAGCTCGG
>Ga0208410_1000757_pt1 | contig 18083 bp, 16 predicted proteins | sample ETN02SmetaG_3_FD_185787 | JGI IMG/M metagenome (GOLD analysis project Ga0208410, IMG submission 185787) | Marine microbial and viral communities from oxygen minimum zone, Eastern Pacific Ocean - ETNP2014F10-02SV257 (SPAdes) (version 2) | ecosystem: Environmental > Aquatic > Marine > Oceanic ... | reverse complement strand
TATTTCTCTTCAGTGATCCGGGTGAGACTCGAACTCACGGCCAATGGCTTAAAAGGCCACTGCTCTACCAACTGAGCTACCGGATCAAAATAAATTATAAAATCCAAAATTTGGTCGGGAAATCTATTATATAAAGTGGTGTAAAAAAATCACCTTTTATAAAAATTAAATTTTATGTTCATACTCTATAATTTTATAATTATAGTCAAAAAAATGGGTTTAAAAAAATCAGGTTGGTTTTTAATTAAATATTCTTAATATAGGACTATGTTAATCAAAGAGATTATTATTATCGGTTATTTTATCCGGAGATATTTCGGATGGCAAATTATCGCAGATAATTCTAGCGGGTGATTATTTTCTAATTAAAGTAAAAGAAAATTGTGAACCCGCTGTAAAGCGGGTTTTTTTTTACAATAAACAAAATGGAGTACAAATGATAAAACATCGATTTATTAAAAGTACTTTTCTTGTAATATTGATTTCCTTTGCATCATTTATGAATGCTGAGGCACTTACGGGGAAGGTTACTGATAGTGAGACAGGTGAACCATTGGTTGGAGCGCAGGTCTTTGTCAAAGGTACCTTTGTAGGTACTACTACTGATGTTAATGGATCATATAGTTTAGAGCTAGATAACAGTGAGACTGTTGTGGTTGCATATATAGGCTATAAGACCCAAGAATTATCCACTACGGGTGGGGATGGCAATTTTGCTATGGAAGCAGATGTTCTTAGACAGGATGAAGTGGTCGTAACAGGCCTAGTAAGTACTGTTAAGAGAAGAAATGCGGCAAATGCTGTTGCCTCTGTATCAGGTGATGATTTGGTTAATGCACCAACTCAAACATTAGATCAGGCTTTGAGTGGTCAATTTGCTGGTGTAAATATTAGAAGAAATACAGGTGCGCCAGGTGGTGGTACGAATGTAAATCTTCGTGGCCAATCTACCCTTACTGGAAGTACTCAACCTTTGTATGTAATAGATGGTATTATTGTTAATAATGATGCAAATCAATCTGGTGTTGATGTTGTGACTGCTGCTACTGGAGCAGGGAGCTCGAGACCTCAGGGTCAGCCTACGAATCGTATTGGTGATATAAATCCTAATGATGTTGAAAGTATTGAAGTACTTAAAGGTGCAAGTGCGGCTGCAATCTATGGCGCTAAGGCATCAAATGGAGTTGTCATCATAAACACCAAGCGAGGTAAAGGTGGAGAGACAAAATTTAGTTTTTCAACAAAAACAGGCTCATCTTCATTACTTAGAAAGATGGGACACAGAGTTTTTGAAACCTATGCGGAGGCTGAAGATCAGTATGGTGCTGATATAGCTGACTTAGGTAATGATGCAAGTGGTAACTGGGCAGGTAACGATTTTGACTATGAGGAGATTCTCTATGGTGAAACAGGTCAGTTGACTGAACATACACTTAGTGCAGTTGGTGGTGATGAAACCACTCAATTTTACCTAGGTGGACAATATATGGATGAAGGTGGGATTATTAAAAATACCGGTTACAAGAAGATGTCTGGACGTATGAATGTTGACCACCGTCTAAGTGAAAAGGCAAAGTTGTCTGTATCAACAAATCTTGTTCGCTCAGAGTCAGACCGTGGTGTTACTGGAAATGATAATACAAATATGACCTATGGATTCTCAATTGGTTTCACACCAAGTTTTATTGATATAAGGCAAAAAGATGATGGGACCTTCCCAGTTCATCCATTGAATCCTTCCAACCCATTAGAAACAGTTGAATATTTTGTGAATAATGAACTGACTCACCGCGCTCTTTCTGCATTAAGATTGGATTATAACCTTTTAAGAACAGAGAGTATGAATTTAGATTTTCTTGCGGTTGCAGGAGCTGACTTTTATAACCAAGAAAATGAAGTATTCATACCCCCTTTCTTACAAATAGAAGAGTCTAAGGATGAAGCTGGTCAATCAGTTATGACCACAACTGATAATTTGAATACAAATCTATCATTGAATCTTGTTCATAAGATGAAAATGCCAGGAATGAATTTCAATACAACAGCTGGTCTTCAGTATGAAACCTATGATTGGAATTCTGTATTTGTACATTCTAAGGGCATGATTCCAACTCAAACGAACGTTGATAAGGCAAGTTCACAAGCTGTATACCATGACAGAAAGATGCGTCAAGACCGTGGAATGTTCTTCCAAGAAGAAATAACCGTTGGTGATAATATCTATGCAGCATTTAGCATGCGTGGTGATGTTTCAAGTACCATGGGTGATACTGAAACAAGAGAATGGTATCCAAAGGCAGCACTATCATATCAATTAGGTGAACTAGCAGTATTTGATAACCTTAAAGTACGTGGTGCTTGGGGACAAACTGGAAACATGCCTCAAACAAAGGCAAAGTACACGACATTATCTTCCTCTAATATAGGAGGAATCAATGGCCTTGTTCCATCGTCTACATTAGGTAATCCTAACATCAAACCAGAGAGAACTACAGAGGTTGAATTTGGTGCTGATTTCTCTATGATGGGTGGTTTTGCAACAGTAGAAGCAACGCTATATCAACAAGCAATCGAAGATCTTATTCTTCTCGTTGATGAGGCACCATCTTCTGGAGCATCAAACTCATGGAGAAATGGTGGAGAAATGGAAACCAATGGTCTAGAATTAGCTTTAGGTTTAAATCCAACAAATCTTGTTGAATTAGGTGGTCTTGATTGGAACCTTCATATGACCTATTATACCAATGATTCTAAAGTAACCAAGTTAAATGTAGATCCATATAATTATGGTGGATTTGCAACGTTTCTTGGGACTTACAGAATTGCACAAGGATGGTCTCCAACTGCAATTGTGGGAGCAGACTATGATGCAGATGGAAATCATATTGAGCTAGGAAATGAAAACCCGGATTATCGACTTTCTGTTAGGAACTCTTTTAGCTTTGGTCCTCTTTCCTTATCATTTCTCATCGACCACAAAGAAGGTGGCCATGCCATTAATCTTGCTAATTTGATCTATGATCTTGGAGCTACTACTGCAGATTATGAAGAAAATGGTTCAAGAACTGCTGTTCTTGGCGGAGGTTCAACTGCTCCATATGTTGAATCGACAACCTATACGGCATTAAGGGATTTAAGTTTAACCTACGCTTTACCTAGTGGCCTTACTGATGGTTATGGTCTAAGCAATGTACAACTTGGTCTTGCTCTTCGTAACTGGTGGATGGCCTCTGATTATACAGGCCTTAGCCCAGAGGTTAGCCAGTTTGGTAATGAGGCTGTTGGAGGATCGGTTGATACAAACCCATTCCCATTATCAAAGAGTATGTATTTAACATTGTCAATGGGATTTTAATTCGAGGAGTAATTAAAGATGAAAAAAATAAAAAATATTATGATGAAGATCCTTCCAGTGGTACTAATACTATTTTGGACAGGATGTGAGGATTTGGATTTTCCAGATCCCAATAATCCAACCAGTGATACTGCAACTATCCAGTCATTGATCACGGGTGCCGAGGCACAGATGCGATCAGGATTTGGTGTCTGGATTCGCGATCTATTGGTTGTTGGACGTGAGGCATATTACCTAGAACCAGCTGACCCTAGATACACAGGCGAGCTTTTACATGGGCCTGTGGACCCAGGTGGTTTCTTATGCTATACGCCATGGGCTGCAAACTACAAGGTCATGAAAAACTGTGAAACCATATTGAATAGTACTGAGGCAGATGCAGGAGCCAAGGGAGTTGCACAAACCTTGAATGCTTATTGCTTAATGCGCGTACTTGCAATGACTGACGAGAATGGAGCTCGATTGAACTATGATGGTGATATTACCCAAGCAGTAGCATCAAAAGCACAAGTTCTTGAGGAAATTGAAAGCCTTCTAACTGCAGGGAAAAATAATCTTGCTACAGCAGGTGATGCTTTTTCATTTTCTCTATCTAGTGGTTTTGATGGGTTTAACACACCAGCAACATTTACTCACTTTAACCGTGGTTTAATGGCACGTGTTTCTGTGCTCCAAGATAAATGGTCTCAAGCACAAGAGGCATTGACATCTGTGGATGCTTGGATGAATGGTGGAGATGATGATGCAGGGGTATATCATGTATTCAGTTCAGGTGCTAATGATGGTGATAATCAGATGTTTGAAGATCCAACTGCTGCAACTTTGAAACTCATGGTACATCCATCATTTCTAACAGATGCACATGATGGTGATTCAAGAGTGACAAATAATGTTCTTGTTCGTGAGGATACTATTACTTATGATGGTTTAGAAAGTTATCTAGCGCCTACATTGTACAATGGCTCATACGATCCAGTGCCAATGATGAGAGCAGTCGAATTGCAATTGCTTCAAGCAGAAGTTCACATTGGCAATGGTGATTATGCTGGTGCTGAAAGCATAATGAATGCTGTTCGTACTGCAGCTGGAGCAGCCGAATACACGGGCACGGATGCAAGCAATGCGCATGACCGTGTGCTTCATGAAAAACGTTATTCACTTTTTCTTGAAGGCCACAGAATAGTAGATATGAGGCATTATGGTAAAACTAGTGAATTACCTTTAGATCGAACTGATACTGAAAATCCAGATACCGTAGTAACTTTTCCTATACCAGAAACTGAGACGCCTGGTTAAGGATTCACTTTTAAATAAGCAAAAAGGCCTCAGAAGAGGCCTTTTTGCTATAAAAATTAAAAGGAGATAAATGATGAACAGATTCATATTATTGATTATTACTTTGGTTTTCTTTTCTTGTGCGCAAGATAGCACTATTGTCCCTGATTATATATTGACAGCAGAGCAGAAGCATAACAAATTCAGTAAACTTATTCCTCCAGTGCTTACGGTAAAATCTGGTGCGGTGATAAAAGCAGATACGTATGAAGCTTCAGATAGACAATTGCATCATGAAGCCAAACTAGAAGATCTTGCAAATATTGATTTTGGGCCGATACATCCAATTACGGGTCCAGTTTATGTTGAAGAGGCTGAAGTTGGAGATATATTGGCCGTCGATCTTTTGAAGATAGATCTTCATGATTATGGATGGCAAGCTATCGTAGGTGGTTTTGGATTCCTAACCGATCGTTTTCCTGAGCCTAAATTGAATATCCATAAGATTGATGTTCAAAATAGAACCTCAATGTTCAATGATAGGATAAAGATTCCACTTAAACCATTTCCAGGAATAATGGGAGTAGCTCCTGATACAGAAGAAATGCTTTCTACAATCCCACCAAGAGCAAATGGTGGGAATATGGATGACCCAAGTCTTGTTGAGGGTACAACAGTTTACTTTCCTGTATTTGTCAAAGGCGCATTATTCTCTATTGGTGATGGTCATGCAGTGCAAGGATTAGGAGAGGTTTGTGGTACAGCCATTGAAGCACCAATGACGTTTACTTATCGTTTGAGAGTTATAAAAGATAAGCCCGAAATCAAAGAGCCTCAGTATGAGACGGATAGTTACTATGCGGTCACAGGATTTGGTACAACCATTGATATTGCGACAAAAAAAGCAGTGAATTACATGGTAGATCATTTAAGTAATAACTATGATATATCAGCTGAAGATGCATACATGCTTTGTTCTTTGGTTGGGGATCTAAAGATTGCAGAGGTGGTTGATGTACCAAATATGCTGGTTACAATGCATTTCCCTAAATCAATATTGAATCAGATTTAGTAGAATATTATATAATTAAGAAGGGCCTATAATGGCTCTTCTTAATGTATGATCTTTTTATAGTGCTTATCGAATGCAGCTAATAAACTTTCCTGTCCAGAGTAGGGAGCAGGGGAATACTTACTTGATTGAATACCAAGTTGTGATAATTCTGAAATATACCAATCCTGTTTATTGGTCATATCCCAAAAGTCGACTGCCTCTTCAATCTTATGATCATTTGAATTAATTATTTCTTCTGTAAATAGCCAGCTACAGGTTACCTTAGATTTATTTATGCCTATTGGCCAGACAGTATGATACATTACATATTCGGGGTGAAGACTTAACAACATGTTAGGGAAAATAGAATAGTAATAGACCCTTTTTTTATCTTCTTCTTTTATATTTGGTAGGGGAGGACAACAAAGTTCACCACTTGAAGAAATACTATCTTTCCCATTATTAAAATCCATATATCCACCTAGAAAAGGACCCTCAAAAAGATCATTGCGGCCTCCCATATAATTGTGGATCGCTGCTAGCTCAGGATGCAATATTGGACAGTGGTAGCATTCGCAATAGTTCTGTATAACCAGCTTCCAGTTTCCTTTTACTTCATATTCTTTTGTTTCAAGAGTCTTAAGGTCAGAGATGTTCCAATTTGAGAATCTCTCCTTAATCGGAGAAAACATTTGATCAAAATCTTCGGGGTCATCTGAAAGGTTAATAAAAATAAATCCCTCCCATTCCTTCACGTGAATTGGGAACAATGAATAATCATCCTTATTAAAATTTTCTACTGAATTCATGTGAGGCGCTCCAACGAGCTTTCCATCTAGCGCATAGGTCCATCCATGATAGCCACACTGTATAGATTTTGAAAATTTGCCATTGTTTTCATTACATATCCTCGTGCCTCTATGCCTGCAAACATTATAATGAGCCTTAATGGTCTCCTTCTCATCTTTAAGGATGATTACGCTTTCATTGCCTAAGTTGATTGTTTTATAATGACCGATCGTAGTTAATTCTTCAGACCTTCCAACACAAATCCATTGTGACTGAAAGATTTTTTTGTATTCGTCATTTAAAATTTGCGAGCTTGTATAAAAGTCTCTCTCAAGTGTGTGTGCACCTTTAGAAAGAGTCTCAGCTGTTTTTTTAAAACTCAATCCTTTAAGACCTTTTTTGCTGCATTATAACCATTCATGCCATGTAGACCACCACCTGGATGAGTGCCTGGACCACATAAATAAAGATTATTAAAAGGAGTACTGTATTGCGAGCTGGAAGCGGTGGGTCGCATGAATAACAGTTGATCAAGGGTCATCTCACCATGATTAAGATTGCCTTCCGTAAGTCCAAATTCGACTTCAAGGTCTTTTGGAGAATGGACAATAGAGGTTTCAATTAATTTTGTGATATCAGGGATCTTTTTCTCTAGTACCTGAATAGTGTTCTGTTTCAATTGCTCCTTAATCCCCTGGTTCCATTCAGAATCTTTTAAATGATATGGAGCATATTGAACCGATGCGGATAGGACATGTTTTCCCTCTGGTGAAAATTCAGGGTTCACGGTACTAGGGATTGAGAATTCCACATAAGGGTTTTCAGAGATAAACCCATATTTTACTGCATCGGAGGCTCTTTCTAAATATTCCATTGAAGGACAAATAGAAAAGATTGTATTCATATGATCATCATCCACGCCTTCGATCTTAGGCATGTCTTTAAGTGCGAAATGAATACGAGCTGTGCTACCTCTATATTTTATATTTCTGATCTGAGTGTGAAAACTTGGATCGAGATTTTGATTCCCAACTAAATTAATGAAAGTATTATGCGGGTCTAGGCCAGATATTATTTGATCTGACATGATCGTTTCCCCTTCTTGTGTTGTGACACTTTCATATGTGTTATTCTTGATATTGATCGATGTGACCTTTGAGCCTGTTCTTACATCTGCATTATGAGAGGATAGAATATTATTTAATACTTCTGGAAATGCACCTGTACCACCTTTTACAATACTTGAATTATGTATGATGCCTTTACTATATAGATGTTGGTGTAAAAAATTGTAGCCGGTCGCTGAAGCATATGGTCCATAGGATAGGCCATGAATACCTGCAGTGGATAAAGCACTTCTGAGTAATTCATTTTCAAACCATTCATCCATGAGCTCTGGCATCATCATAGGTGCAGTTCTCGCAAGATCTACAAGGCCTTGGGGTCCTTGTCCCATCAAGGGACCCAAGAGGCTTCTCATTGAAAGAGCATCCAATAATCCAATATCAGGAAGATTAGGGGGAGTTAATTGATAAAGTTTTTCTAAGAATTTTGTTAATCCTTCGATATGTGTTGTAAAGTCCGTCCATTTCTTGGAATCATCACTGGAAAGATTAGCAATTGACTCGCAAGTGATCAAAGGGTCCTTATGAAAAACAACATGCTCATTTTCTCTTGCACCAAGAGCAATACGTTTTATTTCCATGTCTATAAGTTTTAGACCTTGGGATTGTATCTGCAGTTCTTTAACTATTCTAGGATCGATCCACTTTATGTTATCATATATGGCATTACACTGAAATCCAGGTGCAAACTCATTGGTAGATGCTAGCCCTCCGATTCTTTCCCTTGCTTCAAGGACCAAAACCTTTTTACCTGCCTTCGCAATTACTGAAGCTGCCACAAGACTATTGATTCCACTTCCAATTACAATGATATCATATTGTGCCATGATCAATGTATACCTAATATCTTTTTTGCTGCCATTTCTCCAGGAGAACCTGTAATGCCACCACCAGGGTGTGTACCGGAACCACACTGAAAATAATTTTTAATTGGTGTTGTATAATCTGCCCATTTTACTGCTGGGCGTAATGAAAATAGTTGTTGAATGGTCAATTCTCCATGGAAAATATTACCTTCTGTAAGTCCAAATGTGTCTTCAAGATCTGCTGGTGTTAAGACCTGTCTATGCAAAATGATATCTTTTATATTTGGGGCATATCTGGCTAAAGCGTTCACTACCGCGTCACCAAATGCTTCTCTCTTAGCATCATCCCATCCTCCCTTCAGATCATAGGGTGCATATTGTACAAAGCAAGACATAACATGCTTACCTGGAGGTGCCATCTCAGGATCTAGAACAGATGGCAGAATTATGTCCATGAATGGTTTTTTTGAGAAGTTTCCATATTTTGCGTCATCATATGCATTCTCCAAATAATCGAAATCTGGACTGATAGATATGGCACCTCTATGATGATGCCCTTCACCTGGGAGACAGGTGAAGTCAGGAAGACCATCAAGTGCAAGATTCACTTTCCCTGAAGAACCTCTTATTCGAAAATTTTTGATCGATCTAACAAAATCTGAAGGAAGTTCTTTTTCTTCAACCATCTTTAAAAATGATAATTTTGGATCCAGTCCTGAAATGACAATATCAGATATGTACTCATCTCCATTCTCAAGTGCGACACCAGTTGCTCTTCCATTTTTTACTATAACGTTTTTTACAGAAGCTTCTGTCATGATTGTTGCACCAAAGTGTTCTGCTGATCTGGCAATGGCCATACTGACCTCACCAGTGCCTCCTCTCTGGAATCCCCAGGCACGAAAGGCCCCATCGATATCACCCATGTAATGATGCAACATTACATATGCGGAGCCAGGTGATCTTGGACCCATGAATGTTCCAATAATCCCGCTGGCAGACATGGTGGATTTCAATGGCTCAAATTCAAACCACTCATCTAAAAAGTCAGCTGAACTCATGGTCATGAGTTTTGTCAAATATTCAAATTGTTCGTTTGAGAGTGTTTTAAAATGATCTAGTAGCTTTTTTGTTGCGAGCATATCTGACAAAGAAGGTCTCAATGCATTTGGAGCAATGGTCTCAAGTATAGGCCTTACAGCCATTCCAATTTGCCCCATGAGAGGTCCAAAGCGTTTATACGCTTCAGCATCTTTTTTTGAATGGCGTGCAATTTCTCTATAGGTTTGATCACCATCAGCTGTTCGCATTAAATAATCACCATCTAATGGCGTGAAAGTGCTTTCGAGGGGGAGTAACTCCAATCCAAATTTTGGAAGCATTAATTCCCGCATGACATTGGGCTTCATTAAACTCACTACATAAGAGCAAACAGAAAACTTGAATCCTGGGAATACTTCTTCAGTGACAGCAGCACCCCCAAGAACATGTCGACGTTCTAGAACCAAGACCTTTTTCCCTGCCCTTGAAAGGTATGCTGCCGCGGTAAGGCCATTATGACCTCCTCCAATGACGATGGCATCATATTTATTTATGCTGGACATGAACGTTTCCTTTCTGGGTCAAAGAATGGTGTTTTCACAACCTTTGCAGGGGTCAACTTTCTAAAGTGTTCGACCTTTAATTCAAAATTCAATATGGTTCCTTCTTTTGAATAGCCATTTTTAATATGTGCAAGAGCTATATATCGTTTTAATATCGGAGACCATACACCACTGGTTGCATATCCTACTTGTTTAGAACCACTATATAATGGTGTACTGGTCCTCCAGGCAGTGGAAGGAAGTCCTGGCGCAAGTCCAACCTTTCTAAAGTGTTTTTCCAATTCATCCCATTCGATCTCTATGCCAACAAACTTCCATTCTGGTTCATTTTTTAATTCTTTTTCCAATGCTCTCTTGCCTATGAAGTTATCTTTTTTCATTTTCACGCACCACCCAAGTCCTAGCTCAAACGGTGATGATTTTCTTGATTCGATCAACGCATGTCTTGATGAGATGTAGTCCACATCCAGTAATATCAAGCCTGCTTCTATCCGAGATATATCTAGCGCTTGCAAGCCAGTAGGGGTAATACCATAAGGCTTACCCTTTTCAATAAGCAGATCCCAAACCAATAGAGCATTTTTCTTTTCCATCCAGATTTCATAGCCTAGATCACCTGTGTATCCTGTTCTTGATATAGACACAGGAATATCTCCAAACTTAGTATCCATCATCCAGAAAAATTTAAGGTCATCAAGAGTGTCATTTGCTACTGCATTAAGTACATCTCGGGAATTAGGACCTTGAAGAGCTAATGCTGCGGTTTTGGATGAGTCGTCTGATATCGTTAGGTCCATTCCGACAGAATTATGTTCTAGCCATTCTAAATTTGGTTCTGCACTAGTTATGCGAAATTTGTTATTTGACAGTCTCTGCACTGTGCCATCATCGATCACTTTACCGTTTTCATCACACCAAGGTGTATACATTACCTGTCCAATTTTGCAAATATTAATATTTCGAGTGACTAACCTATGAAGAAATTTTTGGGAATCAGGTCCCTCTATAAGATATTTGTATAATGGTGTAATATCTAATAATGCTGCTTTGGTTCGAATCGCAAAATATTCATTTTCATGATTCAACTCGTAATTAGTTGCAGAAAGATATCCTGACCAACGACGCCATTCTTGTGATTCGTTTAAAACAGAGGTTCTATCAAAGAATGGGGAGAGTTTTAATTGGGTCTCAGCATGAAATTGGTTCTTATAGCTCATTGATCATACCTTGAGAAAGGACGAGTTAAACAAGTAGGACCACCTGCACCTTTTAATGATATCTCAGAACCATTATATGTGTGAACCTCCACGCCTTCATTTTCAAGTCTATTTTGCGTTATTGGGTTTCCTTCTATCATAATAACTTTTCGATTTGCCATTGCTAGTACATTGCATCCCATTGAAGCATATTCTTCATCAGGGACTTCAATTAATTGGATTTTACGATCAAGAAGATATTCTCTAAAAGAGACAGAAAGCAATTTAGAATACACTAAATAAAGATCATGATCGATAGGTGAAATATTGCTCATTAGATGGAGACAATCTTCGGGGCCTGTCCAATGTGGTAGAGCAACCGGGATTACATTATCAACTAGATCTCCTAATAGATGTTTGAATTGATCTATTCCTTCCATATTAGATCGGTACCCTTCTCCAACTGCAACCGTACGCTCATCTACCCATATAATATCTCCACCTTCTAAAGTTCCAGTTCCTTCAATACGTCCTAAGATTGGGACCCCAATTGATTTGAAATATTTTTCCATGTTATCTGGCTCATTAGATCTTTGTGGTTTTCCCATATTACAAAGGATAGCACCACCATTAGTGACTATACAAGGATCATGAGTATATATTGAATCAAGAGACGTGTTGGAAGAGGGTAAAAAGTGAATTTCTGCACCAAATGATCGAATGAGGTCCAAAAATTGATCATAGTCCTTACAGGCTATTTCAAAATCGGGGGTATCGGAATAATTAAGCTCAGATGATTGCCGATCGACAGTGGCTTGGTCGATGAAAGCATCTCGAGGATGCTTCAATAATATACGTCGGACCTGCTTTACCATGTCCTGACACCCAAATTGAATCATTTTTTAATCCAAAGAACCTTCTACGCATGTAGTTTGAAAACCGCCACGAATATTATATATGGTGGTCACCATTAATTGTTTGGTATTCAAGGCTGAAAAGAGATCAGAATACATACGTTTGGTTGCCGCCTCTTGATAGATACCTACATTTCTAAAGCTCACAAAATAATATTTGAGAGATTTTAATTCTACACATTTTCCTCCTATGGGGAAATATTCGATCTTAACATAGGCTATATCAGGCAGGCCACTAAATGGACAAACAGCACTGAATTCATCTGTTTCAGTCTTTATATATTGTTTTGGACTATCAAAGTCAAAAACTTCTAAAAGGCTCGGGTCTATGTGAGACTCATCTAAAAATTCAAATGTTTTACCTTCTGATTTTGCCATTTTATTTTCCTTTATATATGCATCCGGTGGATTCTGTTTCTCTTATCTCTATTTGTTTTAACCCTTTTAGGGATGGGCTGATCTGTTTCCATATCCACCGACATAAATTCTCGCTTGAAGGATTTTCAAGTCCTTTTATGTCATTTAAATATGCGTGATCTATGATTTCATGAATTGGCCTGAATGCAGTATCAATTTCAGAGAAGTCCATTACAAATCCAGTAGTTTGATCAATCTCACCTTCTACTGTTAATGTGATCTTAAAAGAATGGCCATGAACTTTGTGGCAAGGATGTTCATCAGGTAGTTTGGGTAGAGAACGAGCGGACTCAATTGCAAATGTTTTATATACTTCCATGCTCAAATTTAAGGAATACCTAGGATCTTGTGAGTTTGAAGACTAAGCTTCCATTTCGGGTGATTTAAAACAAATTTTTCAGATCTTTTAATATTATCTTTTTGGTCAATACCATCCATAGGTTGAATATAAAAATGGTCAAATTTTAGTTTTTCGTGTATCCTTGGATTCATTCCACATTGAGGATATACAACTTTTAATTCATTGCCATTTTTTAAAATAAGATTGGCATTTGCCTTTGGGCTTACACAGATCCAATCTATTCCATCAGGAGGGATTATGGTTCCATTGGTCTCAAGCCCTATTTCGAACCCAGCATTTTTTATGACTTGAATAAGATTTTCATCTATCTGCAAGAGCGGTTCCCCACCAGTACATACAACATAAGGCTTGGAAGGTTGATTCTTAGGCCATAGGTCAGCAATAATCTCCTTTATTTCTAACGCAGAATATTTTCCACCATTCGATCCATTGATTCCTACAAAATCAGTATCACACCAATTGCATATTGCATTTTTTCGATCTTTTTCTAATCCACTCCAAAGATTGCAACCAGAAAATCGAATGAATACTGCTGGCCTGCCTGTATAAAAGCCTTCGCCCTGTAGAGTAAAATATATTTCTTTTATGGTATACATTAATGGCTGCTATAGTTTAATGGATCAATTGTATTTGCTTCATCAAAACCTTTCAATCTAAGAAAACATGCATCACAATTACCGCAGGGGTTACCATTTGGTTTAGGATCATAGCAAGTACTGGTCATTCCATAATCAACTCCAAGTTTTATCCCTGTAGAGATTATTTCAGACTTAGTCATATTAATCAGGGGTGTATGGATCTTAAATTTGTTTCCTAGGACACCTGCTTTTGTTGCAAGGTTTGCAGTCTTTTCATATGCAGAAATATATTCAGGCCTACAATCAGGATATCCACTATAATCAAGAGCATTTACACCAATGAAAATATCATATGCTTCTAAGGTTTCAGCCCAGGCTAGAGCTAATGATAAAAAAACAGTATTCCTTGCGGGGACATAGGTTGCAGGTATGTCTGACATTTGTTCTTCATTTCTATATTTTGGAATCTCTATATCATCGGTTAATGCGGAACCACCGAACTGAGAAAGATCTATATCGATTATACTATGGTTTTCAATTTCATAGTGTTCAATGATTTTCTTAGCAGTTTTTAACTCAAAATTATGATGCTGTCCGTAATTGACAGTCAGAGCAGAAACCTCAAACCCAATATCTTGTGCTATTGCAATGCACGTTGTAGAATCGAGTCCCCCTGATACAAGGACCACAGCTCTTTTTTTCATTAGAAATCTTTCTTTATTTTTATTAAATAATTGATAACGAAGATATGTAAGATCGTTTATGAAAAACCATATTCGTTTTTCATAATTTTAAAACAATAAGATTAGATTGAATAGTTCTTAAAGAATAGATTATTTGATGCTATTTAACTTTACAAAGAGGTATTAAAAGAAAATGAAAGTGAATATTAGAACTGCAATTCCAGGTCCTAGGTCACTGGAATTAACAAAAAGGCGAGAAAAAAACGTAGCTAAGGGACATGGCTCTGTCTGCGGGGTTTTTATAGATAAGGCTGTTGGGTGCAACCTGATTGATGTTGATGGGAATATTTTCATTGATTATGCAGGTGGAATAGGAACTATGAACGTAGGGCATTCTCATCCAAAAGTTATAGATGCCATTGAAAGACAGTTAAATCAATTTATCCACCCATGTTTTACCGTTGCACCATATGCGCCCTATGTTGAACTTGCTCAAAAACTGGCAGATAGTGTCCCAATCAAAGATAATTGTAAATCGGTATTCTTTAATTCTGGTGCAGAAGCAGTGGAAAATGCGATCAAAGTAAGTAAGACCTATACAGGCAGAACTGATATCATGGTTTTTTCTCATGCGTATCATGGGAGAACACAAATGACCATGTCAATGACCCATAAGGAAGACCCATATAAAAAAGGGTTTGGTCCATTCATTGATAATATTCATCGCATTGACTTCCCAAGTGAGAATTTTGACCCATCTGAGTTAAAAATAAATCCAAAAAAAATAGCATGTTTGGTCATTGAACCAGTTGCTGGTGAAGGTGGGTTTATTCCAGTAGGGAAAACTGCTATGGGTCAAATAAGAGACTTCTGTGATACTTATGATATTGTTATGGTCGCTGATGAGGTGCAGACTGGATTTGGAAGAACTGGGTCATTATTCTCAATGGAACAGTTTGGTATTGAGCCTGATCTATTTACTCTAGCTAAATCTATTGCTGGAGGTTTGCCTCTTAGCGGTGTGGTTGGGAGGTCTAAAATAGTGGATTCTGCTCACATAGGTGGAATTGGTGGAACATTTGGAGGAAACCCGGTATCTTGTGCAGCGGCACTTGCTGTTTTAGATATAATGGAAGATGAAAGATTGCCTGAACGTGCAGTTCAAATTGGAGAAAAAATAACAACCAAGATCAATGTTTTAAAAAAAGGTATTTCGTGGATTGGCGCTGTAAAAGGGTTAGGAGCAATGCAAGGTATAAGTATCATTGATGAAGAAGGAAATCCTGATAAGGAACATACATTAAGAATTCACAAACAGGCTTTAAAAAATGGATTAGTTATGATTACCGCTGGGACTTATGGTAATATAATAAGAACATTGATGCCATTGGTAATTAGTGATGAGGAATTAGAAGAGAGTTTAGAAATACTCTGTGCCGCTTTAAAAACTCCATAAAAAGTGGAGAGGAAATAAATCAATGGAAAGGATGAAAGTTCTATTGTTTTAATAACATCCTAATTATTTAAGCTTTAATTATCATTATGAAATTTAGCACCACAATTATTGCAAAAATTTGTACCTTTTTTCTGATTTTTGTCCTCACATACTGCGCACCGCATAGATTTTGTATTTTCTGAAAAATGCATTGCTGAAGTAACGATTCCTGTCGGTACTGCAATGATGGAATACCCCATAATCATAATAAGAGCTGCAATAACCTGTCCTAGGTTTGTTTGAGGAGAAATATCACCATAGCCAACTGTGGTCAATGTGACAATAGCCCAATAAATACTTCGGGGTATGTTGTCAAAACCTGATTTTTCCCCTTCAACTAAATACATTATCGATCCAAGAATAACCACAAGTGTCATAACATAAAATAGGAATACAAATATTTTTCTTTTACTCGCGGACATTGCTTTCCTCAACATTTCTGCTTCGCCCATAAATTGGACTAGCTTTAAAACCCGAAATACACGAAGAACACGCAATACCCTTATCACAGAAAAAATATGAGCCCCAGGGAATAAAAGACTTAGATAGGTTGGTATCAGTGCCAATAGATCGACAATGCCAAAGAAGCTAAAAATATAACTTGACGGTAATCGTATGCAATATATCCGAAGGATGTATTCAATAGTAAAAAGAATTGTAAGCACCCATTCAAATAAATAAAAAGTTTTACCATAGGCATCATGATATCCAGTGATGCTGTCAAGCATTACTAAAATGATACTAAACAAAATGCTGATGATTAAAGTTAAGTCAAAAGCTTTCCCAGCAGTGGTAGTTGTACCAAATATAACAGATTTTATATTTTCTTTTAATACACTCATATTAGAGTTTATTCATATACTTGTAAAATAAGGTCAGAATCAGATTAATGGTAACAAGAAAATAATTTTATAGCAGGTTGCAGTCAGGGCTATTCATTTAGAACGCTTTTTAAGATATCAATATCTGAATCAAAAGAATTTGGTAATAAAGGTCCAAAGGAGAATCTAAAGAATTGTTTAAGATGGGATTTTTCCTCAAGTCTATACATATCACAATCTGTACCTTTTAATATTGCGGCTCCTTGTTTAAATAATTTATCATTTAATTGAGCACCTGTTAAGTCTCCCGTTAATTTGCACCAATGGTAAAACCCACCATCACCAGAGAACAATTCTAAACCCAAATCTGAAAATCCTTTGGCATATCGATTCCGCTGGGCATCATAAAATTCAGGTACTGCCTTTCGTGAAAGTTCTATTCTTTTTTTATTGAAAAGTTCTAAAGCATATAGTTGCGAGGGTCTAGATACTCCTCCCATTCCAAAAGATGAAAAGTTTCCAAGTATCTCAATATATTTTTTTGCTGCAACAACCCATCCAATGCGAATACCGGGTGCTTGTAAACCTTTGGTAGCTGCACCTGCTACAAAAAGATTTGAATTATCTATGTCATCGATAAATTGCATTGCACTTACAGGTGGGCTATGAAATAATTCATATGCTTCATCTATTAAAAGACCATTCTCATCAGAAGTTGATCTTTTTACTAATTCCTTAAGCTCGTCTTCTTTTCTTGTGATGCCTGTTGGGTTACATGGATTGCTTAATAAGATGAGTTTTCTTTGGTTCGGTTCACCTTTAAGATAATCATCTACACTTGGATGAAAATTATTTTCAATATTGCTATCAATAATATGGTAGTCCCTATTCATTAATCTTAACATATCATAGTAGGGAGTATATTCTGTTGATGCTATGTGTGTCTTAATGTCTGACTTCAGAAACATTAATAATGCAATAAGCCCCGGTCTCCCTCCAGCAAATATCATAATATTTTCTAAGTCAATCGATGATCCATAATAGTGATTATAATATTCAGCAATGGTTTGCCTTAACTCTGGCTGGCCCCATGCTTTGGGGTATTTTAAATCATTTGATTCTATCTTAATTACTTTTGGTAGTTCTGGGCCACCAGGTATCTTTGTGGTTAAGGGAAATCCTTGGCTCCAGGGGTGAGTGCCTTTTTCTCCCATATATGTTCCAAAGGAATTTTGAAATGCATATAATGTTTCATAAATACCCATTGGAGGGACATTATTTAGAAAGCTATTTGTTTTCATTTGATAGTTTATTTATTGTTAGTAATTGATTGGTGTAAACATCTTTCCAATCTCCATATTCCCATTTGCTCTATATCTTTGACCTGTCTCTAGATCTTCTATTATCCATTTTGTAGGACATTTGGTTTTAATGATCAGTTGCATAGAAGACTCTAGTTCTTCTGCTTTTTCTCCATTTTGGAGTGTTCTTTTTTTCATACCTCTCCTGTCTATTTTTATGTTGACCCATATAATCTACCAAACAATCTATTTTGAAAAAATATGTAGAAGGGTCTAAATCATCTATTTAGTTATATCCTTATCAGTATAC
>Ga0208410_1000749_pt1 | contig 18190 bp, 13 predicted proteins | sample ETN02SmetaG_3_FD_185787 | JGI IMG/M metagenome (GOLD analysis project Ga0208410, IMG submission 185787) | Marine microbial and viral communities from oxygen minimum zone, Eastern Pacific Ocean - ETNP2014F10-02SV257 (SPAdes) (version 2) | ecosystem: Environmental > Aquatic > Marine > Oceanic ... | reverse complement strand
GGGGGGGGGGGGGGGGGGGGGGGGGGGGGGGGATCGTGTGCCATCGCACTCGCGCGGTGGGCTCGCGCGCGCGTGATTCGTTCGATCGTCCGCTCGATTCGCGCTCGATTCGCGCTCGATCGTGACCCTATCTATCCGCGGGGACTGACGAGACGACGGACGCGTCGCTAATCTATAGATGGGTGTCGATTACGCCCCGTTCCAGGCCCTGCTCGAGGCGGGTGAGTGGGAAAAGGCGGACGATGAACACCGTAGGCTCATGTGCGTCTTGGCGGGCGAAGAGGCGGAGGATCGCGAGTGGGTGTACTTTACCGAGGTCGCCGACATGCCGACGACGGATTTGAGAACCATCGACGAGCTTTGGAAGCATTACAGTAACGGCAGATTCGGATTCAGCGTGCAAAGGAAGATTTGGGTCTCGCAAAAGAGACAGTGGCCAAAGTTTTTCAAAAAGATTGACTGGACCACGGGTGAAAATGGTGATTACCGCAAGTTTCCGCAAGAGTTTCAGTGGCGCGCCGACGCGGCGCAGGGGCACCTTCCGCTCACCAACGCGTTGAGAGGCACGCAGCTCTTGGCGGCGTTGCTTGAACACCCGGCGTTCGGTCCGGGTTTACCCGAACGTACGAGTGAAGGGTCCTTCTACGAGGGCACCTCCTCGCGCGAGACGCCGATTCGGCTTGAACTTCCCACCGTCGGCGGCGTTTTGGACGTCGTCGGTCGATTCGCGAAGTTTTTAACCTTGTTCGCGCAAGAGCTCGTCAAGTAAAAACGAACGACGAGTCCATCGCACGCAAATAATCACACACACACACATACATCCACGACGTTCAATCCCTAGCGTATCGCTCGAGGGCGTCGACGCGCGCGTCATTTTAATCGTCATCGAACGTTGACTAATTTTTCTACAAGTACCGCGCTACTCGCGCTACTGCGCTACGGAATATCATCGAACGGCGCGGTATCGTTGAAACACCGCTCGAACACCTCCCCCACAATCTCCTCGGCGTGTTTCGCCCCGCGACACTTTGGATTCATCGCCACCGACAATTCGGCGCGTCTCCGCGCGCACTTTCGATGGTGTCCCTTCAATCCCGCGAACACTTTCCCTCGCATCACCTCGTTCACCCAGTGACAATCACCGCTCAGATTCGCCGCCCGCACCTCCGAACACGCGTGCTGCCTCACGTCGCTCCAATTCATCCGCTTCCCCGCGCGACACTGGTCGTACGCGTGAATCAACTCGTGCGCCACCGTGTTCTCCATCGTCGTCCTGTCGTGAATCTGATTGTGACACAGCACGATCCCGTCCGGCGGGCGAAACCCACCGACGACGTCGGAGGAACATCTCTCAATCTTAAAGAACCGCTCATCGATCGCGCACCCGGCGTCGGCGAGCTTTTCGATCATGAATCGCACGATCGGGGACGTCCCGGTCGCCATGTCCCTGAGCTCGCTTGCGCACCGTTCGGGCGTCATGACGAACGAGGACGAACGAGGACGAACGAGGACGAACGAGGACGAACGAACGCGCGAGCTGAACGGCCGGTCGTCTCGTCGCGCCGTCCCTCGGCCGCGTCGCTCGGTGTCGTGTCGTCCGCGGTCGAGAGGGAAAGGATCATCGTGGTACGCGAAATAATCGGACTGGAAAACAATACTGTAGTGTGTATAGTAGTATCTATTTACACACGGGTGATGATGCAGAGCGAGACGCCGCGCGACGACGACGACGACCGCGACGCGCGCGGCGAGAGCTATGGTAGTGGTGGAAACCACGATGACGATGTTGAGTCGTACCGCATTCACGCAATCTATCCATTCATCTACCCCGTTCGTAAGATGACGTGCACGCCCGAATCCGTCTCCACCACGCCGCTCATCTCCCCGACCCCTAACGCGTACGTCGCCTCCTCGAACGCGCGCTGCATCGCCCCTCGACCGAATTCCCCTAAATCTCCACCTCTTTTCGCCGACGAACAGTCCGACACCTCGCGCGCGACGTCCTCGAACGCGCACGTCCCGTTTTCGATCACGGCTCGATAATGCACCAGCTCATCGATCGCCGCCTCCTTGGTGCGCTTCGAGATGTGTTCACCGTCCGGATCGCGCCACGACGCCGGTCGACGACTGTTCGCGTGTTTCACCAACACGTGCGACGCCCGAACGGTCGTCGGCGCCGTCATCGCGTCGCGCACTGCCGATGATTGTATGATTTTCATCTCGATTCCATTCCATTCCATTCGCGCATCATTCATTCATCATTCCCTCGCGCGCGCGAATCGTCATGGCGGCGAAGCGCGCGGGTAAGGCGTCGACGAAACCGACGAAACCGGCGGCGAAGACGACGACCAAGGCGACGACGACGACGACGACCAAGGCGGCGAAGGCGACGGCGACGACGACGACGGGGACGACGGGGACGGGGACGGGGACGGAGAAGGATGGGGACGACGACGGGAACGGGGAAGACGAGGACGCGGGCGAGGGTGAGGGCGAGGAATCGCGCGAGGAGGATGAACAGATCGGTGTCGATGCGGGAGACGAGCGCGTGCCGGGGGCGTTCGTGCCGAGAGACGCCGTGGTGGTGCGGAACATTCTTCGCGAGATGGTGCGCGCGTCTCGGTCGCGCGCGAACGCGACGTCTTTTACGAAAACGTTCGTCTTCTCGCGCGTTCGATCGCGCTCGAACGCGTTCGACTGACCGAAATATGCGATCGCGCGCGCTCTCTCGTCGCAGGGCGTGACGGACGTGGAACAAAAAGTCATCTCGCAAGGGATGGAGTTCATGCACAGGTACGCGAGCGAGGTGCTCGAGGAATCGACGGCGGCGGCGAGACACGCGAATCGCACCGTTCTCACCGCGGATGACGTGAAGATCGGGGCGAAATCTATTCTCATGCGTCAGTTTCTCGATCCTCCGAGTCTCACGGACGCCCACGCCGTGGCGTCGGCGGTGAATAAACGTCCGCTGCAAAAACTCTCCAATCGTCCCGGCATTCACGTCCCGACGGAGATCAACCTTCTCAACGATAACTGGGACATCGGTCCGCCTCGCGCGCGAGACGCGAGCGAGATTGAATTGGAAAAAGAAGCCGAGGCCAAGGAACAGGCCGCCGCCGCGGCCGCCGCCGCGCGAGACGCCATCGCGCGCGCCGCCGTCGAGCCCGGCGACTTGCCCGCCGCCGGCGCGCGAGACGCCGTCGCGTTCGACGTCAAATCCACCGCGAACGGCGCCGCGGAGACGACCGCGCGCGAAGATCTCGGCGATTTCGCCGAGTTCATGGATCTCGACGACGACGACGAAGAGTAGCGCGTTCGTGTCATAGAATATCAGTTTCGTTTCGGTTCGGTTCGGTTTCTCGGCGACGACGCCGACGACGAGACCGACGATCGCACACCGCGACGCGCGCGCGACGCGCCACCGCATCGAGCGATCGCGCGACGCGAACGCGCGACGCGTTCGAGTGCGCGAGAGCGCGCGCGCGGCGAGAGACGCGAGATCGTCGACGTGCGGTGCGCTCCGTTCCATCGCCATCGATCGAGTGAGTGATTGTACCGGTCGCGTCATCATCGAGTCGTCTGATTTCAGCGGCTGGAATGGTGGCGAAGACGCGCGCGTTCGCGTTCGCGTTCGCGTTCGCGTTCGTCGCGGTGGTGTCGGTGATCGAGGGCGCGCGCGCGCAGGCGTCGCCGGTGTACGAGCCGGTGGCGACGAATGGAACGCCGACGTCGGCGCGAACGCTCGGGCGGGACGAATACGCGTATTTTCAATTTTCTCTGAGCGCGAAGAACGACGTGGACGTGACGGTGGACGTGTTGGATGGCGATGCGGATCTGTTTGTGTTGCGTCCGTGCGTGAACGTGGCGGATTGTGCGAGAGTTCCGAGCGACGCGGCGTACGACTATCCGAGCGTGCACGCGCACGGACGCGACGAGGTGTTCGTGCGCGGCGCTGATCTGGACGAAAGCCTGGACGTCGGGTCGACGAAATATTTTCGCATCGGCGTGCACGGATGGTCGGCGCACGGATCTACGTTTAAATTGGCGGTGACGGAGGTGCCGAACGACAGAGCGCTCTCCACCGCGCAGACGACGGCGTTGAACTCGATATTCGACAAGTGTTGCGACGCGACGAGGTCGTGTACGTTTTGGAAAGCGCATCGCGCGCTGAGCATTGATCCGTGTCACTCTAGATTCGCGCGGTGCGACGCTCGCAACGAGACGACGATGTTGGATCTGAGCGCTGAAAACATGGCGTGCGAGCTCGACGCGTCCGACGTAGCGCCTTTCGGATCATCGCTTCGACGATTGTGGCTCAATTCGAACGGCGATTCGTTCACGCTCGCGAACAACGGCATGTCGATCGGTATATTAAGCGCGCTGCCGACGTTGGAGTCGCTCGACGTCTCGTTCGTCGATTTAGACGGTGTCGACGCGAGCGCGTTGTGCGCGCACACCAATTTGATATCCATCGAAGCCATCTCGAGCAACGTCACGGGAAATTTTCCGTCGTGTTTGCTGAACAAGCAAAACCTCCAGGTGGTGCACATGGCGGGGAATTATATGACAGGGACGCTTCCGGCGCTCACGTCGACGACCCTGCGCACGCTCGACGTTCGTTTACAAAAATCGGCGGAGAGCATCGCGGGGTCGATTCCTCCGTCGTACGTCTCGGCGTCTTCAAAGTTGGAACACCTGATGCTGACCGGTCTCAAACTCTCGGGCTCGATACCGGCGTTCGGTTCAAACACTAGATTACGATGGGTGTACCTGTCGCACAACGATCTCACCGGATCGATACCGTCGAGTCTCGGAGCCGCGTCGTACGCCACGCACGTCGCGATTGACCACAACGCACTCTCGGGAGACGTGCCTCCGGGCGTGTACGACAACCCGAATCGAACCCAAGTGTTATTGAACTCGAACGCTCTGACGAAACTGAGCGTCGTCTCCGCGCACGCCTCCCCCGGGGCGTCGCTCGTGACGTTGAACGCGTCGGATAACGTCATTCGCGAAGAGGGCATTCCGCTAGTCTTGACGTCGATGTCAAAACTCGAAAATCTCTACCTACGAGATAACAGGTTTTACGGGCAGATTCTCGGCGACTCGACGTCGCCCACGTGGGCATTGTATGAGTTGGACGTGAGCGGAAATTCCTTCAGCGGTGACATTCCGGGGGCGAATCACTGGGGCAACATTTTCCAAACCTCGTCGAGTCGCGTGAGAAGTTTCGACGTGTCGAACAACAATTACACGGCGTCGCCGGCGTGGCTGAAGGGGTACGGCGACGAGGCGGGTCTGACGATTCGGCCGCCGATATCGGACGTAGCAGATCCCTCTTCGACGCGGGGAATATCGAAATTCATGCTCGCCGTCGTTCTCATCGGCGTCTCGTCTTTGACGGTGACGGGAGTTGTCGTGGGCGTGAGAACGTACAGAAAAAATCAATCGCGAGGGGGCGCGCGAAAGTTCGTATTCTTTCAAAATGACGCGGTTGACGTCGAGATGGCGAGTCGAGATCATCAATAGAGAACGGTTGAACGAAACGACGAAATTGTAACACATGTACCTCTACTTGCGGCGACGACGACGAATACCGATGATTAATGACGATGATTCATTACAGAACAATAAACGATTCGTCCGCGCAATCGCGCGGTTAGAGTTCATCCTTGGGCGCGTCGGCGGCGGGCTCATCGCTCTCGGCGACGGGCTCATCGCTCTCGGCGACGGGCTCTTCCGCCTCCGTTTCTTCCTTCTCTTCCTCGACGATGTGGAACTGGGTCTCATCCACGAGTTCGGCATCCTTCGCGACGCCCATGTTGCCCTTGAGCAAGTCGAAGACGCGTCCGGCGTACTCGCCGGGCTTGTCAAAGGTGAAACCAGATTCTAACATGGCTGTTTCAAACATGAGTTTGGCCAAGACGGCCGTCTCCTCGGAGTCCGGATCTTGTTCGGATCGCTCCTTGAGGGCGGCGATCATCGGGTGTCGCGGGTTGACTTCGAGCGTCTTCTTGCCGCGCATGTACTCGTGTCGCGAATCGTCGCCCAAGGCTTGCGCCTTCATGATTCTTTCCATGTTCGCGGACCATCCGTACTTGGAAGAGACGACGACGCACGGGGTGGTGGAGAGACGGTTGGAAACCTTGACGCCCTCGATGACATTCTCCGGAAGCTTGCTCTTCCACCACGCGGTGAATGGCTTGAACGCCGCCTTGGTCTTCTTGAATCGAGCCTTTTCGTCGTCGTCGGCGTCGCCGAACTTGAGATCTTCCTTGCTCGCGTTGGAGAACTTGTAGTCGTCGAACTCGGTCAAGTTTTGCATCGTGTACTCGTCGACAGGATCGGTGAAGTAGATGACTTCGAAATCCTTGGCGATGAGCTTTTCGAGCATCGGAGAGTTCTTGAGAGCTTCGATGGACTCGCCCGTGATGTAGTAGATGGACTTTTGGCCCTCCTTCATGCGTTCGACGTACTGCTCCAAAGAAACGAGTTTACCGTCTGACTTGGACGTTTCGAATCGAAGAAGCTTGGCGAGACGCACGCGGTTGCTCGCGTCCTCGATGATGCCGAGCTTGATGGCTTTGCCAAAGTTCTTCCAGAACTTTTCGTACTTGGTCTCCTCGACGTCGGTTTCTTCGCCTTCGGGCTTCTCTCCGTCGTCTTCGGCGTCCTTTCCTTCCTCAGCGAGCTTACGAAGCATGTCCAAAGCCTTGCGCACGAGCTTCTTCTTGATAGTTTTCAAGCTCGTGTGCTGTTGAAGCGTCTCGCGAGAGACGTTGAGAGGCAAGGTGTCGGAGTCGACGATACCCTTGATGAAGCTCAAATACTTGGGCAAGAGCTCATCGAATTCATCGGAGATGAAGACGCGTCGAACGTACAACTTGAGAGCGCTCGCGCGGCTGTAGTAGTTGTCGTAGTAATCCGCCGGAGGGCGCTCCGGAATGTAGAGGATGGCTTTGAACTCGACGTCGCCCTCAGCCTTGAAGTGAGAGTACGAGAGCGGTTCTTCCGTGTTCTTCGCGAGCGCTTGGTAGAACTTGGTGTACTCTTCTTCCTCGACCTCGGACGCCGATCTGAGCCAGATAGCCTTGACGTCGTTGAGACGTTCCCAATCCCAGACGGTTTTGGTAATCGTCTTGGTCTTCGGTTCGTCGTCCTCGGAGTCGTCCTCGGAGTCATCATCCTCGTCCTCGTCCTCGTCAGAGTCTTCATTGTCGTCGTCATCGGTGGACGCGTCGGCGGTTTCATCGTCCCCATCCTCCGCGGGGACTTCCTCGGACACTTCCTTGGAGTTGTAGAGGTAGATGGGGAAGTTGATGAATTCGGAGTAGCGTTGCACCAACGATTCGAGCTTGGACTCTTCGAGGTACTCTTGCGCCTCTTCCTTGAGGTAGATGTTGATCTCGACGCCGCGACCGAGCGGTTCGCCCTGGTCCTCGGAGATGGCAAAGTTACCATTCGCGCCAGACTGCCAGACCCACTGCTTGTCGTCGTCGTTGTGCTTGGAGCGAACCTCCACAAAGTCGGCGACCAAGTACACCGAGTAGAATCCGACACCGAATTGGCCGATGAGAGACATGTCGCCGCCCTGGGCCATTTGGTCCAAGAACGCGGACGTTCCGGACTTGGCGATCGTGCCCAAGTTGTTCATCAAGTCATCCTTGGTCATGCCGATGCCTCGATCGCGAATCGTGAGCACCTTCTTCTCCTTATCAGCCTTGATGCGAATGTCCAGGTTGGCGTTATCACCCTCCCCGAGTTGACCCTTGTCCGTCAACGACATGAATCGAATCTTATCCAACGAATCCGATCCGTTCGAGATCAACTCTCGCAAGAAGATGTCCTTGTTCGAGTACAACGAGTTGATGATGATGTCCATCAATCGAGACACTTCGGCTTGAAACTCAAACTTTTCCGCGCCGGCGTTGAATTCCGGCACCGAGCTCGTGACCGGCGCCTCGGCATCGGTCGCATCTTCCGCGCGCACTGTTCGCGCGAGAATCGCAATCGTCAGTCCTCCGAACGCTCGATCACGCGAATCATCGTGTCGAGATCGTCATCGCCTTCCATCGCCTTCCACGATGATTGCGCGCGCGAACGACGTACCTCGCGCGACGCCGCCGAACACGCAGAGCGCGCCCAGGGCGAACACGAACAACGCGCTCGTCCACGATCGCTTCGCCGTCGATCGTCGCGCCATGACTGACCGATTCGCGTCGCACACTGACGTCGCGCGCGCGGGCCGCCGCGGGGTGTCGACGCGCGTCACGTCATCCAATCAAAACGCGCACACGAGGGTCATGTCGTGATGTGATTGGATGAGAGCGGTGCGGGGGACTCAACGAGGGGTCGGGACTCATGAGTAGAGACGTCAATGCGAGACAGCCGAGGGCGAGCTAGGCGGCGAGGCGGGCGACTATGGGGGCGCACCACGAGGAGGCGACGACGCGAGACGAGGCGTCGTTGACGACGAAATCGTGTTTGACGTCGACGTCGACGCCGTCGATCGTGGTGACATCGACGTCGATGGACGCGAGGGCGTCGCGCTGGTGGAGAGGAGCCCAGTGGTCGTCGCGCGCGTAGACGGCGGCGAAATCGGAGGGGAGCGCGGCGTCGGCGACCAAAGGACACTCGGTCACGGGCACGGTGAGGGCGTCGAATTCCGTTCGTCCCATGAAGACCATGTTGATGAGACTCTGCCAACGCAACCACGCGCTCGTGATCTCCGCGGCCGTGGTGTCCATGGATTTGGTCACCGCGTTTCGCAACAGGAAGACGCGCGCCGTCGGCGCGAACGCGCGTAAACCGTCCAACAGTTTTCCCAACGCGTGCGCCACGAGTGATAATCGCGTGACGAAATTGAGACTCTTTTGCAACGCGCTCCTCGTGTTGACGTGCAAAAATGGCATCAATCCGATGACACCGTGAACCTTCTCGCGTCCGAGTTCGCGGCGCGCGTGCAACGCGATGTGCGCGCCAATGGAGTGTCCGACGACGACGCACTTTTCCCCATCTCTCGATTCCGCCAACCGTCTCGCGATGTACTCGCGCACGTGTTCCTTCTGTTCGTCCAGCGTGAACCACTCCTCGCGATTCGGTCGGTCCTCCACCGTGTGTCCCAAATACCCCACCACCTCGACGCTCGACGCCGCCGTCGCCTCGCCGAGCGCCAGGGCAAAGGTTTCGTAAAACGCCGGCACGCCCGGATTTCCCGGGACGACGAACACCCGAGTCTTCTTCCCTCTCTCGCCCTCCTCTCTCGCGCGCACGCGAATCACCTCGTACTCGCACCCCGCGAGCGTGGTCCCGCTCGACGTCCCCGTGTCTCGCGACGAGGAGGCGCGCGAGACGTTCACCGACTCTCTCGCGCGTTCGACGTCAAAGGCACCGCGCGACGCGGACGCGGACGCGGTGCGAGCGACGCGCGCGCGGGAGGGACGCGGTCGCATCGCCGTCGTCGCTCGCGCGAGGGGGGTCGACATCGCGCGCGTCCGAGTGCGGCGAGACGCGTCAACGTGATGCGCGTGGACGATTGATTGAACGCGCTCGGTCAATTTTTTACACCGAGCGGCGGAGACGAAAGACTACGCGACTACGCGCTGCCGCTCTTCCAAGGCTTGAGCACGGGAAGAAGGACGCTGATGAGAACGATGAGAAGGATGACGCTGATGCAACACGCCCACTTGCGCGTGTTCTTTTGGTACTCTCGCGCTTTTCTCAACTCGACGTGACCTTGCTGGACGTACACGACGGATTTCGCCACGTGGCTCTCTACGTTATTGATCATCTCACCCTGCGCTTCGACGAGCACAGACATGTCTAAAAATATTTGATTCAGCTCGAGAAGCTTACGCTCGAGCTCTCGAATCGCCGAGTGACGCTCCTGAATCTCGTTCACCGTGTCCATGATTTGTCCGCGTCCTTGCTCCAAGAGCGCCGTCTGAAACATCGTCTCGCTCTCTCCGGTTTCAATCAAGCGATCGATGTCCTCCTCCTTTGCCTCGGTACCAGTGACGGTAAAATAACGTCGCTCGACGATTTCTTTATACTCCTCGCGCAGACGGTCTCGAAGCTCTTGAAACTCCCCCATTTGATCCTTTAACTTGGTCTTGAGCGAGCTCGTGAGCGTCGACCGGGTGCGGTGCTCGCTCGATCCCTCCGTCACCTTCCCACTCCTCACCGCGCGCTCGTTATCCGCGTCCAAATTCTCCAACCTCAGCTTAGTCTCCCTCGCAATCTTACTCACGCTCTCGATCGTCTCGTTCATCCGCTCTCGCGTCTCTCGCGTCTCCTCCGCCGTCGTCGATCGTTTGCTCGCCTCGTGCGCGTCGAAGAGCTCGACGAGCGACGCTCGAATGCTTCCCATGTTCGTCTTCACCCTCTGCACGTCCGCGAAAAACGTCGCCATGAGATCCTCTCCCGCGGACGTCGTCGTCGTTCCCGTCGTCGTCGTCGTCGTCGTTCCCATCGTTCCCGTCGTCGTCGTCGTTCCCATCTCCACGTCGCCCGTCTCCTCGCGGCATCCTCCCGTCTCAGTCTCGCCCTCGTACACGTTCGCCCCGCCCCCGACGCTCGCGAGAAGATCGTTCATCGTCCTCGATCGACGACCGACGACCCGAACGCGCGTCGACCGATCGCCCGCGTCGCGCGCTCCCGTCGCGCGCGCGCGCGTCGGTCGCACATCATGCATCATGCATCATCAATCATCTTCGGACAAACGGACAGCAGACGAGGGAGGATGCGAGGAAGATGGGATGCGATGCAAAGGAGATGGGATGCGATGGGATGCGATGGGATGAGCTGAGATGACGGAAGTGCGCGACGCGGCGGGCGTGTGACTCCGTCGACGATGACGTCGACGCTGAATCAGCGCATCGTCGGTGTCTCGCACGCGGACGTGGAGCGTGGGACGAACCATTGTCGCGACGGTGGGGCGACGTCGAGCTCGAGCGCGCCGCAGGGGACGATGGGGGAGACGACGACGACGACGAAAAGGACGACCGGGACGAGCGATGGGACGCCGACGAAACGGACGCGACCGCACTCGCATAATTACAGCGAACCGACGTCGAGGGCGCTGAAAGCGTTTCTCGTGGCGAGCGTGCTCACGCTCCTGGCGCTCATCACGACGGCGTCGACGTCGGGGAAGATTGAGGAACTGCGCGCGTCGTTGGCGAACGGTTTCTTCGACGACGACCACGAGGAGGGGGGGAACGGACGAGTGGTGATGGATGGAAGCGCGCCGAGAAGAGATTGTGGATTGACGCAGGAGGCGTGGAATCGAGCGGTGGGATTGGAGAGACGCGATCCGTGTCGGGACGCTTTCATGCGCGGCGACGGCGAGGCGAAGACGGCGTACGCGGAGCGACGCGAGGCGATCGGGGTGAGCGCGGGGGAGGAGGAGTGGGCGCTCGTCACCGGTGGCGCCGGATTCATCGGTTCGGAGGTGGTGCGACAATTGTTAGCCATCGGCGTGCGCGCGCGCGCATTGGACGACTTGAGCACGGGGAAAAAGTCGCACTTGGATTTCGCCGCCGACGCGCAAAAGGCTGGGAAATTCGAGCTCGTCGAGGGCGACGTGACGAACTACAAACACGTGGAACGGGCGATGAAAGGGGTGACGTACGTGTTTCATCTCGCCGCGGTGAGCAAGGTGAGACCCACGCTGGATCCGACCAAGGACGACGTCGTGTACGCATGCCTGGAGACCAACGTCAAGGGCACGGAAAACGTGCTTCGCGCGGTTCGCGCGCGCGACGCCGAGTTGGCGCGGAGCGATACGACGTCGAGCGGCGATCGGGGTGGACAGCGTCGTCGCGTGCGTTTCGTGTACGCTGGATCGTCGACGTATTACGGCAACCAGCCGACGCCGTTCGACGAGGAGCGCACGCATCTCAGGACGACGACGACGCCATACGCGACGACCAAGGCGCAGGGCGAAGATTTAGCGCGCCTGTATTACTCGATGTACGACGTCGAGGCCGTCGTCGCGCGATTATTCATGGTGTACGGCGCGAACGAACCGACCGAGGGCGAACAGGCTGTGGTGACGGGTCGATTCATCGAAGCGGCGGCGGCCAATCGAGCGTTCGAGATCGAGGGCGACGGATCGCAGTTTCGCGACTTCGTCTACGTCGAGGACGCCGCGCGCGGTTTGATTCTCGCCGCGGTCAAGGATGGCACCGTGGGACGCACGTTCAACATCGGTTCCGGTTCGAGCACGACCGTGTCGGATCTGGCGGATATGATTTCGCGCGCGCATCCTCGAACTTATGTCGAGCCTCGACAGCGCGATTTGAAGGGGACGCTCGCGTCGACGTGTTTGGCTAAGCGTGTGCTCGGGTTTCAGGCGAGAAAGACGCTCGTAGATTACATCGCCGACGTCAAGGCGTCCAAAGGATTGTAACGACGACGCCGACGGCATTTTTTTCAAGCCTAGGGCTTAGACTAAGGGTTTACATAATTAATTCCCATGACGATGACGACGACATGACGGGACTCGACGACGCGCGCGACGCTCCGTGACCCCCGTGGTTCGAGATGCGACGCACCGTTCGCGAGCTCGCGCGACGCGTCGTCTCGTCGTCGACGGCGTCCTCCTCGTCGGCGTCCTCCTCGGCGACGAGACGACGCGCGCTCGGGACGACGCTCGAGGAGATGAACGCGCGAGGCGCGCACGCGGAGACGATCGCGGCGTACGAGTCCAGCGCGGTGCCGCACACGGAGGCGAACACGGTGGAGTACTTAAAGGCGCTCGTGAAGGAGGATCGCGTGGCGGGGAGCGCGCTCGCGCGCGCCGTGCACAAGGGGAGCGGCGGAACGGCGCCCATTCGCGCGGCGGAGGAAGCGGCGGAGGCGTCGCGAAAGGGTATGTTGGCGTCGCTCGGGTCCATCTTTAGCTCGACATCGGCGACCGACGCCAAGGCGAGCGCGTCCACGGCGGTCGCGGCGGCGGCGGCGCTCGGAAGCGAAAAGAATCCCCTCTACACTCAACAGTTGGAGCCGACGTTCAAGGCGCAAATGTGGCGCACGGTTCGAACGCTCGGCACCGCGTTCATCGTGTTGAGCGGAATCGGCGCGTTGTTGGAGGATCGAGGTGGGATGAGTAAGGCGATCTTGGGCGGCGACAGCGTCAAACCGCAGCAAGACGCGCATTCCAAGACGACGTTTGACGACGTCAAGGGTGTCGACGAGGCCAAGGCGGAATTGGTTGAAATCGTCGAGTATTTGAAGGCGCCGGAAAAGTTTACGAAATTAGGCGGCAAATTACCCAAAGGCTTGTTGCTCGTCGGCCCGCCGGGGACGGGGAAGACGATGTTAGCGAAGGCTGTTGCCGGGGAAGCTCGGGTACCCTTCTTCTACTCGAGCGGGAGCGAATTCGAGGAAATGTTCGTCGGCGTCGGCGCGAGACGCGTGCGAGATTTGTTCAAAGCGGCGAAACAGCACGCGCCGTGTATCATCTTCATCGACGAAATCGACGCCGTCGGCGCGGCGCGGAACCCGAAGGATCAACAAAACACGCGGATGACGTTGAATCAACTGCTCACCGAAATGGACGGGTTCAAGGCGAGCGAAGGCGTCATCGTACTCGCGGCGACGAACACGCCGGGGATGCTCGACAAGGCGCTCATCCGTCCGGGTCGTTTCGATAGAACCGTGTCCGTGCCGAATCCGGACGTCGGTGGACGGCGCGAGATTTTGAAGACCCACGCCAAAGACGTCAAGATGGAGCGAAGCGTCGATTTCGACGTCATCGCCCGCGGGACTCCCGGTTTTAGCGGCGCCGATTTGGCCAATTTGATCAACATCGCCGCGCTCAAGGCGGCGCTCGACGGCGTTGCGGAAGTGGGCGAGAAACATTTAGACTTTGCGAAGGATCGCATCTTGATGGGGGCGGAGCGCAAGAGCGCGGTGATGACTCCAGAAAATCGCAAGCTCACCGCGTACCACGAGGGCGGACACGCGTTGGTCGCGCTTCGCACGGCGGGGGCGAGGCCCGTCCACAAGGCGACCATCGTGCCTCGCGGCCAAGCTCTCGGCATGGTCATGCAGCTGCCCGAAAAGGATGAATTACAGATGACGAGACGCCAGCTGTTGGCGATGTTGGATGTCACGATGGGAGGTCGCGTCGCCGAAGAGCTTATTTTTGGACCGGAGGAAATCACCACCGGCGCGTCGAGCGATTTACAGCAGGCGACGCGGTTGGCACGCGAGATGATCACGCGGTACGGTATGAGCGACAAGATTGGATTGGCGTCGCAAGACTACGCGTCGGAGGAGATTTCGAGCGAGACGAGACAATTAATCGAAGACGAGGTCAAATCGATGCTCGACGCGGCGTACAAGCGCGCGAAAAGTTTGCTCGTCGCGCACGAGGGCGATCTCCACTCCATCGCGCGCCGTCTGTTGGACGCCGAAAGCGTCTCTGGACGCGAGCTGAAGGAGCTCTGCGGCATCGTGCCCGCGACGTAGGCGTTAGTCGCACGTTCTTGTTCTTGTAGGCCTTCCGCCGCTGAATGATGCCGACGACGTGTCATCTTTGAGCTCGCTCGACTCCGTGAAAATCGTCGAGGATACGGAAAAGAACAGTAAGAGGACGCAACTAGTGAGTTTCTGCGGTCCGAACGAGGGAAAAGACTCGCTCGTCCTGTGCGGTTGAGCCTGCGACATCAGCACCAATGGCCACTATCACAATCTCAAAATCTTAGCTCTTTGTGAAAGAGTTTGAGCGCGTCGCTTTGTGGTCTGTCGGGGACGTCTTTTTATTCTTTGAGACTTGATCTTTCATGCCACAGCGCGTTCAAATTTTGTTGAACACCTATTATACCACACCAGCGTCGTTTTAGCCACCGAGCTTGTCTCGTAGCATATAGTAGTTCCCGCAGCGAATGGTACAGGTTCTTTTTATACCAGTTAAGATTGTCGTTAAGCTTCACGCTATCCAACCTAGCCGAAACGTCTTTACTTTGACTCAGAGTTCGCGACGCGAAGTGAGGTTGTTCGATATGAATGCTTAAAAGCGGGTCTTGAAAGACACCCCACACTACGAAAATGGCGCTAAATATGCCCTCCCTGGATCGGCACGCGACACATACTGACGCGAAACATGACCACTGTGAAAGGCTACGAGCGACAAACGTATACTTCTTCAGCATATCGAGGCCGCTGTCAACTTGGTACCATCGAAAAAGATGCGTCGGGCGGCTACGGGCCGTATACGCCCGAAGCTGTGCGGGGGGCGAGAATTCTCGAACAACTTCTTCGAGAAGATTTCCAGACCGTCCTGGACGTCGGCGCAGGAGCGTTGCAACATAGTCGAATATTGCTCGATGCCGGCAAGACCGTTGACACGGTCGACTTGGGAACCAGTGACTACGCTCGTCTTCGAGAACAGAAGATAAAAGTTCGCAACGAATACGTCGGCGACTTTAACGCGGTTGAATTTCCAGAGATGTACGATGCAGTGTGGTGTTCGCATATACTCGAACATCAACTGAACCCCAACTTGTTTTTGCTTAAGTTACGTCGTGTGGTAAAAGAGGGTGGTCTAGTCGCGATCGTCGTACCTCCGCGAAAGCCGTTCATCGTCGATGGACATGTTTCTCTGTGGAACGCTGGCCTACTTTTGTATCACTTGGTTCTCGCTGGATTCGACTGCTCGAGAGATTTATGGATACGACAGTACGACTACAATATTGGTATTATCGTGCGTAAGCGCAGCATTCCGTCTTTATTCATGCCTGTAGATCTATGCATGGATACCGGAGACTTGCAAAAGTTGGCGAAATTCTTCCCTGAAGATTTAAATATGTCGAAGAACGCAAATGGTGATATTTTGGCCTATCCAGCCGTAGCTATTCCTTCGCTTAAAATTGCAGTTCTCATTCCGGCCAGGTATAACAGCTCTCGATTTCCTGGAAAGGCTTTGCACAAACTTCACGGAGTCCCTATGGCTCAACTCGTGTACTCGAAATGCAAAAGTGCGGGCTTTGATACTTTCCTCGTCTCGGACGACGAGCGCATATGTAAACTTGGTGAACGGAGTATCATGACGAGCTCCACATGTGAGAACGGTACAGCTCGTTGTGCTGAAGCCGCGACACAACTTCTCGAGTACGACGCTTTCATCAACGTTCAAGGGGATATGCCAGATATATCCGTTGATATTATTCGAGCCGTCGCCCAAGCTCTGAGTCGCGAAGAACTCGTCACGGCTTACACGACGTTACCTGAATCCGAGCGCAACAATCCAAACTCTGTGAAACTCATTCACAATGAAACTCATGCAATTTGGTCTCTTCGCGCGGCGTTGAGTTACGGAGATCAGCACATCGGCGTGTACGGCTACCACAAGAACACACTGCGTGCGTATGGCATGCTTCCAAAGTGTAAGGCAGAGGACGATGATGGATTAGAGCAGTTGCGCTGGTTTCATGCTGGCTACAAAATGCACGTCGTCCGTGTGATGTTTTCTGGTGTTGAAATAAATTCACCAGATGACGTCTACAGGTGGGAAGAAGAGCAACAAAAACTTTGCAGCTATTCTCTTTCTTCATAAAATGCACCAAAACATTCACACATAAAAATAGTTTTGTGTGGCTCGTTGCAGGTTCTGAAGACTTACTCTGTTCGTTTGCTTGTCTGCTTATCATTACAGACAGAGTTATAGTATTACGCGACTACTATGTAAGGCTAGGCGGGAGATCGGAAGATCTCCCGTCCAGCCTAATTCCACCGCGACGTGTCGACAGTGCCAGAAAGCTTGGCTAATATAATAAATCATTTGAGTAGAGATGAGAAATAAGCTTCGAAGCTTCAAAAACTCTCGCAACGTGACGCTTACATTACGCTTGACGTTGAAGACGCATAATTTGAAGTTCCGCTCTAGATTTGAGTGTAGTACTCCACAAATCGCTACACCCAAACCGTTTACTCGGACCATGGCGCACCTCACGGAAAGTAACGCTCTGTTTGGCGAGTTGAAATCTTCGCAACCGTTCTTCGTGATAGCTGGACCAAACGTCATTCAATCCGAAGAGCACATCTTCGCCATGTGTCGAGAGCTGAAGCGCGTCACCGACGCGCTCGACGTCCCGTTCATCTTCAAGTCGAGCTTCGACAAGGCAAACAGAACGAGCATCACTTCGTTCCGAGGCCCAGGAATCGACGAAGGTTTACGGATTCTGCAGTCGGTGAAGACGAGGTTCGACGTACCGATCGTGACGGACATTCACACCGAGGCGCAGGCGGAACCGGTGAGCGCGGTGGCGGATGTGATGCAGATTCCGGCTTTCTTGTGTCGACAAACGGATTTGTTGCTTGCGGCGGGGAGGACCGGTCGAGTGATTAACATTAAGAAGGGGCAATTTTGTGCGCCGAGCGTGATGAGAAATTCGGCGAAGAAGGTGTTCTCAACCGGAAACGAGAACGTGTTACTATGCGAGCGTGGGAGCACTTTTGGGTACTCCGATTTAGTGGTTGACGTGAGAAATATACCATTGATGCGCGACGCGGGTTGCCCGATCGTCGCCGACGTTACGCACTCGCTCCAACAACCAGCGGGCTTGGCGGGCGTGGATGGTGCGGTGGCTTCGGGCGGCTCGCGCGAGCTTATCCCAACCATCGCACGATCATGTGTCGCGGCTGGTGTCGATGGACTCTTCATGGAGGTCCACAATGATCCGACCTCATCCCCCGTGGACGGCCCCACGCAATGGCCTCTTCGTCACTTCCATGAACTCTTAGCAGAGCTGAAAGCCATCGCACTCGCCACAAAGGCGAGAACACAAAACGATGCAAAACTAGACTTGACGCCAATGTGCATTCTTTGATACAAATGTATCGAATGCAACGTATAAATATACGCTGCATTCGACTGTCACCAGCCATCCCATCGCTGCGAACGTTGGAATCATATGTAGAGTACGTGTCGAGCGCACGTTGTTCGCTTTGAGACGAGTGCGAAGCACGGCGCGATAATGTGTGCAATATGTGCGAACATTGGGAGGTGTAACTTCTCTGACGACCTAACATGCTTCCCTCGTATAGTGATCGTAGGGATCCAAACCATACAACTCTCACAGCACAAACTTATATGTCAGGCTAAAGCTCTCATAGTATCAGATAAGACAAGCATGCCTATTACTTCCATCCCCTCTACGCGTGTTCGTACCACTGGTAAACATGA
>Ga0208410_1000746_pt1 | contig 18214 bp, 17 predicted proteins | sample ETN02SmetaG_3_FD_185787 | JGI IMG/M metagenome (GOLD analysis project Ga0208410, IMG submission 185787) | Marine microbial and viral communities from oxygen minimum zone, Eastern Pacific Ocean - ETNP2014F10-02SV257 (SPAdes) (version 2) | ecosystem: Environmental > Aquatic > Marine > Oceanic ... | reverse complement strand
CCATCTCGGTCGTATCCAATTAAGGCCACATTTTCTCCGTTTATCGCTTGTGCTGTTTCAAAGCCTCTCATTTCGTGCACACCTATATCAAGAGCTGCTAAATCTGTGGTGGCATCGAATCCAATTACTCGTGCCTTAGTTTCTATTATGTTTCCTTCAGGGCTAACTATTTTCACTAACGGGCTGTCTATTCCTGCCACGACGTGAGCGTTAGTAACTATCAGTCCATTGGTCAACGAGAATCCTGAACCGAATTGGAAACGAGGGCAATTGCTACCTCTGATTGAAACCGTAGAACTTCTCGCTGTGTTGATGAGAGCTGCATCAAACTCTTCGCTGAGTGGAACAGAAGTTTCCGGCAGGGTTAATAAATTTAGATCTTGGCTATGAACCTCACCCTTATCTGATTCAGGAACTACCAGAGTTATAACTGTTAAAACTATTAATACCGCTGCGGCAGATAGCCAGTCTTTCACGTGCTCAATAATCTGGCATGCGTTAGAAATGCTGTGTGCGCGACCATGCGATGGTCAGGACGAACTGCCTGACCTTCTATGTGCCAAGTCCGGTTCATGACTTCCATAGTTTCAATCAAAGCAAAGTCATTTTCTTCTAGCGCTTCTTTGAATTTTGCTGCTTGGAGGATACTTGGGGTGTAAGCAAGAATGATTCCTCCGCTACGTAACGCGGTTTTTGCATGAGGCACCACATTCCAAGGTTCAGGGAGATCGAGAACCATGCGGTCGAAGTCTTTTTCTTCTATTCCCTCGTAAGCGTCTCTTATTAGGACGTCGTATTGGTCAAGTGCTTTTTCTCCTAAAGCATCTTTAACATTTTTTTTAGCTCGTTCGGCAAAATCTTCTCGGATCTCATACCCGGTTATGTTCGCTCCTGCTCGCAGCATCGTCATTGAGAGCGCTCCAGAACCAACTCCCGATTCAAATACTTGCGCCCCTGGGAATAGATCCGCCAGCATGAGAATAGGACCGAGATCTTTTGGGTATATTACTTGCGCCCCTCGTGGCATTTTTAGAACAAAATCGGACATTGTGGGTCTAACTGTTGAAAAAACCCCTCCGCGGTTTGACTTCAGGCTTGATCCATCGGCCAAACCTATTAGGTCGTCATGTAAAACTGCGCCCACATGAGTATGGAATTCGCCTCCTGCTTTTAGCTCGATGAGGTATCTTCTTTTCTTTGAATCGATTAGAAGAATCTGTTCACCTTCGATGTAATACTTTTCACTCATCTTCTGAAAAATTCTCTTCTGCGTTTCTTAGGTGTCGCACCTCTATGCCTTCACCAATAGGAATTTTTTGGCTATGTGTTACAACTCCAGATCCCTTTTTGACGGCTTTGCGTAATAATTGCCCTACGACAAGTATGAATAGGCCAACTTGCCATCCACGGTGTCCGCCTAAAACTCCTTTTAGTGCACCTTTTCTTAACAATTTGGTATAGGAGAAAGGCATTTTATATCCGGCGAATTTCAACTGTTGTAGATTTTAGTCGGCCAATTCTGCGTCCAAGAAAATAAGTAATAGTTAGAGCAGCTAAACCTAGAAGGGCTGCCCCGGCAACTAGCGAGTTTTTTCCTCCAGGTATGCGGGTTTCTGCTTCGCCTAGAATTTCTCCTAAGTTTTTTGCGAGGTCCTCTTTAGTTATTTGATTAGCCATATCGTTTCTATTTTTCTTTGATTTGACGCAGGGTTAGAACTGAAGTTGCTGTTAAAGCCAGTGCAGAAATAATATAAGGAACCCAAGACCACCAATTTTCAAATATCTCGGCGGCTTGAAACCCGCGTAGTGTTCCGACCGCAAGAAGAACTAAACCTGCTCCTATCAGGAGTGAACCTACGACTCCGTAGGCTAAAAATCGTCCTAGGGAGCGCAGCGGGTCCACTAGTTCTTGTTGTAAGTACTGTTGAAACAGTCCGACGGTATCTTCTGCAGTGTTTTTCTTACTCATGGGATATCCACGTTATCTGGAACGGTTGCTGGCACCTAGTAGCAAGCCGACCTTACGGAGTGAGCCGTTCTCTCGTTACGTGCAGGCGCAAGACATCTGGTCGACTGTAATGACCTGTGGGGTCAAAGTTTTGTCGCTGTCGACTTACTTCACTTACGTCTAGATCAGCCCAGATAATGCCCTTTTCACCATGATTGGGTTCCACTATCCATTTGCCGTCCGGACCAGCTATACAGGTTCCGCCGTTGTGATACTTGTCGTCTGCGCCGAGTTGATTTTTGAGTGGAAAGTCGTCAGGAATCATTGTTGCGTCATAAATCGCTCCGACGCTTATGACAAACAAGCGGCCTTCTTTAGCGATGAATCGCGTGATGTCTTCGGTTAGACCCACCGATCCAGGCCAGGCTGCGATATGAATTTGTGCGCCGGTCTCGTACATCGCCGTACGTGCTAAAGGCATCCAATTCTCCCAGCAATTAAGTCCAGTTAATCGAACACCTTTGTGTTTATGGGCCACTAGACCTGCGCCATCTCCGTCTGCCCAAACTAGTCGTTCACCATAGGTTGGTTTTAGTTTTCGATGAACACTAACTATTCCTTCTAGTGGATCTATCGCCACTAAGGAGCAATAGACGGAGCCACCTGAAGCGGCTCTCTCAACTACACCTAAATAGGTGAAGGCGCCAGAGGTTTTAACTGTTTCAACGACTTCAAGAAATTCTGAACTACCTAACTCAACCGATTGTTCAAGGTAACGGGCAAATGCTTCTTGCTGATCATGCTTTTCCCAAGCAGAGGCATCCGTGACGTCGATCCAAACTGGATAACCAGACACGAAAACTTCTGGAAACGCTATTAAGTCAGCGTTTCCTTCTCCTGCTTCAGTGATTCTTTCTTTAACGAGGTCTAAGGTTGCCGTCCGGTTCAGGTAAACCGGCGAATCTTGAACTGCTGCTACTCGCATAAGTCGGCCTTTCTCCTGCTTGTTAAACTCAGCCTACTTACTCATAACCTCAAACTAAAAGCCGCTGGTTCAGTTGGTTGTTACAACAGGAAAAGGAATCAAGAGACTGATCGGAGGTCCTGTTGGATAAGCCACCAAATCTAGAACGAACTGGTCATGTAAATCCATAATGTCCGATGGCATCGGGTCAGCATTTGAAATCAAGGCGAAAATTAACGTTCTGTCTTCTAAAGTGTGTACAACTCCTGCCAAACTCTTTGAGTCATTCAACGTGCCTGTCTTTGCTAGTAGTCGTCCTTCTGCAGAGGAGCCAGTGAGACGATTTCTTAATGTTCCTGATTCTCCTGCTACTGCTAGTCCGTCGTACAAGTCAGCCGAGAAACTTTCTATTTCAAGTAGATCGACTAAAACAGAGCAAGTGGTTCTATTGCCTGGATCTAAGCCAGAACCGTCAAAAACAACTGTTGAGCCAGTCTTCTCGGTCAGAGTTTCAATTACCTGTTGGATGATCTGATTTCCAGAACTAGTTGATCCGCTGACTCCGGAGGCAGCGCTTATGGCTTTCACAAGGATCTCTGCAGTGGTGTTGTCGCTTGTCTGAAGCATTTGTTTTACTATTTCTGAAATAGTAGGAGACTCTATAACGCCTAGTTGGATAACAGCATCTACTGGTTTTGTTTCAGCATAAGCACTTTGAAAAATTCGCACAGACCTTGCTTCAAGTAAGTCATCGAATAGCGCTGCTGCAAATTGAGCAGGCTCTGCTGCTGGAGTGTTTAAAGAATTGGCTGTGTTTTCTGTATCCCAATTTACAAACCCGTCATTTACTGAAAGGGCGCTTAACGGACCGGTCTGATTTTGAGCACCCGCACGAAACCTTTCAGGCCAAGACTCAACCCAACGAATTTTGTCAAAATAGCTTTCATCTCCTACGACTGCCCCAGTAATGGTGGTTACTCCTGCAGCAATAATTTGATCAGCAAGAATCCCAAGGTCCGTATACGCAAGATTGTCTAAATATCGTTGCGCATAATCTGAGGTCATCACTAGAGGATCTCCCCCACCTACTAGCCAGACATTTCCGTCAATGACCCCTTCGCTTGGTGCGTTTTGAGCGAGAATTTTAGTTGTGAACCTGTAATCCCGTCCTAATTCATTTAATGCTGCAACAGCTGTTATTAGTTTTTCAGTGCTTGCAGGTATCAATTGAGATTCAGGTCGATGGTCATAGCGAATCTCCCCTCCTTCAGAAACGACGAAACAGCTTTGTTCTGGTAAGAGGTCAATATTTTCATTCAAGTTGGTTACCAACCGTCGATTAGCCTCTGGAGTTTGTAAATGTTCTGGAAGGCGGCGCGCTGAAAGAAGAGGGGTTGATAAACGTGGAGGTGTCGGTTCTGATGCCACCAACGAAGGGCGATTAGCATCTTCATCCGCAGCATTGGATTGAAGAAATAGCCCAATTGCTAGTACAGCAAGAACTAATGGAAAGATAAGTCTGCGTATCACTTCTTACATATTAGATGAACAGTAGGGTCTTTGTGATGCAGTTGGAAATGAAAACCCACTACAAGCGTTCTCTCCGATATTGTGGCCCTCAGCACATCAATTTGAACAGAATATTTTATGACTACAAATGAACTAGAACATCTTGGAATAAATGTAATAAAGGGGCTGAGTATGGATGCCCCGCATGCAGCTCAATCGGGACACCAAGGTACGGCGATGGCTCTTGCCCCATTAGCGCATGTCTTATGGACTCGTATATTGACATACGACTCTGCTGAACCTCTATGGCCCGATCGTGATCGTTTTATTCTCTCTGCGGGCCACGCGTCAATTCTTCTGTATTCCATGCTCTACCTCACCGGACATGGACTGACTATTGAGGATGTAAAGGACTTTCGTCAATGGGGGTCTTCGACTCCAGGTCATCCTGAAGCGGGTCATACTCCAGGAGTTGAAGTGACAACGGGTCCACTTGGTCAAGGAGTTGCCAATGCAGTAGGCATGGCGCTCGCTGAACGTAACCTTCGTGCAAGATTCGGTGAAGACTCCTGTAATCATTACACGTATTTCTTCTGCGGGGATGGGGATCTAGCAGAGGGAATCAGTCATGAAGCAGCTTCCTTTGCCGGTCATCAGGAACTTGGAAGATTAATCGGAGTTTATGACGACAATCATATTTCCATTGATGGGCCCACCGAATTGGCGCTTTCAGATAATGCCGTGCAGCGATTTGAATCCTATGGATGGCATGTGATTGATCTCGGTGAATCAAGCGAAGACTTAGATGTTATGGAAGAAGCATTCCTTACTGCTAAGTCAATAGAAGACAAACCTTCCCTCATCGTTCTTAGAACGCACATAGGCTCCCCTTCTCCTGATATTGATACCGCTGACGTTCATGGATATTCACTTAAAGACGAGAAGATTGCTGAAACGAAAAAGCGGATGGGCGTCCCTGAAAATGATTCTTTCTATTGCCCACAAGAAGTTCTTGATTTCTATCGTTCCGCGGGCAGTAGAAATTCTGGGATTCGAACTGAATGGGAGAACCGTAATTCAGATAACTCGGAAACCTGGGATGCCTGTCAATCTAGTACCGGTGTAAAAGGTTGGCGTGATCAATTACCAAGTTGGGATGTTGGGGATTCTGTCGCTACCCGAAAAGCTTCAAATTCTTGTTTTCAAACTCTGTCTGAGTTTGTTCCTGGTCTTTTAGGCGGTGGCGCCGACCTCACCGGAAATACCGGTACAACTCTGAAGGGGCTTGGCGTAAATAGTTCTGATTGCCCTGAGGGTCGTCAAATCTATTTCGGTGTTCGTGAGCACGCCATGGGAGCAATTTGTAACGGTTTGGCACTCCATGGGGGATGTATTCCGGTTAATGGGACCTTCTTTGTGTTCAGCGACTACATGCGTGGTGCTGTTCGTCTTGCCGCTTTGAGTAATGCTAAAAATATTTTTGTTTGGAGCCATGACTCAGTTGGTGTTGGCGAAGACGGCCCTACTCACCAGCCTGTAGAGCATCTCTCTTCTTTACGTTCAATGCCGAACCTTGAGTTATTCCGCCCAGCAGATGCGAACGAAACCGCAGCAGCTTGGATACTTGCTATTGACAACCCGGGACCAACCGGCTTGGTGCTCACACGCCAAGATGTTCCTGTATTAGATGGGACCAACGACCTTGGAAAAGTTTCAAAAGGCGCCTACATCCTTTCTGACTCAGAACAGGATCCTGACGTTGTACTCATCGGAACTGGCAGCGAAGTATGTCTTGCCGTTGAAGCAGCTCAAAAGCTAAGCAGCCAAGGGATAAGTGCTCGGGTGGTTTCGATGCCCTCTATGGGTTTATTCGCACGACAAGACAAGAAGTATCAGTTAAGCATTCTTCCAGAAGGAACACCTACTGTCTCTATTGAGGCTGGAAGTACTTTCGGTTGGCACCAATGGTCAGATGTACAAATCGGTATTGACAGATTTGGTGCTTCAGCCCCTGGAGAGTTAGTCATGGAAAATCTAGGTATCAATACAGCGGCAGTAGTAACAGCCGCACAAGACTTACTGCAAAGGTGACTTAAAGTTGACTCGACTAAACGACCTTTTTGAAAAGGAAGGGCAAAGTCCGTGGTTGGATAACTTACGACGAGATTGGCTTGAGTCAGGCGAACTAGCAGATTGGGTAGCCAAGGGAGTGCGTGGTGTTACTTCTAATCCATCTATTTTTGAAAAAGCGATGGCCGACACCGACGACTATGACCATGAATTCAAAGAACTTATTGCTCACGGCAAGGATGTAACCGAATGTTATTGGGATCTTGTTGTGTCCGATATTCTTGGCGCCCTGGAAGTTCTTAAACCCATTTATGACTCCTCGGAAGGAACAGACGGGTTTGTTTCAGTAGAAGTAGATCCCAGACTTGCTCGTGATACTTCCGGCACTCTTGACGCTGCACGCTCTCTCCATAAACGAATCAACAAACCAAATGTTTTGATAAAAATTCCCGCCACTAGAGAAAGCCTCCCTGCAGTCCAAACTATGATTTCAGAAGGAAGAAGCGTGAATGTGACTCTCATATTTTCCTTATCTCGTTATGCAGAAGTCATGGAGGCATACATTTCGGGTCTAGAGAATTTTTCCGGCGATCTTTCAAAAATTTCTTCTGTAGCTTCTTTCTTTATTAGCCGCACCGATACTGAAGTCGATAAAAGACTTGATGGGATAGGGAGCCAAATGGCTATGGACCTTAAAGGTCAAGCCGCTGTAGCCCTAGGTCAAGCTGCATACTCTCTATTTAAAGAAACTTTCTCTGGTCCAAGATGGGAAGCGCTTGAATCACGCGGCGCTCGTGTACAGAGGCCACTTTGGGCTTCTACTTCTACTAAAAATCCGTCCTACGTTGACACCCTCTATGTTGATACTCTGATCGGCCCGAACACCGTGAATACACTCCCTAATAACACCATTGAGGCTTTCGAAGACCACGGTAATGTTGCCCGTACTGTTGATGCGAATAGTAATGAAGCGGAAAGAATTCTCAGCGAAATCAGTTCTCTAGGTATAGATCTTGAAGAAGTAGGAGATGTGCTTGAAACGGAAGGAATAGATTCTTTCATAGTTTCTTTTGAGAATTTGATTGAGAGCCTAAGCGTCAAAGCTTCCTCATTTCAATGAGATTGCCCTGAGTAAGTTTTATTTTGCTACTGACTGATAAAGTGGCAAAATGCAAAACACGGCTCAACCCGAACAAGAAAACTTTGACTGCTCTATAGCCGCAACACTTGACACTATTGGCGACCGATGGACTCTCTTGATTTTACGAGACCTCTTCAAAGGAGTTCGACGTTTTGAAGATCTGCAAAAAAATTTAGGAATAGCGAGAAATCTCCTTAGTGACCGACTCAATAAGTTAGTGAGTCACGAAATAGCAGTGCGGGTCCCCTATCAACACCGACCTGTTCGTCATGAATACCGCTTAACGTCCAAAGGGCTAGATCTCTCACCTTCCCTTGTAGCTTTGATGCACTGGGGCGATACTTGGTGCGCAACTGAAGGCCCACCAACTGTTCTGGTTCACGGAGAATGCGATACTCCTCTACAGCATGCTGTAAGTTGCCCGACCTGCTCACTGACTGTTCCCCCAAAAAAAATTCGAAGCAAGTCCGGGCCTGGAAGAAGGCAGCAGCAATGAACGCTTTCCCTCAAGGTGACGAACTCTTTTCAGAAGCAAGTGCGCGACGATTCGAAAGTTTCGGGAATCTAATCACCTATAGCCCGAAAGTTTTCATACCTTTAACGATGCTCTGTCGGGACAAATGCGGATACTGCACATTTGCCCAGCCACCAGCTCGTTTAGAAGCCCCGTTTCTTTCTCCGGAACAAGTACTAGATATTGCCCATAAAGGCGCGTCTGTTGGCTGCCATGAAGCACTCTTTACTCTTGGAGAAAAACCAGAGTTGAGATATCCAACAGCAGCCAACTGGCTTGAGGAGAACGGTTATGAATCAACCATTGACTACCTCGCAAAGATGGCCGAACTAGTACTAGAGAAAACTGGCTTACTTCCTCACGCTAATGCAGGAGCACTTGATTACTCAGACCTTAAGAAGCTTCGTCCTTTTTCACCTTCTCAGGGGATGATGATTGAGTCTTTAGCTGAACTCGACTGCCACCGGGGAGCACCTGATAAAGAACCTGATCGACGATTAGCAACCCTTGAAGCTGCCGGAGAACTTTCAATACCTTTTACTACTGGAATTCTAGTCGGCATTGGAGAATCCAGAGAAGACCGAATCGATGCGCTTAAGGCCATCGGAGAGTCTCATCAGCGGCATGGGCACATACAGGAGGTAATAGTTCAAAACTTTCTTCCAAAACCCGGAACCGCCATGCATAAAGCTCCTGCTTGCCCCACCGATACTTATCTCGACGCGATTGCGTTAGCTCGAGTTATTCTTCCTTCCGATATACACATCCAAGCCCCGCCTAATCTCTCCGATGACTTCCAGCAACTAATCGAAGCAGGAGTGGATGACTGGGGTGGAGTTTCTCCCGTTACTTCTGACTATGTAAACCCTGAAAGGCCATGGCCCTCTCTTGAAAAGTTAAGACAACTAACAGAAGAGCGCGGATTTGAACTTGCTCCTCGTTTGACTGCTCACCCTGAGTTTGTTACTGCACCCGAACGATGGTTTGACGAGAGTCTTCATTTTCCAATCATGGATAGGTCAGATAGTCATGGATTGGCAAGAAATGATCCTGGTCCATTCTTTGCACCGATGTCGAAAGAAGATCTAAAGGACGATTTGAGCGCTCAAACACCTCTTTCATCTACTTGGTACTCTGGAGCTCCCTACTCCCCTCCCGTCTTAGTTCCTAATGTTCCAAAAGTTACTGGGCATCTAAGAGAAGTTCTCAATGGTGTTCAAGACGGAGAAGAAGTCGGTAAAGAAGAAATACTTTCCCTATTTGCCGCCCGTGGTCGTGAGGTAGCATCTGTTGCGGAAATCGCAGATGAACTCCGTCGTTCTTCAGTAGGAGATGCAGTCACATGGGTTGCTAATAGAAATATTAACTACACAAATGTTTGTACTTATAAATGCAAATTCTGTGGATTTTCAAAGGGGCCTCTTTCGTTGAATCTGAGAGGGAATCCATATTTATTAGAAATGGATGAAATAGCACAACGAACCGCAGATGCGGCAAGGATGGGAGCTACTGAAGTCTGTTTGCAGGGCGGTATACACCCCGATTTTGACGGTAATTATTACATAGAAGTGACCAAGGCTGTCAAAGAGGCTGTTCCTGATATTCATATTCATGGATTTACAGCCTTAGAAGTAACCGAAGGGGCGGCAAGACTTAACGAACCACTGGAGAGTTACCTTGAGCGCATTCGTGAAGCAGGCCTAAAGACTTTGCCAGGAACGGCAGCAGAAATTCTTTCTGATGAGGTCCGTGAAGAGTTGTGCTCTGACAAAATCAATACAGAAGAATGGCTAGAAGCGCACCGCACCGCCCATAAAGTTGGCCTTCGTTCAAACATAACGATCATGTTTGGTTCAATTGAAAGACCTGAGCACTGGGCGGATCACCTTTTAGTTTGTCGAGATCTGCAAAAAGAAACAGGGGGCTTTACTGAGTTTGTCGGATTGCCTTTTGTGCACATGGCTTCACCAATTTATTTACAGCGTAAGTCACGCCGAGGACCAACATTTAGAGAGACTTTACTTATGCATGCAGTCGCTCGTATTACTTATCGTGGTTTGATTGACAATATTCAAGCCTCTTGGGTCAAGATTGGTCTTAAAGGAGTAGAGCAACTACTTCAAGCAGGAGTCAATGATCTTGGCGGAACTCTCATTGATGAAAATATTTCTCGTGCCGCTGGTGCTGACCATGGACAACTTGTTTCCGAATCCGATCTAGCGGATTTGGTGCAGCCTCTTGGTAGAACTTTGGTACAAAGAACGACCCTTTATAAGCATCTTGATAAAAATGTCAAGTTAGACGTCTCCCGAGAGGACGATGGTCGTATTTTGATCCCAGTTACAAATGGTTAACCCGCCCGACTCCACGGTGTTCTAGTCTTTCTTTATGGCTTTAAGCAACTACCGGACCGGGGTCCAGTCAATTGATAACCAAATAGCTGACCTTCTAAAGGAAGTTCCTTCGGAAGACTTAGATCTCATCGCTGAGCTTCTTGTATCGGGAATTCGACTCGGCCTGGAAGATGTAAACCGGGGTGAACTTAAGCTCACTAATAGCGCTCTAAAAGAGTTGCGTCATTCTTTTAGTGTTTTTGCCCCGTATCGCTCTGAAAGAAAAGCGACTCTCTTTGGTTCGGCCAGGATTTCTGCTGGAGACCCTGCATACGCCAGCGCCCGCGAGTTCGGTGCCGCTATGGCTGAAAGAGGGTGGATGGTCATGACCGGGGCCGGACCTGGAATTATGGCTGCAGGATTAGAGGGGGCTGGCAAAGAACGTTCTTTTGGTATAAATATCAAACTTCCATTTGAATCATCAGCTAACGAATTTATAGCTGATGATCCAAAATTGATTAACTTCAAATATTTCTTCACCCGGAAAGTAATTTTCATGAAAGAAACGCATGGTTATGCCCTGCTTCCTGGCGGGTTTGGCACCATGGATGAAGCATTTGAACTACTTACTCTTATGCAGACCGGAAAATCTCCTCTTAATCCGGTCGTTTTACTTGATCCTCCGGGCAGCACATACTGGGATCGCTGGATAAATTTCGTGCGATTAGAACTCTTGGATGGAGGTTTAATTAGCGAGAACGATTTATCTCTTGTACATGTTTGCAAAGACCCGGAAGTTGCCGCAGATCACCTATGTCATTTCTATTCTTCCTATCACTCAATGCGCTATGTTCGGGATCGTCTTATTGTCCGTTTAAATAGACCAGTCAGTGATGATGAGTTAATTTCGCTCAATCATTCTTTCGGAGATCTCTTAACTTCTGGAGCTATAGAGAAGACCGGACCAGATCCATCAGAGGTTGAAGACTCTGATTTTTTAAGCCTTAATAGAATCGCCTTTCAGTACAACCAGTCTTCGCAATCCAGATTACGTCTCTTAATTGACGCTATAAATGACTACGGCATCAAATAAAATCAGTGTTTTCTGTCTCTAAGAGGTGAATGGCTTTCTCTATCGCACGGCGTGCACGCGTAAGTCTTTTTTCAATATCTGATGTCTTATTATGACCCTCTTCTATTGAGTTGCGAATATCACTCATTGCTAAATCCGCTATTTCATCTGATATCGCCCTGAGTTTCTCTTGAATTGATTCGTGTGAGTTACTCATGATCTTCTTTGCCGCCTATATATTCTGCTACCACTTGAATTGGATGTAGTATTTCTACCCCTGCGGATTCTAGATGAATCATGCATCCCGGATTAGCACTTACTACTAGATGCCTTCCAGCTCGTTGTATTGACTTCAACTTTTTATCTCTTATTTCCTTTGCAAGTTCTGGTTGATCAACCGAAAATGCGCCTCCTGCTCCGCAGCAAAGCCCTTCATCGTCCAACTCAAGACATTCAACAAAAGGGGTTAGTAACTCTCGAACAGATGTATGAGCTTTTTGTACATGGCGAAGGTGACATGGATCCTGCACAATGACCTTCTTATTACCGGGCCGTCTAGTTGGCAGAGATTCTCTCCAATTGGAGTCGTTTATTAGCCATTCATGTATGTCGTAGACCCGTGAAGAGAAAATTCTTGCTTCTTGCGTTCCTAAAAGACTTCCATATTCTTTCAAGACTGCTCCACAACCAGCTGAATCTACAAGAATCGGCAGGTCTGGAGGCAAGGCAGAAATTACTTCAAGCGCTTGTTTGTTCGCTGTTGAACGAAAACCAGCATGGCTATGAAGCGCCCCACAGCATCCGACTTGATTTCCTGAGATCATGTATCTAACCCCAATTGAATCAAGCACGGAAAGAGCGGCTTCATGTACTTGAGACAGCCATACATCCATCACGCAACCTGTAAAAAGGATCACCTCAGGGTCGTCATTTTGAACATATCTAACTCCACGAAGTGGAATTCTTGAAGGAACTGGTAGAGCCTTATTCGGCACCAATTTCAATCGTTGAAGAACCGCTAATACACGGCTTCCAAACAGTAAAACTCTCATATGTAATAAAATCCATAGCCCTGCCCTCAATCGAAAACTCACTTTTCGGTGACTGTTCAAGACTTCTCGAGTCTGTCCAATGAGTTCCCCATATTGGACACCAGATGGACAGGCCGTCTCGCAACCTAAACATTGGACGCAGGTATCTAGTGATTCAATGACTTCTTTACTCAATGGCATCAACCCGTCCTCCACGCCTCGCATGAGACTGATACGGCCACGTGGAGAACGACTCTCGTCTTGAGTTGTCTGATATGTAGGGCAATGCGGCAAACAAAGTCCGCAAGAAATGCATGCGGTTAAATGATCTTTGTCTAAATTAAGCGAAGTACTCATGGACCTGTCCTATAAGGGTCGCGACCCGGATTAAGGCGACCTAAGGGGTCAAACATTTTGCGAACCCTATTTCCAAGCCTCAGCACTTCTTCTGAATGTTGAGGCTCCGATGCTTCTACAGACTTATAAAGGATTGAACTGTAGACATCTATAATTCCATTGTCTAACGACATTCCGTCAACAAATTTATGCCGAAAACTGGGTATTGAAATAGGGCATTTCACTCCCAACTCTTCATACCCTAAGTTCTTCAAATTGAGAATCTCCGAATCAACATTTACTCCATAACCCTCAAGTTGGATAAACGTCTCTTCTCCATTCCACAACAACGAAGAGGGGCGAAAACAAATATGGCGAGCTTTTTCAGGTGATAACCCGCCTCGGAGCCAAACACTCTTCTCGGATTGTGGGCGTGTACGTAAAATTACTCTACCTACTAAGCCGAGCGTGCCTAAAGACCCAACGAGTAAGCGGCAAAGATCATAACCAGTCACGTTCTTTACAGTAGGGCCACCTGCTTTTATCAATTTCCCTTTCGCGTCGACGTATTCTGCTTGCAGTAACGTTTCCCGAATTGAACCTATTAAATTGCGCCTAATTCCATCAGTGCCGATCATCAACGCTCCACCGACTGTCGTTTCCGATGAACCTTCCAGACACACTTCTTGCCTATACCGAGATAGTTCCTCATTTAAATCCTTGAGCGTTGTTCCCGCTTTAACACTTACAGTCATTTCAGACGGATCAAAGAAATCTATTCCAACTGGAGCGGAAACCAGTCTCGTGTCATCAGTTGGATTACCACCAACAGTCCAGTGGGTTCTACCACCGACAACTGCTACTGGATCGCTTTCCCCTACGCTCTCCCTAAAATCCTCTAAATCATTCATACCCATGCCCCGTCTGGTAATTGATTTAGGTGGTTAACTTCGCTACAACTGGCACCGCTAGGCAAGACTTTGAATGGATTAGCTCGCCCATCTGGATCAAAAGCATCTTTAAGTAATTTTTGGGCGGCTAAGTCCTCTTCAGAAAAGAGTTTTTCCATAAATCTCTTTTTCTCTAGGCCTATTCCGTGCTCTCCGGAAAGAACTCCGCCAGCATCCAGCGAAACCTGGACAATTTCTTCACCGGCTACAAGTACCCTCTCCATAATTCCAGGCTCTTGCGGATCAAAGACAAGAAGAGGATGAAGATTTCCGTCACCAGCGTGAAAAACATTCATAACAATCAATTCATATCTATTAGCTATTTCATAAACAGCCTCTAAAACTTCTACGAGCTTTGTTCTAGGGATCACAGTGTCATGCAAGTAGTAGCCGGGTTGGATCTGAGCTACTGCACCAAAAGCACTTTTACGCCCTTTCCATATTTGTTCCCGTTCTTCATCTGAAGACGCTACTCTCACCGAGCGAGCACCATGTTCGAGGCTGATGCTTTGAATTCGTTCAACTTCAATTTTTACACCTTCAGGCAAACCATCTACCTCAATTATCAACACAGCGGCTGCGTCTGTTGGATATCCAACCTTGACGAATTCTTCAACAACATTAACGATGCGCTTATCCATCATTTCTATTGCCGCAGGTACTATCCCAGAAGCAATAATCGCACTAACCGTTTTAGCGGCATCTGCTACATCCATAAAATCCAGAAGCAACGTACGGATCTCTGGAGGATCAGGTGTCAGCTTTACAGCAATCCGTGTTGCTATTCCTAGAGTCCCTTCTCCCCCAACAAAAACTCCGCGTAAGTCATACCCAGATGCATGACCATCAACATCGCCGAGTTGAACGAGTGTTCCGTCAGGAAGCACCACCTCAATAGCTAAAATATGGGCATTGGTAACCCCATATGCAAGACAATGCGGCCCCCCAGAGTTGTTTGCGACATTTCCCCCGATCGTGCAAGATTGCTGACTTGATGGATCGGGAGCGAAATGAAACCCAGTTCCAGCCAAGCTCTTCGTGAGATCTAAATTGACCACCCCTGGCCCGACCCAGGCAAATCGTTTTTCATAGTTCACTTCAAGAATAGAATTCATCTTTGTCGTAGAAATCACCAACGGGGCGTCACAGGGAACGGCACCTCCCGCTAACCCTGTTCCCGCTCCACGTGGGACAAAAGATCGGTCATGTCTATTAGCAGCTTTAATGCAATCAACAACATGCTGTGTGGTTTCAGGAAAACAGACAACCCCTGGAATGCCGCCAGGGAATGCTGATCCATCTCGGCTGTACAACAGCTGCGAAGCGCCGTCACGATGCACTCGATTAGTTCCGATATCGCGGCAGAGTTCTTGGAATAGTTGGTCGTTCCCTCTTGAACGATTCATGTTTTTGAAGAAGTTAATTCCCACTCAATCATCTTAGTTCTATGTTGCAGATGCCTCCTCGTGTATGCCTTCTTATTCAGCAAAGAAACAGTTTGTAATTAGTTTCCAAAATAAAGAGCATTAGTTCATTGAAAGCGGTAGGAAGAATAAGTGAACCGTTTCAAAGCCATCGCCACTCGAGGTGACACTCCTGTATTAGCTCTTGCTGTAGTGACCGGATTCTTAGTTGCGCTATTAATTGCTGGATTTGAAACTCTTGCTGATTCTGTAGTTCTTGAGCACGTAAAGGGATTATCAAGATGGCAAATTATCTTCGCTCCGGGAATTGGGCTCATTCTTGCTCATTTGATTCTCAGGTATCTCGGCAACAAAACATCCCCGGCCACTTCCGATGAATTTGTCCGTGCATTTCATGATAGAACTCCTCGTCTTTCTATAAGAGATCTCCCTGCCAAACTTTTAGCCGGTGTAACCACTATTGGCTTCGGAGGTTCACTTGGTTTGGAAGGACCTTCTATTTATGCAGGTTCCGTTACCGGGTTAGCAGTTAGGGATCGTTTCAAGAACTGGTTACGGAAAGAAGATATAAAAATCCTCCTCACCGCGGGCGCAGCTGCTGGTGTAGCAGCAGTGTTTCAAGCCCCTGCTACTGGTGTCTTGTTCGCCTTGGAAGCCCCCTATAGAGATGATGTGAATCGTAAAGCTTTACTTCCCTCTCTTCTCGCTGCGGCAACAAGTTATGTCACCTACATTAATCTCATCGGTCATGGTGCCGTCATTCCTTTCTTAGATGACCCTCACTTCCGCTTAGGGGCCGACAGTGACCAAATGTGGTTCACAGCTAATGACCTGACCGCCATGTTTGGCGGTGTTGAAGCAGGCGACATGCTCGGGGCTTTCATTATTGGAATCGGAGCAGGAGTTGGTGGGCGATCAATGGCGTGGCTGGTTCGCTGGGCTAAATCTCAATCTAAATCTGAAAATTTTCTTCCAAGGATTTTGGCGGGGGGCTGCATTCTTGCCCTCCTGGCCCTTTGGGCAGACCTAGTTTTTGATGCCCCATTGACTATTGGCCCCGGACAAGAAGCAATGTCTTGGGTGGTTAGCCCGAATCATGGCCTTGGATTAATCGCTCTTCTATTTGGAATGCGTCTCGCAGCTACAGTAGTGACACTAGGTGCAGGCGGAGTAGGTGGGCTCTTCATCCCTCTTGCAGTTCAAGGTGTGATACTTGGACAATTCACTGGACAGCTTTTACAAGCAGAGCGCCCTGGCTTATATCCAACACTCGGATTAGCTGCTTTCCTAGGCGCAGGGTACAAAGCGCCGATAGCAGCTGTGATGTTCGTTGCAGAATCTACCGGAGCCTCTTTCGTAGTTCCCGCCCTAATAGCTGCGGCAGTAAGTCAGGTAGTGGGTGGAAAATCCTCAGTAGCAGAACATCAACAAAGCATGAGATTGGGCCATCTCGAACGCCGATTCACTTTGCCGATTACTTCCGCTTTGACCACAGATGTCTTAACTGTCCCTCCTGATGCCACAACTTCAGAATTTGTCTACTTGCATGTTTTGGGTAGACGACAACGCTCAGTGCCGGTAGTGGATAAAGATAAGTATCTCGGGATGATTAGTCTCTCTGATCTTTCTGGAACCGACCGGACACTATGGGAAGAAACGCCTGTTTCAGATCTGGTAAGAAGCGATATGCCTGTAGCCCGTCCTTCATGGTCTTTACGTGACACAATCGCCGCCATGGAAAGCTCTCAAATTGATGTTCTGGCCGTAACAGACAATGATGGCGGATTCATAGGAGTTGTATATGAAGAAGACATCTTGAAGTTAGATGAAATCCTTGACGAAACTGGTAGTTAAATAAAACTCTAAGAAGCTTCTTCTTCTTCGGTTTCTTCCACTTCTTCAAACTCGTCGGCCCAAGCGGCATGCGCAGGAGAGACATTCTCTTCTTCCTCTGAAGTTAGACTGTCAAAAATTGAATCAAGATCTAAGTCGTCGCTACGTTTCAGCGCTCGTGCTTCTTCAAATCTGCGATGTCGTCCTTTTTTCACCACGTTACTCCTGATGTTTCTGCTGTATCTATTACTTTAACTATCAAATTTTAAAAGTCTGAGGAACTCTAGTTTATCTTTTTTTACGACTCTCAAGAACTAAACCTGCATCGCCATCGAATGCTAAAGCAGCTTCGCCTTTCAGTAATTCCTTCACCGATTCTCCCACTATCTCATTCCGCCATCCCTTGCTCATTCGCGCATCACTGTCGCCACGCACTAATGCTTCTATATCTGATCGTGTACCCAAAATAGTTGGATCGAGATCGAGTTGACGTGCTGCTTGTGCTATCCAAGCTGAGACAAGAGCTACTCCAGCTCTCAAATCTTTACTTTTGTCCCGATCTTGTTTCTCTTTTTTCGGGAGAGGTTTGAGTTCTTTAGCCGATGCAAGTTCAGTAAAGATTTCTTTTGGGAAAGTGTTCTTTAGGTGCCTTGTTTCAACGCCGCGGATAGCTTCAAGGGAGTTCAAGTTCTTTGGTTCTTGTTGAGCGATCGCCACTAGTGCTATGTCCGGAAACACGTAACGTACGGGGATATTCAATTTTGCAGCTTTTCTTTCTCTCCATGCCGCAAGTGCTCTTATGTTATTTTGTGCATTCCCGCGAAGATTCTTTCCTTCTTTGATTTTTTTCCAAGCTTCCTCGGGGACGCGGCGTTTCTTTTCTTTTTCTAGGAGAATTGAGCATTCTGCTTCGACCCATGCAGCCCTTCCACGGTCTTCTAACTCTGCACTTATTTGGTCGTACACCTGTAAGAGGTATCGAACATCATTTGCCGCATACTCAAGTTGCGAATTACTTAGCGGCCGAGCCATCCAGTCGGTAAGCCGGCTCTCTTTCTTTATGAGAATCCCTAGTTGTTTTTCATATAG
>Ga0208410_1000743_pt1 | contig 18271 bp, 5 predicted proteins | sample ETN02SmetaG_3_FD_185787 | JGI IMG/M metagenome (GOLD analysis project Ga0208410, IMG submission 185787) | Marine microbial and viral communities from oxygen minimum zone, Eastern Pacific Ocean - ETNP2014F10-02SV257 (SPAdes) (version 2) | ecosystem: Environmental > Aquatic > Marine > Oceanic ... | reverse complement strand
TCTCCTGGGTTCCACTATCTGAAGATGGCACACCGTTTGAAGGATACTAGCCAAGATACCATAGACCTCTATGATAGAACCTTCTACCTTGAGGCTGATGGGACTGAGGGGGATTTTACGGATAAAAACTCATTCACGAGATTGAGTTCATTCTATATCCGATTTGATGTAGTAGGGACGATAGGTGAGAAGCCAAAATTTATTGAGAGGCTCTCGTTCATGGATTTTATTCAATTGTCTAGAGTACCTTTCTATGAACTTTCCTTGCAGTTTATTTCTGGGCTTAATATGACGTATCGAGTTAACCTAAATATTACGGATGGTATTGGTATTTCATTTTCAGGTCTTTCAAAAAATAGTGATTTGAAGGGGAACTGGATGCCGGAATCAAAATTTTGGTTTGGCTTGAACTATAGGGCAAACTTTTAGTACCTAATTATTTGAACTAATTTGTGAATTCTATATCATTGATTGTATATATTGGATTCATGGGTTGTTGCAATAAAGTAAATTTCGGAAGAGGCCCTAGATGTATATCTAGGGCCTCTTAGTTTTGGTAATATTAATTAATCTGGTGGTTAAAAATGAAAATACAGCAGACTAGTATCTATCTATTCTTAATTCTATTTAATGTTCTTAATGCGCAAGAGCTGATCTATGATGAGGCAGGAAGTCAGTTGAAATCGCGTAAGGTTGTTTGTGACCTTGGAGGTGATATTCAGGGTGAATCATCTTCAGCGATCATTCTTGATGGCTCACGATCTAAGCCAAGCAATGGTTCGTTAACATATGAATGGTCTTTTGCTCCAAACCTATTGTTCCAAGATGATTACAGCTTCGAACAGTTTGATTCAATGATACCCTATACAGAGGCTGAGGTAGAGGGCCTTGGGCCAAACGACCGAGTTAGTATAAAAAAGATCATCACAAGGAATAAGTTCATTGAACTTGATCTGCCTAGTGTCCAAGAAGAGTCTCAGTTTGGTGTCATTCTAAGGGTTCAAAATCTTTCGGGCTCGAGTGACAGCGACACTCTTGTCATAACGGTGGGTCCTGCAGTCTCTGATGGAGCGACTGGAGAGTTCTCAGACATACCGCAATCAGAGGATGAAAATAATTTTTTGGTCTTGGAAGATGCAGGGGAAAATAGAGAACCCTTGACCGCGACCATGATCAATGCTGACCACCTAACGATACAGGCTCTGAATAAGGATAGACTAAATCCCATGGAGGTGGATATAATCAATTCTTTCATATACGATCATCTAAAATCTCGAGGTATTCAGAATGTTATCGATCCAAATAGGGAAATCCCCTATGAGTTACAGGTAAATAAGGCATATGAACGAATTAGAGTGGAGCCAGACACTGTATTGCTGGTATCGAATGACACCCTCTCTTCCAAGGAGGATCTATCTGTCTATGTAAGTGCGCCACTTGATACGATCCTAAGCGAAATTGAAGTGGATGATTCAACAAAGGTCATTGACACTTCATTTGTATTTAGGAAATATGAAACGGTCACATCGATCGATAGTCTCTATTATACTGAGGTGGTCGACACATCCCTCCAATATAGATTTGATTGTAGATCCTACGACTGTGCGGCAGAGAATGCTTATCTTGAGAGAGCCGGGCAGATCTTGGCATGGGGTATCAATGACTATTCTCAGCTCGAGTTCCATTATTTTAAGTTGGGTGACATTTATGAGAATGATCCGATGAGTTTTTGGCAAGCAGATACGATCGTTATGAGTCCATTTGCAGATAGCACCCTCCGCTATCCTGAGTCCATTGGTTTTGATTCAGATGGCTCGATGGTGGTTGTCTCTGGCAACAGGCAGAGTGTCAATGAGTTGGGACGTGAGATGCATCCCAAGAATGCGATCTCAAAAGATGAGGATAGGGCGGATCTCTATTACCCCGCTGGCGTGTGTGCGGGATATCTTGGAGAATTGTATGTGACCGATCGGCATGGACACTCAGTTAAAAAATTATACGAGGGTAATGTCACTACCCTGTATTCGACCCCTCGCAATGACGATGGTATGATCATAGATAGTGAACCGAATACTCCAACCAGCATAAGGGTAGATCCAGAGGGCAATGTCGTTGTTCTCTTTGAGGGTGATGGGTCTGTCCATCAATTCGACCCAAGGGGCATCAGGACTTTATTGCTCCCACCAGGAACGATCAACAAGCCGTCTGACATTGCACTGTCGAGTGATGGATCTTTATTTGTTAGCAGTATGGACATGGGTGTGGTCTTTCGTGTGGCATTGGATGGTTCAGTGACACCTGTGGCAGGGACACAGAGTGCTCTAGCTACTGCAACGGATGGTGTCATGGCCTTAGAGTCATACCTAGGCTCTCCCGTGAGCATAGATTTCGATGCTCTTAATCGTCTTTATATCGCTGATAACACATTTGGATCTATTAGAGTAGTGACCACCGATGGTATGATCAGTACGATCACTGATAATGATAATCGAGTCATGGATGTGGCGCAGCTTAGGGTAAACAATCATGGTCTTACCACTCTATATGCTACTCATACCCTTGGGCACAGGCTTACAAGGATACAGTATAAGACCGTATCCAACAGTAGCCAATTCAATTATGTACACTATCCATACTATATCATTCTAAAGGAAGGTATCTATGGGCTGGAACAGCCAATAGGGACTGCTGTCCAATCTGCATTGGGCGATCTTATTCCAAAAGAAAAGGTGTCCATATTCAAAAAGCTATCCGATAGGAATCGTAGGGTTGCTGCATATCTGAAAAGTCACCCTCTTCTATTTGGGTTGTTGCTTATCTTATTGAACCAAGGAGCATCGGCCGCATTGAGCGATGGCGGTCCGATCGATCTTCCACCAGATTTTCCATTTTAAGTTTTTTTCATCTTATTAGATCTTCAAAGGAGTTGATCATGAGAAAGTTCTTACTCATTTCTGTGTTGCTGGCTTCATTGTCCTTTGCGCAGAAGAATAATCAATCTGAAACTTCACTGGGCAGTATGAGAGACGCTGGAATTCAAACCAATTCCATGTTGGAAGCGGTTCCGAGACGTTTGTCCTATCAGGGTCTTTTGACCAAGGCAAATGGCAGGGCTGTCAGTGATGGTACATATCAGGTCACCTTTAAATTGTTCAAGGAATTGAGCGGTGGTACCTCTTTCTGGGAAGAGACCCAAGACATAGGCATTGATGATGGAGTCATAAGCGCCACTCTTGGATTGGTCAATCCCATAAGCAGTGTTCCCGGAAATTCCTATCTTGAGGTTACGATCAATGAGACAACATTGTCTCCGAGGCAGGAGATGACATCCGTCTTTTATTCCGTGGTCTCAGATACGGCAAAATACTCACAGGCAGGAAACTATCTTGACCTGGAAAACCGTCCTGACCTATCGGTCTATGCTACGAAGGATACCTTATCTGTATATCCAAGGACAACGAGTCTAGATTCCGTTGCATTTACCGGAAACTACGAGGACCTAGAGGGTCGTCCGGATCTGTCCAATGTATTAGAGTCTGATACCTTAGGCTATTACGTCATGTCCGATAGCATCTCTTTCTATACGCTTACTTCTGACTTGGCCAGCGTTGCATTGACCAATGACTACAATGACCTTAGTAACCTTCCAGACCTTTCTCAATATGCAGCACTGGATACGCTTGGTTCTTATGTCTCGGCTGATACGTTAGCTGATTTTGTAAGTAAGGACAGTGTTGGAACCATGGCAAGCCAAAACTCTGATCAGGTAAATATAGAGGGGGGAACAATAGTAGGTATCACAGATCTTGCCATCGCAGATGGTGGAACAGGCGCATCGGATAATAGTAGCGCCCGCCAGAATCTTGGGCTTGAGATAGGGGTAGACATTCAGGGCTATGATGCAGATCTTGCAGACCTTGCTGATGGGTCCTTGTCCGCTGAAAAAGTACAATTTCTTGATAACGTTACCTCAGATGTTCAGGCGCAGATTAATGCCATAGGTGATGGACCGGTCAATAGTCTTGAGGACCTAGGGGTTACGGCCGATTCAACAGAGTTGAATTTTGTGGATGGAGTCACCTCCAGTGTCCAAGATCAGCTCGATGCCAAGCAGGACCTTAATGTCAATCTTACGACCCTGGCTGGCCTTGCGCAAAACCATGACCATTTCTTGGTGTCAGACGGGACCAATTGGACGCTGGAAGCAGACTCTGATGCCAGAGAGTCCCTTGGCCTAGGTTCACTTGCCATACAGCCATCAGACAACGTGGACATATCCGGTGGTAGGATTACTGACGTGGTTGATATTGCCATTGCAGATGGTGGAACTGGTGCGTCAGATATAACCACTGCTCGTCAAAACCTTGGTCTTGAGATAGGTGTTGATATTCAGGGCTATGATGCTGATCTCACTGATTTATCCGATGGTACATTAACAGCAAGTAAGGTCCAATATCTGGAGAATGTGACCTCGGACGTTCAGGCGCAATTGGATGCAAAATTAGACTCGAATACGGTGACGTTGTCCAAACTTGCTCACAGTGATGGGAATATCGTAGTCTCAGATGGTACGAACTGGACCGTTGAGAGCGGGGCGGTTGCTCGCACAAGCCTTGGTCTGGGTTCTATTGCCACTCAGGGAGCAGATAATGTATCCATCACAGGAGGCTCAGTCACTGGCATAACGGATATTGTGATCGCAGATGGTGGAACTGGTGCCTCAGATGTGTCCTCAGCACGAAGTAATCTTGGACTGGAGATCGGTGTAGATGTTCAGGCCTATGATGCTGATCTTGCTGACCTTGCTGATGGAAAATTATCCTATGGAAAGGTTGAACATGGAGAATATTTTATTCAGACGGAAGGTACGAGTGGCCAAGTGTGGACCTCGGATGGGGATGGATTAGGTACCTGGGGTGATGTGGGAGGTGTGACAGGAGCAGCTACTACAATAGATACCGAAGACCTTACTTCCTCAAGGGCGATCATATCAAATACAGATGGTAAGATAGCTGTATCAGAAGTGACCTCTACTGAACTGGGTTATGTGGATGGGGTTACCTCTAGCATACAGACACAGTTAGATGGGAAACAAAATTTTTCAGATCACCTAACGGATATTGGTGCTCTTGCTCATTCAGATGGTAACATAATCATTTCAAATGGAACCAAATGGACCGTTGAAAAAGATTCGGATGCTCGGACAAGTCTCGGCCTCGGCACAATTGCGACTCAAGCAGCAGATAATGTTGCGATAACAGGTGGGTCGATAACAGGCATAACAGATATTGCAGTTGCTGATGGGGGTACGGGAGCATCAGATGTTGCAACTGCTCGTCAAAATCTTGGATTAGAGATTGGTGTGGATGTTCAGGCATATGACGCGGACCTTGCGGATCTTGCAGATGGAGAATTATCAGCGAGTAAGGTCCAATATGCAATCACCTCAGAGGGTACGAGTGGTCAGGTATGGACCTCAGACGGAGATGGAGCAGGAGACTGGGGCAGTCCTGCAGGATTGACCGGAGCAGGTTCTACGATTGACAGTGAGGATTTAACGGTTTCTCGTGCATTGGTGTCTAATGCCAGTGGTAAGGTGGAGGTCTCAGATGTTACGAGTACGGAACTAAGTTATTTGGACGGTGTGACATCAGCGTTACAAACTCAGTTGGATGCCAAGCAGGCCGCCGATGAAGATTTGACCGATCTTGCAGACGGAACCTTGTCAGCAAGTAAGGTAGAGAACAATGAGTATTTCATAACGGCAGCAGGAACGAGTGGTCAGGTATGGACCTCGGACGGAGATGGAGCAGGAGATTGGGTCGCTAACTCAGCAGCATCGGATATAGACGGTTTATCCGATGCAAAAGTTGGTGGAGATAATTTTACAGGATCCTTAATTGTTGGTCACGAGACTACAGGAACCTTAAATAATGCCCAATATAACACTGGAGTTGGTCTAGCGACCTTGGATGCTATTACTACAGGTGATTATAACACCGCTGTTGGCTTTTCTGCCCTATCTGCCAACACCACGGGCGTCAGTAATACTGCAAGTGGATTCAATGCTCTCTTTACAAATACCACGGGTACTAGAAATACGGCAACTGGGTACAGGTCTCTATATTTAAATCTATCGGGACAATACAATAGTGCGTTTGGAATGTTGGCTTTGAGAAATAACGAAACAGGTAATAGCAACCTTGCAATTGGATATGGTGCTCTGAATGATAACACCGTGGCAAGCTACAATTCTGCAGTAGGCGCTTATGCGCTTCAAGATGCCAATCGAACAGCAGATACAGATGGCTACAATGTAGGATTGGGATACAATGCAGGAAACACAGGTACGAATGATATTACTACAGGAAATAAAAACACTTTATTGGGTGCAAGCACAGCGGCTTCAGCCGCAGCAGGAACCAATCAGACTGTAATCGGTTATGGCGCTGAGGGACAGGCAAATAATTCTGTTACACTTGGTAACGCTGATGTGACAGAGATCTACATGGCTCAGGATTCAGGTGCGACTGTGTATGCCGCTGCCCTTGGGTTTGGGGATGTTGCCATGACGCTCCCTACTGCAGATGGTTCTTCGAATCAGGTATTAAAGACCAATGGAAGTGGGACATTGTCCTGGGGCTCTGCCGCAACAAGCATGAATGGTCTCTCTGATGCACTGGTCGAGGACACGGGTTCAATGTATGTTGGCAATGATCCATCTTCAACAACGGATGCTGCTGACTATAATGTGGCGCTAGGAACAACTGCTCTAAGCGCTGTGACCACTGGAGATAATAATACGGCCATTGGACATAATGCTCTGACTGTAAATGAAGGGGGAAATCGAAATACAGCTGTGGGTAAGAATGCCTTAAAGTCAAACACGTCTGGGATCACAAATGTGGCTCTGGGTTCAAGTGCATTAGAGAGAAATACAACGGCCAATAGCAATACAGCAGTTGGACACGCCAGTAGTTACCTTCTTAATTCTGGGCAAAATAACGTTTCCTTAGGCTATGAATCATCAAAAAATGCAACAAGTGCCAATCAGAATGTGATTATTGGATCTGGAGCGAATCCTAGCGCTGATACTGGTACCAGTAACCAGACGGTGGTGGGATATGGAGCAACAGGACAGGCAAATAACTCTATTACTCTGGGAAATGCAGATGTAACCGCAGTCTACATGGCACAGGACCAAGGAGCGACCGTTTATGCAGCAGGTGTTGACATCACGGGGTCAAGTGGTTTGATACTGGAGAATGATGAGACGATCACAAACTCTACTGATGGGACCATACTGATTGATGGAAAGGCAGATTTTAATGATAATGCTATCACAGGATACGGTGCAGACCTTCAGACAGAGTCAGGGACCACAAAGACCCTAGCCGCTGCAGACAATGGTACGATCATCGTGTGCTCAAGCAATAGCGCAATAACCATAACCGTTCCAGCAAGTCTGCCATCGGGTTTCAACTGCATGATTATTCAGAATGGAAGCGGACAGATATCGCTGAGTGCGTCCAGTACCACCTTGAACAACCGTAATGGCAGTAAGACAGCGGGGCAATATGCGATCATGACCCTGGTACATCTGGGGAGTGACGTCTTTGTGGTATCTGGAGATACCTCATCCTAAGAGGGGATGCTTATCATGCGAGATACAATGAATGGTTTTAATGATGATGTCGGTAATCGCCAACATATGGATGATTGCAGTTATTATTTCCCATTTTTCAATACAACTACCAAATATTTGATGGCTCGGAACCCGATTCAGCGAACAAAGGAAAATCTAAGCTATTTATTCAAAGGATTACCGTCGGTAAAAGTCAGGGTAGTTGTTATAGTAACTACCATTATTAATTCTATGCATAATCTAATAAAAAATGGTAGTTGTTTTGTTTATTCTCCTCGAGAGATACCTTTTTTACGAAATTTTGTCTTTATTCCCATTCATGGGGTCCAGGGGTATCTGTCATGCGCCTGAAAAGTCTGGATATCATTCCATTTTTTTCCTTGAAAAAGGCCCTTTTGGCTCTACTTTTTCTGTGTGGCATGGTTGCACAGGATTACAAGGTGATCACACAACAGGTGTCCATAAGTCAGAAACCCATGACATCTGATTCCTTGGTCTTAAAGGGATATCTTGGTAAGAATTTTCATCAGTCTGGAGATGGTGACTCCCTTACTCTAAAGGGTGGACTCTGGAACATTGCATCTGGACTTTACTCAACCCCCCCTGCCATTAAAGCATCCTTTCCAGATACGGTCAAGAGATACGCAAAAAATGTGTATACAGAGGCTGTTGTTACTGACATGAATGGGATTAGAAACACCAACCTTCATGTCCAGATAGGTGGTAGTCAGGAGATCTACATTCTTCCCATGGAGGCCATTGACGATTCAACCTATCGTGTCTCCATCTCAGATAGCCTTAGAACCGTGTTTAATCTACGTGCTCATATTGTTACTGAAGACAGCATGTCCAATATATCTGCAACCGTATTCAATACACCTTTTATGGAATTTGGTATGGATGAACTGACCATGGCAGATACCATGAGCTATTATCCTGAGGGAATAAAGTCAGAGTCCTGGAGAATGTTCTCCTTCCCTGGGCAGCTTCATAAAAATAAAATAGAACAATCTTCTCTTGAAGATGGTCACGTATTTTATGAATGGAACCCTGAGAATAATACATGGCTAAAGCCTGACAGTATTCAGGTTGGTAAGGGCTACTGGTTCAAGCATCGATACAAAGATCCGGTCCTATTCAAGAACAAGGACACTACAGGATATGCCGTTCCTCTGAAAGACTATACCATTCAGCTTGATAAGGACTGTAACATGGTTGGAAGTCCATTCTCTTTTCCTGTTCGGGCTGAGAGAAGCGAAGGTGTATCCAAACTTTTTAAATATGGGTCAGGAAATAAGGAAGGATGGGCAGACACCACTGTCTTCGATCCTTGGGCAGGATACGCGGTATACAGTCCAACGGACACTGGAACCATTACGTTCAAGCCGTTCTCTGATTCCAGCATCGTGGCCAGATCCGTCCAAGATGGATGGAGGATGGAGATCGATGTGATAGGTGCTGAATATTTTGATAGGACCGGTACCATTGGAAGGATGAATGGTGCAGATGAGGTCATTGACCCCTACGACGTTCCTCTATTACCCTCACCAGGTAATTCGCTTAGGTTGTTGATGGACATTGGATCCAGCGGTACCTACACCCACAGCTCAGACATTCGATCTACAGATGAATTCAATGGGGTCTGGAACATGCAGATCCAAGGCAATGATGACCCGGGTCCAATAAGGCTGACCGCTTCCTCAATGAGCGAGACACCAACAGACCTGAGATTCGCGATCATTGATGTTCCAAACAGAGAGGTCATCAGCAACTTTTCTCAGCAAGACCTAACGATCGAGGGTAAGATCGAGCATGTCCATGACATCATCCTCATAGCAGGAGATGAGAGTTACCTCCTGCAGATGATCGATGATCTCCTTGCAGACATACCAGAGCAATACTCTCTCGGTCAGAACTACCCCAATCCCTTTAACCCGGTCACCAAGATGAACTTTGCACTACCAAGGACCGGAGACGTCTCCATTGTCATCTATAACCTTATGGGACAACAGATCAGGACCTTGGTTTCAGAGAATATGGAATATGGATTTCACACGGTCACGTGGAACGGACTGGATCAGTTAGGAAGGCCCGTATCTTCAGGAGTTTATTTTTCAGAGCTGAGGGCACGCGGTTTTCGACAGACCAAAAAGATGTTAATGCTGAAATGATTTATAGAAAGATATCGTTTACGATTACTTTCTTCACCTTTTTTATAGGAACAGGTTTTAGTCCTCAGATTGCTCTACCACCATTCCAAGGCGTGCAGAAAAAAAAATCAGATGATGGTGTTAGTCCTGTTATTTTTATCACAGGCTCTGACGGATCGAATACCGTTTCCAATGGTTCTATAACCAATGATGCGAATATCTCTCTAACCTTTACAGCTAATGAGAATATTAGTGGTTTTGCTATTGGTGATCTGGGTGCAGTCGGAGGTAATCTAAGCTCATTCAGTGGTACTAATTCGGTCTACACTGCTACGTTTACACCTTCAAGTCAACGCAATACGGTTGTATACATACCAAAGAATGTATATACCGATGAAAGCTCAAATAATAATATACATTCCATTCCATTTTATTGGACATATGATGCAACTGCTCCAGTATATGTATCGGGGACTTCCATTAACAGTGATAATAGTAAGGTAAGGATATTTTTAAGTGAGAGGGTCTATGACACAGATAATGGGAGTGGGGCTCTGGAGATAGGTGACTTCACCTTATCTATCTCAGGCGGCTCTGCCACTCTTGGAAGTACGAATCCCACTGCAATAACCAAAGATACGCCTACATTCCCTTTAACAGAGACCGTTGAGTCTAACCTCAACTGGTCATACGGTCTGGAAATTTCGGACCTAGACCTTGATGGAGATAAAGATATCATTGCAACCGGTCTAAGGGCTGATAAGATACTTTGGTATGAAAATGATGGCTCAGGAGAGGGTACCTTATTTGGTACAGCGCAAAACATAGACGCAAACTTGAACGGAGCATTGGGGTTGGCGATCAATGACCTAGATGGTGACGGAGATATGGATGTAATTGCCACTGCTTATAATGGAGGCGCATTGCAGTGGTATAAAAATAATGGTTCAGAAGATTTTGGTACGAAGATCGTAATTGATTCAGGAATAGCACAATGTTATGATGTGAGGCTAAGCGATCTGGATGGTGACGGAGATATGGATATAGTTGCTACGGGAAGGAGTAGCGATAAAATAGTATGGTATGTGAATGATGGATTAGAGAATTTTTCTTCAACTGTTATTGATAATTCTGTTAATGGTCCAGGTAATTTTGTTATAAAAGATCTTGATGAAGATGGGGATCTTGATCTGATCGTTGCTGTGATCGATGGAGGTAATGTAGTATGGTATGCAAATAACGGTTCGCAAAATTTTGGTGACGCTATTAATATAAATACAAATTTTGCTATGTGTCGTGATCTAGATGTAGTTGATATGGACGAAGATGGAGACTTAGATATAGTAGCACTATCAAGTGATGCTGCTGGTAATGAGGTCGCATGGTTCTCTAATGATGGATCGGAGAATTTTACCACCATCGGTATTGAAAATAGCATAACATCAGCAAACTATTTACAGGTCGTAGACCTTGATGGAGATAGTGATGAGGATATTGTTATCACATCAGCACAAGATGACGATGTTATCTGGTATCAAAATGACGGTTCGGAGAGTTTCACAAAAATAATGATCGATAATAACCTAGATGGTGCCGCTGAGGTAAAGGTTGATGATGTCGATGGCGACGGTGATCTTGATGTGGTTGCCACCTCAATATATGCTTATGATATAAAATATTACACAAATATTGATTCTGGTTATGTTTTAGATATTTCATTGTCTGGTCTGCCAGACGGAAATGAGACATTGACCATATCTCCAACCAACAACTCTATCTATGATATTGCGGGAAATGCAGCAGCTACGTCTCAGAGTTACAGTACGGTTACTCTGAATTCCTTTTCATCAATGGCATTGGATCTGGATGGTACAAATGATTACGTAGCCGCTGGAGAGGCTGCATTGGGAGGAAGTATAACCGTAGAATGTTGGATCAAACCTGAGAATATCGGTGTGAATTGGGCTGGTTTTGTATGTAAGAACAATAAAAAGGCAGATGGAGAGGGTGTATTCTGGCTAGGACAGCATTCAACCGCAGGTGTAGTTAGGTTTGGCATCTACTTGAACGGTAACAATGCTACTGAGACCGTACTTGATACCGATGGTGCTGTGATCACAAATAATAGTTGGTATCATGTTGCCGCAACATATGATGGTAATTACCAAAAAATATATATTAATGGATCTCTAGTAAAAACCTCAGCCGATCGGAATACGGTTCTTCCAAGCGGTACAAGTGAATATCGCATTGGTTTTTCAACGGCAAGCTATTTTAATGGCATCATAGATGAGGTACGTATATGGAACGCGGCACGAACCGCAGATGAGATCGCAGATAACATGGAAAGAGAACTAGTTGGAAATGAGTCTGATCTAGTTGCCTATTACAAGATGGGTAATGGTAGTGGGACAACCCTAACTGATCATAGCTCTAATTCAAATACGGGCACACTTACCAATATGGTGACTAGCGGTGGCTCTAGTGACTGGGTCACTTCCTATGCTCCTCTAGGAGTTATGAATACAAATTATATCACAGATCTTGAAGCGGTATGGGAACAGACAGGCACCAACAATTCACCCTCATCTGATGGACTCTACATGACCATGGGAACTGGTTTGGCAGAAGAAAATTGGGCAGTATATGGTAATAATAATACAACAGGAACATCTACCTCTGATCTTCCTTCTGGTGTGGGTGTGAGGTCTGGACGAATCTGGCAGGTAGACGAAGAAGGGACCGTGGCACCAAACGTTACAATTGATGTGGATGAGTCGACAGTTCTTTCAACCTTTGCACACGGAGCAACGGCTAATAAATTACTTTATCGATCAGGCTCAAGCGGAGACTTTACCATTGGTCATCAAGGTAGTTCTACAGGACGTGCGAATAAGACAGTATCTTTTAGCTCTGTGGGTCTAGACTCAGGTTATTATTATACCATTGGTCTTTCTACATCCCTTCTCTCAGATGGTACTCATGGTAGTACAAGCTGGTCCAAGGGGTCTGACTTTGATGGTATTCAAGACAGGGCATACCAGTCCTCTTCTAGTTCTTCTGAGAGTCCATTACATAGGTCGTCCAATGGTGATGGAAATGCCTGGACCGTTTCTACGCTACTCAATTTCAATGATAGCAATGGTCGGACCATATGGCAGTCAGGTGCCTTTGAGGACTATGATGTGAATCTGGGTGTTACGAATTCGGCGGGTTTATTTTTTAATTATGGTGAGGAAGGAAGTAACAGACTGACCTTTACAAATAGTGATATTGAGCCCAGTACCTGGTATAGTATTACCGTAACCTATGATGGTGGAACAACAGGCTATATTAATCATGCTTTGGATTTTGATGGTAGCAATGATTATGTGTCGCTACCAAACAGTATTAATATGGGAACCTCTGACTTTACCATATCCGTAAGGTTTAAAACGGATGTTATATCCGCAAGGCAACAGATATTACAGCAGACCGGTGCCAATGCAAATCGTGTGATAGCCATTAACAGTGATGGGGTCATAGCATCTCAGGTTGGTTCTGTGTCATCTGAATCAGGCTTTACAGCATCGACCAACACATGGTACCACGTAGTATTGGTTCATGATAATTCTGCAAACACATTGAAGTGGTATGTTGATGGTACAGCCAGGAATACCAATACATCGGTTGCTATTGGTTCTAACACTGGATTATTCAAATTGGGTACTAATGCTGGTTCAAATGACAAATGGTTCAATGGGCAGATGGATGAACTTCGCATCTGGAGTGCTGCTCTTTCTGAGGCCCAGATACCTGGAGACTCTGGAACAGATTCGATCCTTGTTGGTAATGAAAGTAATCTAGTAGCCTATTACCGTTTTGATCATACTAGTGGGACATCTTTGAATGATCTTACAAGTAACAATAATGATGGCACCCTTTATAATATGGATAATTCCGATTGGGTAACCTCTGGTGTTACTCTGGCACCGCTTGATAGTTTAGACAATTATTACGGAAGATTTAATTTTTATACGACAGACCTCAATACAGGTGCCGTATCTGCCTTGAGCATGACAAGATCTCATACCAACTACGGACACACGGGTGCAGTTAGCGGAGAATTCTATGTTGCAGCTCGTGGAGGAAATAGTTATGTATTGGCGAGCCAATTCTCTTATATTGGTGTCACAAACTCTGCTCTTTCATCATCGGCGATCCAAGGGAATGGAAGCTATGTGACCGGTTTTGCGCTAGACCCTGTTGGATGGGCAGATGCAAGTTTTTCCATTCCAAGTAGTAGTGATGCTGATAACAATAAGATATGGTTATTTGGCGATGGCTCAACTGATACTGAGGGTGTCATATATAATTATATTGCTCCAAGTGACAATGATAGCAGACTAATTCGAACAGGTGATACCGATGAGATCGATGTTTATATTGCTAACTAATTCCAGAGCCTGGGACACAGATCAATGCCATGGACTGTAATGATATGAATAAATTGGGAAGGCATATATCCTCATGGGTCTATTTCTTAGAATTGAGAGTGATAGGTCTCTGTCAGACAAAGAAAATGCTTCTGCTAAAATGAAAAGAGGTTTCTCTATTTCAATCATTGTTTTTGGGTTCTTTTTCCTGACAGGGTTCAGTCCACAAATTGGCTTGCCAACATTTCATGGTGCTCAAGCAAGTTCACAAAGTGATAATGACTCACCTATTATAACCATTACCGCCTCAGATGGCTCCAGTGCCATAGCAAATAACTCAATTACTAATGATGCAACTATTGCCCTGACGTTTACAGCTAATGAGAACATTACTGGTTTTGCAGTTGGAGATATAGGGTCAATTGGAGGCAGTTTAAGCTCCTTCAGCGGTAGCAATGCCACCTACACAGCTACGTTTACCCCTTCAAGCAACAGAAATACTGTGGTCTACATTCCAAAAGAGGTCTATACGGATGCGAGCAGCAACAACAACATAAACTCTATTCCGTTTTATTGGACATACGACGGAACGGTACCTGTTTATTTAGCAGGAACCTATATTACAGGAAACAACAGTAAAGTAAAAATTCGTTTGAGCGAAACGGTGTACGACACCGATGGTGCAACCGGTGCCCTGGAGGTAGGGGATTTTACTTTATCCATCTCAGGTGGTTCAGCCACACTTGGAAGTACAAACCCCACCGCCATAACCAAGGATACGCCTACATTCAGTTCTGCAACTATTGATAACAATCTAAGTGGTGCATATGGTCTAGAGATCGTTGACCTGGATTTTGATGGAGACATGGATATTGTAGCAACTGGACTTGATGGTGATGACATCAACTGGTATGAGAATGATGGATCTGAGAATTTTACAGAAAGATCCATCGAGGGAAATTTGAATGGTGCATTGGGTTTGGCGATCAATGACATGGATGGAGACGGGGATCTGGACATTTTCGCAACCGCGTTTGTTGGGGGAAGTGTTGTTTGGTATGAGAACAATGGCTCACAAAGTTTTACTAAAAGTACTATAGCTACTCTGGGCGCAGCCTACGATGTAAGGGTAAACGATCTCGATGGAGATGGTGATATGGACGTGATCGCATCTGGAAGGGATGCCAATAAGATGGTCTGGTATGCAAACGATGGATCTCAGAGCTTCACAGAAAATGTGATCGATAATAGTATTGACGGGCCAGCTAATTTTGATGTAAAGGACGTAGATGAAGATGGAGACCTTGACCTGATGGTTGCCGTACTTGATGCCAACGATGTAGTATTCTATCAGAATGATGGATCTGAGAATTTCACCAAAAACACCATTGACTCCAATCTACCAGCTTCTCGGGATGTTATCATCGCTGACATTGATGGTGATGGCGACTATGATGCAGCGGCGACCTCAAGTCATGCTGATGGGAATGATCTGGTCTGGTATTCGAATGATGGATCAGAGAATTTCACTTCAAATGTAATTGCGGACGATATAACTCTTACGAATTACTTGCAGGTGGCTGATATAGATGGAGATGATGATCAAGATATCCTTGTTACCATGTTTAGCGCAAGAGATCTAATATGGTATGAGAATAATGGATCAGAGACTTTCACCGCGAGTACGATAGAGAGTAATCTAGATGGAATAGCGGAGGTAAAGGTCGCTGACGTGGATGGAGACGGTGACCTGGATGCTGTGGTAACTGGTAGGAACGCTTATGATGTGGTTTTCTACACCAATTCCGATTCAGGATACGTGTTGGATATTTCTTTATCAGGAACTCCAGACGGAACGGAGACTCTAACCATTAGCCCTACTAGTAGCTCCATATTTGACGTTGCAGGGAATGCTGCCTCGACCTCACAGAGCAACAGCACCGTAACTCTTAATGATCAGAGAATTACCATGGCCATTACAGCGGTCAATGGCAGCAGCAGCGCGGTCAGCGATGGTTCTACCACCAACGATGCAACTCTGACGGTGACCTTCACCAGTAGCGCATCCACCACTAATTTTGTTGTAGGTGATGTAACGGTAAGTGGTGGAAGTCTCAGTTCTTTCAGTGGAAGTGGTACGACCTATACGGCCACGTTTACTCCCACGGCAGATGGGGCAACGACCATTGACGTAGCAGCGGGAACGTTTACAGATGCCTCTGGGTATTCCAATGCAGCAGCCACCCAATACAACTGGACCTACGATAGTAAAGGTCCGCTTATCACCATTACGGCAACGGACGGATCCAATGCAGTTGCCAATCACTCTACCACCAATGATGCAACCTTGACCGTTACGTTTACTGCAAACGAGACGGTTACAGGATTTGCCGTAGGAGACGTTGGTGTGGTAGGAGGCAGTCTCAGTTCTTTCAGTGGAAGCGGTACGACCTACACGGCCACATTTACTCCATCTAGCGATAGAAATACAATGATCTATGTACCTGCTAGTGGTTTTACGGATGCTGCAACGAACAATAATCTTACATCCATTCCATTCTATTGGACAAAAGATGGAACAGCGCCTGTGTATATATCAGGAACTTATGTTACAGGTAACAACGGGAAGGTAAAGGTACGTTTGAGTGAAACGGTCTATGACACCGATGGTGGAAGCGGTGCTTTGGAGGTTGGAGACTTCACCCTGTCCATATCAGGTGGATCAGCCACGCTTGGAAGTACAAATCCCACTGCCATAACCAAGGATACGCCAACCTTTAGTGCAGCAACAATTGACAATAATCTTAGTAAAGCTCAGGGCCTCCAACTTGCTGACCTTGATTTTGACGGGGATGTGGATATTATCGCATGCGGTTATAGTGGGAATGACCTCAACTGGTATGAGAGTGATGGATCTGGTAGCTATACCGAAAGATCCATAGACCTAAACCTTAATGGAGCTCAGGGTCTAGCGGTCAATGACATTGATGGGGACGGAGATCTAGATATCTTCGCAACCGCTCGTGATGGTAATCAAGTAGCATTGTATACCAACAATGGCTCTCAAAGCTTTACGAAAACCGTAATTGATTCAGATTTGATAGAACCACATCATGTGGAGTGTACCGATCTAAATGATGATGGATACATGGATCTGATTGCAACCGGTAGGACGAGTGATAAGATCATCTGGTATTCGAATGACGGGTCTCAAAATTTTACGGAAAACGTGCTAAGGGATGATCTGAACGGAGCAGTCACATTTTTCATAAGTGATGTGGATGAGGATGGTGATAAAGATATCATTGTCGCTGAACTGGATGGTAATAAGTTGGCCTATTTATCAAATAACGGATCTGAAAGTTTTACAAATACAACAATAGCTAGTGTTAATAGAATCCGTGCAGTTTCTGCAGCAGATGTGGATGGAGATGGAGATATTGACCTAGCAGCTACTGGGGATAACTCTAGCGGTATTGAGGTGGCTTGGTTTGAGAATGATGGATCTGAGAATTTTACAACCAATGCTATCGAGTCTAGCATTGGCTCAGCAAATCATCTCCAGATTGTTGACATAGATGGTGATAATGACAAGGATTTTATCGTTACCTCTTTTCAGGATGATGATGTATTGTGGTATGTAAATGATGGATCTCAGAACTTTACAAAATTTCAAATCGATAATAATTTAAATGGCTCTGCCTATGTAAAGGTTGATGACATGGATGGTGATGGTGACCTTGACATTGTTGCAACTGGGCAAGCTGGTAATGATGTAATGGTCTACACCAATTCCGATTCAGGGTATGTGTTGGATATTTCTCTATCAGGAACTCCAGATGGAACAGAGACGCTGACCATTCTTCCAACCAGTGCTTCGATCTATGACTTTGTAGGTAACGCTGCCTCAACCTCACAAAGCAATAGTACCGTAACTCTAAATAATCAGAGAATTACCATGGCCATCACTGCCGTTAACGGTAGTAGCTCAGCAGTCAGCGATGGTTCTACCACGAATGATGCAACCCTGACCGTAACCTTTACCAGTAGCGCTGCTACCA
>Ga0208410_1000741_pt1 | contig 18279 bp, 9 predicted proteins | sample ETN02SmetaG_3_FD_185787 | JGI IMG/M metagenome (GOLD analysis project Ga0208410, IMG submission 185787) | Marine microbial and viral communities from oxygen minimum zone, Eastern Pacific Ocean - ETNP2014F10-02SV257 (SPAdes) (version 2) | ecosystem: Environmental > Aquatic > Marine > Oceanic ... | reverse complement strand
ACATACTTTAGAGTATGCTTTTATAAAAGCCTAGTAAATGGATCAAAAAGTAAAATCTTTAACGACTCAAAAATTAATCGTAAATACATCCTTCCAAATGTTTTATGAGAATGGTTTTAATGATACTAGTATCCCTGATATTATGAAAAAAACTAATCTTACTAAAGGAGCATTTTATCATCATTTTAAAAACAAACTTGAAATAGGGAAAAAAGTAATAGAAAATATCTTAAGTCAAAGAATTTATGATGGATTTATAGCTCCTTTAAAAGAAAAGAGTAAAAAAAATACTCCTGATTTGCTGTATTATATCTTCACTGAGAGAATTAATCAATTTTCTGAAAAGGAAAAAGAATTAGGTTGTCCTGCAAATAATTTGATTAATGAAACTGGATGTTCTATTGAGGACTTTAGACCTCCTCTAAGAAAACTAATGGATGATTGGTATACAGTTTTAGTACAAAAAATTGAAGAGGGTAAGGAAAAAAATGATATTAAAAGTGATGTGGATTCTGCTGCTGCTGCTACTCTTTTAATTTGTTCATTTGAAGGAACTAGGGGAATAAGAAAAGTTTATGATGATGATAAACTTTTCAATAACTATCTAAATTCTATAAAAAGTTATATAAAGAGTATTTCCAAATAAATTACCAATTATCAGATCTAAATGATGAGGCAGGTAGCCCTTTTGTACTATAAAGGTTTCCTTCTACATAATTTTTCCATCCATACCTAACGGCAACAGGCTTCTTAACTTTATCACTAGTTATTGTAAGTTTAGATACATTTTTTCCATACATAATACTTACTGAAGCAGGATGAAAGACTTTATCCTCTCCAGCAATTTCAAAACCATTTATTTTACCATTAAAAAAAACGAATCCTGATTCAGCATAATCAAAATCAACTATAGCTTTATCGTCATTAATTTCAATTGATTTATAAACTGGACCTGAAAATGGAATTCCTTTAATTTTGTAATCCTTTGCTAATGCCCAATAAGCAAGTCTTTTACCAATTATGATTTTTTTATCAGGATGAATGCTAAATTCATTGCCAATATCTAGTGTTACTGCCATTCCTGAATTTTTTGTTTGTAACATTGTTTTTAGTTGTGCCTCTCTTAAATAAGCTGATTCACTATTATCGCTCCCACTATATCTATATGGAGCAATTTGAACAAAATAAAAAGGGAAAGACCCTTGATTCCATTCTCTTCTCCAACCATCAATCATTACATTCATAAGTTTGGTGTAATTATTTGCTCTACTTACATTACTTTCCCCTTGATACCAAAGAGCTCCTCTAATTTTAAAAGGAATTAATGGATTAATCATGGCATTAAAAAGGACAGATGGATCGTGAGACTTTCTTTTTTCTTTAGTAAAATTCTTTACTTCAGATTTTTTGAAATTTTCTACTAAAGTTTTACTATCTGTCCAAGCTTCTGCTGGAGTTCCTCCCCAAGAAGTGTTAATAATTCCAATAGGTACATCCAACACTTTATTTAAATACTTAGCAAAAGAATATCCTATTGCAGTAAAAGCAGCAGTATTTTCTGAATTAGAAACTAGCCATTTACCCTTTACACCCCTAATAGGTTCTTTACTTGTAACACGTTCAAAAGTAAAAAGACGAATACTACTATTATTGGCATTAGCAATCATATCTAATGACCCCAAAACAGGCTCATTAGCATAACCATTTAATGTCATTTGCATATTGGATTGACCCGATGTAATCCAAACCTCTCCAATCAAAACGTTAGAAAGTGTAACAGTAGAATTAGAGGATTTAATATCAATATTGTAAGGACCACCAGCTTTAGGAGTTTCTATTTTTACTGACCAATTTCCGTCAGCATCTGATTGTGTAGTAGTTTTTTTCTTATTCCAACTAGATTGAATAGAGATCTTCTGATTAGCATCTGCCTCTCCCCATATAGAAACCTTTGAATTTCTTTGCAATATCATATCATCAGAAAAAAGTGGTCCTACTTCAATCTGAGCATTTACATTTAAAACTAATAGAGTTAAAACAACACTAAAAAAACAGTATTTATAATTTTTCATAAATTTTTAATAAATAAAACTTTTATCCAATTCTTCAGAATCTTTGTATTTAACTCTCAAATCTTTTAATTCTTGAGTTAATTTTTCTACAACATCTTTATATTTTGGATCATTATAGACATTATTCATTTCATTAGGATCATTTAATCTATCGTACAATTCCCATTCATCTATATCGTAATAAAAATGAGCTAATTTATATTCCTTATTTACAATTCCATAATGTCTTTTAGCCATATGAACAGATGGATACTCATAATAATGGTAATAAACTGCATCTCTATCCCAGCTATCTGTATCTCCTTTTAGCAATGGAATTAAACTTTCTCCTTGCATATCATCAGGAGCATCAATCATAGCTGCTTCTAAAAAGGTTTGAGCAAAATCTAAATTTTGAACCATTTCTTCACTTGTTGTTCCTGGCTTAATTACATTTGGCCATTTTATCATAAGTGGAGTTTTAAAAGATTCATCATAAATAAATCTCTTATCAAACCATCCATGTTCTCCTAAATAAAAACCTTGATCAGATGTGTATACTACGATTGTATTTTTATCCAATCCTGTCTCTTCTAAATAATCCAACACTCTTCCAACATTATCATCTACAGATGAAATAGTTCCTAAATAATCTTGCATATACCTTTGAAATTTCCATTTCATTTTTTCTCTATCATTCATCTTAGGCCAATTTTCTTTAAAATCCTTGTTTATCTTATCTAGAGTAACATCGTATTTTTTCTTTTGCTCTTCATTGGCTCTTCCAAAAGGACGGTTAAAACCTCCAGCATTTGGTCGCATAAGAGACCCATCTCCTTTTATATAAACAATTTCAGGCTCTACCTTACCCATTTCTTCCATAGTAGATGGTCTTACCTTGCTGTCATGCATGTATTGCATATGGGTTAGGATATTCATTTCTGCTGTTTTTGCAGCTGTTCCCCTTCCTGAATAATCATCAAATAGAGTCTCAGGTTCTGGAAATTCTTTTTCATAAAACTCAGCAAATTTTTCTGGGCTTGGCCACCATGCTCTGTGAGGAGCTTTATGCAAATACATCATTAAAAATGGTTTGTTTTTATCTCTTTTAGTTTTAAACCAGTTTAAAGTCAAATCAGTAATAACATCTGTAACATAACCCGTAATAACCGTGTCTTTGTCTTTCCCTAAAAATTTTGGATTAATATAATCTCCTTGACCTGGAAGTATAAAAAAGTCATCCACTCCCTTTGGATTATTACCAAAATGCAGTTTTCCATACATAGCAGTTTGATATCCAGCATTTTTAAAAAGTTGAGGAAAAGTAATTTGAGAATCATCAAACTTAGCATGATTATCAATCTTACCGTTAAGGTGACTGTGTTTCCCAGTTAAAATTACTGCCCTTGAAGGAGCACAAATTGAATTGGTAACACATGCATTATTAAAAAGTATTCCCTCATTTGCAATTCTATCAATATTAGGAGTTTGTATTAACCTATCATCATAAGCACTAATTGCTTGATAGGCATGGTCATCTGACATTATAAATAATATATTGGGCTTATCGTTATTTTGTTCTGAAGAGGAACAACCTGAAATAATAAGCATTATTGTAAATATTGTAGTAAAAAAGTATTTCATGGGTTATTGTTTAAAATTTTTATTTATTGTAACTGAATTTGCATTGGTTTCTTGTCGTAAGTTATTTAATCTATTTAATAAATCTTGAGTTTTTTCAGGAAATTTTGATGATAAATCCTCCATTTCGCCAATATCATTTTTTAAATCATATAGCTCCACTGTATTGGACTCAAAATGTTGTACTAATTTCCAATCTCCATGTCTAATGGCAGAACCCGGTTTCCATAGACTTCCATGATAGTGTGGAAAATGCCAATAAACATCTTCTCTATCGATTTTGGACTCTCCTTTCAATAATGGCATTAAACTTTTTCCATCTAATTCTGCTTCACTCTTTAACCCAGCATAATCTAAAATAGTTGGAAACAAATCATAAGAAACCGTTACATCTTCAATTTTTACATTTTTTGAATTTCCTGGTGTCTTAATTAATTGAGGAATCCTTATACCCCCTTCATACAACCATCCTTTTCCTGCTCTTAAAGGAAATACTGAAGTTGGTGCTACTCTTCCTAGGGTTGAAAGTCCTCCATTATCAGATGTAAAAATAATTAGTGCATCATCATATAAATTATTTTCCTTTAAACTATTTATTAATCTTCCTACATTTTCATCCATAGCATATACCATAGATGCATACTTATGATTTACCTGGTTTAATAGACTAATTGCCTTTCCCTCCTGACGAACTCTAACTTTATTATCATCCATTGAATCTAATTTTTCCTTAAAATAATTTACATGTTTTAAATTAGGTTGAATTGGAGTATGTACATTGTAAAAGGACAAAAACAAAACAAAAGGTTGACTCTTATCATGGTTTTCAATAAAGGAAATAGACTCACTTGTTAATCTATCGGTTAGGTATTCACCCTCAGGTCCATCGGATAATTTAGGATTCTTATAAGGGGAATAATACCCACCCATTGGAGATCCTTTTTCAAATCCTCCTACATTAATATCAAATCCATTTTCTTCAGGATAATATCCCTGGGATCCTAAATGCCATTTTCCTGCATAAAAAGTTTTATATCCCGATTGCTTTAACTTCTCAGCAATGGTAATTTCATTCAAGGGTAATTGATGTAAATCTTGTGGTCCTAAAAGGGGTCTATTTTTGGGGTCAACACCAGGAATCCAATCTGTTATATTGACTCTTGATGGATGTTTCCCTGTCATAATAGAAGCTCTAGTAGGAGAACATACTGAACTGGCAGCATAAGCAGTTTTAAACTCAAAACTTTCCGTGCTTAATTTGTCAATATTTGGACTTTCATAAAAAGTGCTTCCTGTATAACCTAAATCATTCCATCCTAGATCATCTACAAGAATAAAAATCACATTTGGTTTTTTTTTATCAGCGCCTATACATCCAATAACTAAAAGAAATATAGCAATTAATAAGGATTGTTTAATTTTCATATTAATAAAAATACGTAAAAAAAAAGGTTCAAAAATTTAAATTTTTGAACCTTTTTAAATTAAATAAACTAAATTTTAATACCCAGGATTTTCTACTAAATTAGGGTTCTGAGCCAATTTGTTTGTTCCGTATGGTAGCCAGTACATTTTTGGAAGGAAAGGAGTGTTTTGTGAAAAATTCCATTTCCACATTCTAGCCTTATACATTCCATCACTTTTTCTTCTATACCATTTTGTACCCCATTTTGTAACAAGATGTAACTCTGCTTCAGCATCCCTCCAAGTTCTTAAATCCCAATACCTATGGTTTTCAGCATATAGCTCAACAAACCTTTCATTTTTAATAAGATCTAAGGTTACTGTTGTTTTTGCAGGCATCCCAACTCTAGCTCTTAGCGCATTCAGTCTGGCTTTAGCTTGATTCATCTTACCTGTTTCAAATGCTGCTTCAGAAGCATTCAAGTACATTTCTCCAGTTCTAAGAACTATGTAATCTACATCGTCTGTTCCAAATGCAGGGAATTCAACATCAGGATGTAATCTTTTTTGAAGTAGTCTACCACCTCTATTTCTATTTCTTCCCGGTGCTCTTTTAGGGACCACATTACCTGCTCTACCTAATTTATTTCCTGATCCTACTGAATTATCATGGAACCACACCTCTCTTCCCTGAAATATATCTTCAGGAGTAAATAGTGTCGCTAAATAACGAGGATCTTTTTTATAAACAACTTCCTCAATGTCAAAAAAGGTTTTGTTATTGAATTTTGCATGATGCGTGTCTCCTGGACTTCCATCCTGATACTCGAACCTTGCATCAGAAGCTACGTACATGTGCATGTTAGATCCCCATCCAGCTTTAAATCCATCTGGTAATGCATATCCTGACCAAGCATGGGTTTTACCTAAGCCAAGGTTGTATTCTTCAGAAAAAATTATTTCTGAGATTCCTTTTACTTTATAAAAAATTTCACCAAATGTAGTCTCCTTGTTAGATCCTGTGTGTAATGCATGTTTTCCTCCATCAATTACTGCATTAGCAGAAGCAAGAGCAGTTGCGTAATAACTACCTGCAGAACCAGAAGGAATAGAAGTTAAGCCATCGGCTGACTGAGGATGATATTTAGCAATTCTAGCAGCATATAATGCAGCTCTACTTTTTAAAGCAAAAGCAGCCCATTTGGAAGCTTTTCCGTAAAGAGCAGAACCAGGTAAATCAGCAATTCCTGCATTTAAATCAGAAATGATTTGATCATAAGTTGCTTGAAGGGTTGATCTAGGAATCATTAACTCATCTGTACCAGAATCAACAGATTTTGCAGTTAACTCAAGTGGCATTCCACCATATCTCTTTGCCATATCTAAATACATCCAAGCCCTTAGAAATTTAGCCTCTGCAATTTGTTGTTTTACAGTGGCAGCATCAAAAGTAGCATTATTTAATATTTCAATAATTTCATTACAGGATCTAATATTTCCGTAATGCCATCTATTCAAGTTATTATGTGCTCCACTTGATGTAGGAATGCTATAAGAAGCCTTTACTCCATTTTGCCAAGGAGCCATAAGTGTATACTCTCCACCAACAACTGCGTCTGTAAGTCTTTCTTGCCCCTGCATGTTACTAACTTCATTGGGTTCAAACACAGCATTAGCATAAATTTTAGTTAAAAAAGCCTCTACTAGTTTAGGATCTTTCTTAACTGCATCTTCTGAAATCATATCCGTAGGTTGCAGATCTAAATCTGCACATCCAAATACAAATATTAAAGAAATTGATAAGTAAAATAGTTTTTTCATTTTTTTATAGTTTATTAATTATTTTTATTAAAAGCCAATTTTAATTCCCGTTGTTATGGTCATATTATTAGGATAAGCCCTATCAATATTACCTCCAGCTGTTCCAGTAATAATTTCTGGGTCATAACTTCCAGAATAAACTCCTAAGTTATCGAAAGTCAAAATATTTGATGCTGCAACATATAATTGGATAGCATTAAGTCCTGTTCTATCTACAAAGCCTTTTTCAACATTATAAGATAAATTTATTGTTTTTAGTCTTAAATACATAGCATCAATTCTATTGAAGTCAGTTGCTACATTATCTACTTGAGGAATACCACCGGTGGTAAAAGTTGGAGGAAATGCCTTTACAATTTCAATATCACCATTTGCTCCTCTAATTGATCTATTTTCATAAGCAAAACTTTTAGCTACAGTTTGGTGACCTGAATGTGACCATGGTCCAGCAGATCCACCAAAAGTAATGGAATATCCACTAGCACCTTGCCATAGCATATCCAAACTCCAGTTTTTATATCTGAACGACATATTTGTACTGTAGTTCCATTTTGGCATACCACCTTGACCGATTACTATTTGATCTCTCCAGTCAATTAAACCATCACCATTTTGATCTATTCTGATCAAGTTTCCTACAATAACAGTAGCATTTCCTGCACCATCAATATCTACTGGATGGTTATCAATCTGACTCTGTGAGGTAAAAAATCCATTTGTTTGATAACCCCACTGACGGTCATCCCAATTTCCAGTTAAAACATATCTTCTATTATATTCTGCATTTGCAGCAGCTGTTGCAGCATCTACACCTGTTGTAGGAAGAATGTTTTCTTCCCAACTTACATATTTTCCTCTAGAGTAAGAAACCATAGGGTTAATACTATAGGAAACATTTCCAATTTTTCCTTTGTGTTTTAACATTAAATCAAACCCTCTATTATCTCTAGAGTTAAGATTAGTTCTAGGAAGGCTTGCTCCAAAATGAAAAGGAATATCAGAATCTGGAAGAGCCAATATGTCTTCTCTTAATCTATAGAATACATCAAATTCAAATCCTAATCCACCATCCCACAAAGTACCATCTAAGCCGATATTAGCAATTTTCATAGTCTCCCATGTGACTAGAGCATTTGCAAGACCTGCCGAAGATATAATTGGATAAGGCTTACCATCAAACATGTAGAAACCAGATGAAATATTATATCCAGTCAAAAAGTCAAAATTTGAAATAGCATCATTACCCATCATTCCATAGGACATTCTTAATTTTAAGTTGTTCCAAGCAGAATTATCTTTCATAAAGTCCTCCTCAGAAATTCTCCAACCAAAACTAGCACTTGGAAAATATCCCCATCTTCCATCCACAGCATATCGAGCAGTTGCATCCGCTCTCATAGTCATCTCAAAAAGGTATTTTTGATCGAAAGTATAATTAATCCTACCTACATAACTAGAACGAGCACTTTGAGAAAAAATTTCAGCATTATTTCTTTCTGCTTCAGATGAATAATTTAAATAGGGTGCCTCAAATGATAATGGGTCAGTTCTTGATCCCATTAAATAATCTCTTTCAAATGTAGTGGACTCCGCAACAAAAGTGGCTTTTAAATCATGTTGATCCCAAGAATTTTCATAATTTAAAGTTAGTTTTGGAAGTAATTCCATATCACGATCTGAATTAACACTTATGAAATCTCTTTGGTATGTACCAAAAAAAGTATATGCAGCATCCCCTTCCCCATCTAAAGGATCGTAGGTATACATGTTAAACTTCTTTTGAATTTGCTTGTTCCATTCTGTTTGAGTTTCCATATTCAAACTAGCAGTTGCAGTTAATCCATTAATAAAAGGAACATCATACTTTAAGCTAATACGTGCTTGTAGATTGTTATCTCTATCTACTCTAGTTCCAGAATGAGACTTTCTTACCATATAAATTGGAGAATAAGGTGTTGCAGCTCCAGTTTGTGAGGCATAAGAAGGATCAGGGAATATTGGAAGATTAGTGGGTTTTCCTGTACCTAATCTATTATACATTTCACTGATTCCAAAGTTAGCTCTATCCAAAGTAGTCTGGCGGTAACTTAAATCTACTGAAGCACTTAAATTATCTGTAAACTTTGCATCCAAGTTAGTTCTAATATTATATCTGTTCAGAGTATAATCTGCATCTCTAAAAGCACTTTCAGTATCTGAAAATCCTAGAGAAATAAAATATCCCATTTTTTCTCCCCTTCCACGAGCACTTAAATTATGCTGAGTTTGAGGAGCCCAGTCTTTATAAGCAGTTCTATACCAGTCTACACCATCAAAATCTTCTCCTGTAATTCTATTAAAAACTTTTTTTCTTGTAGTATCATAATCCAAATATTCTGGCATTTCATTCTCTGCACCCAATCCATTTTCCTCCATCAATTCAGCAAATTGATGAGCGTTGACAGTATTAGGCATAGTAATTAGGTTAGACCAGGTAGTATTGCCATGGTAAGTGAATTTCGCTCCCTTTGCAGCATCCGATCCTCTTTTTGTTGTAACAAGAATAACACCGTTACCAGCTCTTGCACCATAAATTGAAGCAGCACCATCTTTTAAAACAGAAATTGATTGAATATCATTTGGATCAATTTGACCAAGATTAGATTCAACTCCATCAATTAGAATTAAAGCAGGACCAAAGTTTCTAACACTTAGGGTAGCCCAATCATAACCTGGCAAAGATCCTCCTTGTCTAGTAGACAATCCCGCAATCTGTCCCATAAGAAGGGTTGTCGTATTTTGTGCAGGCTTTAAAGTTAGTTCTTCAGCAGATACGGTTCCAATAGCTCCTGTTAAAGACTTTTTAGTTGTAGATCCATAACCCGTAACAACTACTTCTTCAAGCTGAGCTACATCCTCCACCAATGCAACATCTAAAGTAGATGATGAAGTTGATAAAGTCTGGGTAATAAATCCTAGGTAACTAAAAACTAAGTTAGAGTTGTCATTTTGTAAAGTAATCGAATAATTACCATCAAAATCTGATGTCACACCATTCACTGTTCCTTGCTCAATTACAGAAACACCAGGCATGGGTGAACCATCTGCGGTTATTGTTCCAGTAATTGTCTTCTGAGCAATTAACGATCCTACTCCAATGAAAAACATCAGAAGAATAGATAAATAATTACGTTTATTCATAATATTTTAAGTTTTAAATACTTGTTGTAAGTTTCAAATATATGTAAAAAATGAAAATATCTAGATTTTTTTTCATCTAGTTTCTTGAAGATGAATTTTTTATAATTATTGTATTTAATAATTATGATATTCTCAATTAATAGGCTTTATTGTAAAGGAATATGTAAAATTTCCGGGTTGAATAAGATATTTCATCAAAGGTCTAGCCCCCCAGCTGTTATCCCCGCCTATTCCCATTTGTTTTAAGTCAATATTTAAACTTATAAAATCTCTTTTAGCAATATCAACAGGTTTTCTCTGTTTTTTTACAATTCTTGACCTTGGTGAAGCTTTTTCTCCAGGTTTATTCTCTCTTAAACCATCATCAAAATCTTCAATGGTATTGTAATGTGCACTGAAAGAAATATAGGGGTCTCCAAATACTTTTAGACCTACTCCATTATTATCCTTTAATTCCAGCCACTTTGTTTCAGTACGATAACCATTCTCTTGTGGTCTAGAATACTCAAATCCTAATTGATCAACTGAAGAGTTATATATACCCATAAATGCAGAATCTTTTCTGTCTATATAATTTTCGTGCGGTCCCCTACCATACCAAGAAACATTACTATAATTTTTAGGAATTTGTAGATTCATCCCAAATCTAGGCATTTCAGCATCCACCAATCTTCCATTATATCTAAAGTCATTTGATATTTTAACTTCGCCTTCAGGGTTAATTAAAAATGTAGTAGTATACAGGGATTTAATATTTGCCAATTCATATTGGACCGAAACCTTAACATTCTTACCAAGAACTTCGTGATTAATACTTTTTAGTGTCCTTTGATTAGAAGCTACCTTCCATTGTTTAGATCTAACAGGTAATTGATTTCCATAATCATTATCTATTGGTGCTCTCCAAAAGTTTAAATAAGGTGCTTTATCAATAAATTCTTTTCCATTGACAATATAACTATTCATGTCTCCGGAAGATTTATTAAAAGAAAAGGATACTTTTTCATTATGTATTTTAATTAAATCATCACTTATATCAACTTTAAGTGATTTTGATGAATTAGAAAGAGTATTTCTAACCCTAGATTCTTGAATTACCAATTGTTCATTTAAAATCAAATGGCCCGAAGGAATTAAATTTTTGCTATTACTCAAAAACCCATAGACATTTAAATGATAATCGTGGAGCTTCTGAACATATCCCTTAATTTGAATTTCCTTCAGAAAACTATTGTTTATAGGAATATTGATAATTGTTGAAGACTGAGGTTTTAAGTCAATATCAAAATTTCCATTTTCTATAACTTTTCCATCTTTTAAAAGTTCATATTTAAAATCAAATTCATTTAGATTGGTGAAAAAATATTGATTTTCAAGTTTTACTGAAATAGATCTAACACTCTTTTCTAATGAAAATCTTGCATCCTGATATACTTTTTTTATTTCAGCCATCGCTGGATGAAAAGTCCTATCAGTATTTACTAAACCATTCATACAAAAATTGGTGTCGTTATGATAGGTGCTTGGTGAAAAATCTCCTCCATATTTCCAATATTTCTTTCCATCACTAGTATAATCAGCTAGACCTTGGTCTACAAAATCCCAGATAAAACCACCTTGCATTTGCCTTTCTTTATATACCATTTCCCATAAATCTGCAATATTTCCATTACTATTTCCCATAGCATGAGAATACTCTGCCCAAATAAATGGTCTGTATGGAAATCTTCCTAAATATTCCCTTTTTAATTGATTCATTGTTTTATACATCCATCCTAAAAAATCGGTATGAGGTTTTAAATTAATTCCCATTTTTTTAAGATCAATCCTATCAGAAGTTCTTTCATAAAAAACTAATCTAGATTTGTCATAGTCTTTTATCCATTCGTATCCTTTAACAAAAATTGGACCATCTCCAGCCTCATTTCCTAGAGACCACATGATTATTGATGGATGATTCTTGTCTCTTTCTACCATTCTAACCCATCTATCCATATGCATTGCGTCGAATTCAGGTTTAAATGCAGGGGTATTCTCTTTTTCATAACCAAAACCATGAGATTCTACATTAGCCTCATCAATAACATAAATACCGTATTTATTACAGAGCTCATACCAAAAGGGATCGTTAGGATAATGAGAAGTTCTTACAGCATTTATATTGTTTTGTTTCATTATCTCTATATCTTTCAACATAGATTCCTTAGATACAACATGACCAGTAAATTCATCATGTTCATGTCTATTAACTCCTTTAAAAAGTATAGGTTGATTGTTAACCAAAACCTGCCCTCCATCAAGTTCAATTCTTCGAAATCCAATTTGCTGACCTATCGCTTGTGTTTCATTTCCGTTTTGAATTAAAGTTGTTGTCAAATAATATAAATTAGGCTGTTCAGCACTCCATAGAGAAGGCTCTAAAATCTCTTTGCTGAGATTTACCTTTAAAGTACTAAGGGATTCCATTTCAACATCTTTATCAAAGGTTTCAATTAATTGACTTTTATCATCATATAATTTAGATCTAACTTTTATTTTAGAATTGGAATTGTTATAATTTCTAATATCAACATCTATATTGAAATCAGATGTATTCAAATCTTTATTTAAGTTGGTTTTTACAAAGAAATCTCTTATTGCTACTTTTGGTTGTGCATATAGAAAAACATCTCTTTCAATTCCACTGAGTCTCCAAAAATCTTGATCTTCCAAATAAGTTCCATCAGACCATCTAATTACCTGAAGCATAAGAGCATTTTTTCCTTTTTTAATATATTTTGTAATATTAAATTCAGCTGGAGTTTTACTCCCTTCAGAATAACCTACTTTCACTCCATTTACCCATATATAAAATGCTGAATTAACCCCAGCAAAGTGAATAAAAACTTCTTTATCATTCCAATCCTTATTGATTTTAAACTTTCTATGATATAAGCCAATTGGATTATAATCTTTTGGCATATATGGTGGATTAATCTCATAGGGATATATTATATTGGAATAAACTGGAAAATCTTCAGAATGAAATTGCCAATCTGCAGGAACTGGAATTTTTCCCCAACTCTTAACATTACCCTTTTTTAAAAAGAAATTTGATGGAACAGAATCAATATTACGATAAAGTTTAAAATCCCATTTTCCATTTAAAGACTTGTATAGCTCATTATTTGATAAATCATTTTCAATTAAATGTTTTTCACTACTAAAAGGATAAAAAGTGGCGTGTGATTTTTCTGTATTAATTGAAAAAACAGATAAATCCTCCCATTCCCTGTACTGTGAGTTTATAATAGTAGAGCTAATTAAAAACAAGAAGACTAATAACTTATACTTTTGCATTGTAAATTTTTTATAAATTTTTATGAAGCTCAATATATAAATTATATTATTTACTTTTAAAAAAACAATAGTATGATGCATATTACCCAAAAAACATTAAGGATAACATTTATTTTACTTTTTTCCATTTTATTTTTTTCTTGTAATAATCAAGATGAAAAACCTAATATTGTTTGGCTAGTAACTGAAGACAATTCGATACATTATATGAATTTGTATACAAAAGGTGGTGCTGAAATGCCTGCAATTTCAGCTTTAGCTAATCAAGGAGTTGTATTTGATAATGCATTTTCTAATGCTCCTGTTTGTTCTGTTGCAAGAAGCACAATAATTACTGGAGCTTATGCACCTAGAATTGGAACACAGTATCATAGAAAAATGTCTCAGGTAAAGCTGCCTGATAATATTAAACCTTTTCCTATTTATTTAAAACAGGCAGGTTATTATGTCACTAACAATGCAAAGGAAGATTATAATTTTATTAAGGAAGAAAAGATTTGGGATGAATCTTCCCTAAAAGCAACATATAAGAACAGAAAAGATGGACAACCTTTCTTTCATGTCCAAAATTTTCACAACACACATGAAGGAAAATTACATTTTAATGAAAAACAACTTTCAGAAGCTCTTGATTCAAATAATTTAGATAGCATAAAACCGTTCCCTTACCATCCCGATACACCTACTTTCAGATACACTCAATCTTTGCTACATAATCATCATAAAGATGTAGATAAAGAAATGGGAAAATTTATTGAAAATTTAGAAAAAGAGGGATTGATGGAAAATACGATCATATTTTATTATGGAGACCATGGTGGAGTTTTACCAAGAAGCAAAGGATATTTATATGAAAGTGGACTTAATGTCCCCATGGTTGTTCGTGTTCCAGAAAAATGGAAAAAACTATCTCCGTTTAAAGGGGGAACTAGAACTTCTTCTTTTGTTGATTTTGTTGATTTAGTTCCAACAGTATTGTCATTAGCTGGAATAAGAATACCTGAAGGAATTGACGGAACTCCTTTTATGGGTAAAGGATTAAAAAAGAGTCAGATTGAAAAACAGGATACTACATTTGGTTATGCAGATAGATTTGATGAAAAGTATGATTTAGTTCGATCCGTTAGAAAAGGGAAATATAAATACATACGTAACTACCAACCTTTTAATGTAGATGGATTATATAATTATTATCGATATAAAATGTTAGCATATAAAGAATGGCATAAACTATATCAAGAGGAAAAATTAAATAAAATACAGAGTCATTTTTTTAATGCAAGATCCCCCGAAGCACTTTATGATATTGAAAAAGACCCTCACGAAATAAACAATTTGGCACAAAATGACCAGTATAAAGAAACCTTAATTAATTTGAGAGAAACCTTAAATAATCATGTAGTTTCTCAAGCTGATCTTAGTTTTTTTCCTGAACCTTATTTTTTAGAAAATGGACTTGAAAATGCAGTGAGTTTTGGTCAAGAAAATAAAAATTTAATAGAAAAACTTATAACAACAGCTGATCTTAGTCTACAGCCTTACAATGAGGTTTCTTCTAAAATTAAAGATGCATTAAATAATACAAATCCTTGGATAAGATATTGGGGTCTTATAACATGTTCATCTTTTAGATTGGAAGCAAAAGAGCACTTAAATAAAATAAAATCCATATTTGAAAACGATTCAGAAAACTTAGTAAAAATAAGAGCAGCTGAGTACCTTCTTTTGAATGATTTAAAAATAGATGCCTCCAAAATAAATGATTTACTTAAAAATGCTAATTCTGAAGCCGAAGCTAATTTGATGCTCAATACCTTGGCTTTGATTAAAACAAAAAATCCCGATTACAAATTAGAACTAAATAAAAGTGTATATCCAGATAAATGGTTTGAAAAGGAAAATGGTCTTGTTAACAGAAGAATGAATTATCTAACTAATAACGAATAGCTTTTATGAAAAAAATATTAATCTTATTTTTTTTAGCTACTTTTTTTTCTTGTCAAACTAGCCATAAAAAGGAAGAAAAGCCTAATATAATTTTAATTGTTGCAGATGATTTAGGATGGTCGGATCTATCTTATATGGGCTCAAAATATTACGAAACACCCAATATTGATAAGCTTTCAAAAAGTGGAATGACTTTTTATAATGGATACGCTTCATCAGCAAATTGCGCACCCAGTAGAGCAAGTATGCTTACTGGAAAATACCACCCTTTTCATGGGATTTATACAGTTAGAAACTCAGATCGAGGAAATAAAAAAACAAGAAAAATTATTCCAATTAAAACGAAGACAAAACTAGATTTAGAATATTTTATAATCCCTGAAATGCTAAAAGCTAAAGGATATACTACGGGGCATTTTGGAAAATGGCACATGGGACCAAAGGGATATTATCCAGAACAAATGGGATTTGATGTAAATGTTGGAGGAAACCGCCATGGTGGGCCAGGCAGTTATTTCCCTCCTTATGTAAATGTAAATATAGAAGACGGTCCTGATGGAGAATATTTAACTGATAGAATCGGAAATGAAGTAGTTGAGTTTATTGATAATAACAAAGACAATGCTTTTTTTGCTTATGTTCCTTTTTTTTCAGTTCACACCCCTATTCAATCTAAAAAATCAATTCAAGAAAAATATTCAAAAAAAATTGGAGATGAAAATCATAATCGAGCAGATTATGCTGGCATGGTTCATTCTCTTGATGAAAATATAGGAAAAATTTTAGATAAAATTAAGCAATCAGGATTATCAAAAAATACCTTAATTATTTTTACTTCTGATAATGGGGGAATTACAGCAATATCGAATCAGTATCCTCTAAGAGCTGGAAAAGGATCATACTATGAAGGAGGGATAAGAGTCCCTTTGATTTTTTCATGGCAGGGTAAAATAAGTGCTGGAACAAAATCATATGAAAGAGTAAGTAATATTGATTTTTATCCAACTATAAAAAATATAATAGGCCACAACAATGAAAATTTAAAACTAGATGGTATAGACCTAAATCCAATTTTTGAAGGAAATGAAATTAAAAAAAGAGCATTATTTTTTCATTTTCCTATTTACTTAGAAGCCTATGATGTTCATAATGATAATGGAACGGATCCCTTATTTAGAACAAGGCCAGGATCTGTAGTGATTAAAGATAATTGGAAACTCCATCATTACTTTGAAGACAATAAAATAGAACTTTATAATATTGTAAAGGATGTTTCAGAGTCTAAAAATTTAAGTGAAATAAACAAAGAAAAAACAAAAGAACTTTTAGATGATTTAACAAAGTGGAGAGAAGATAATAATGCCCCTATTCCATCTGAAAAAAATCCTAATTACAATCAGAAATTTGTAGATAGTTTAAACTATCTAATCAAGAATAAAAAGATTAAGGGAAAGGTCAATAAAAATGAAAAAATTGATGACAAAAACCCTTTTTAAAATTAATTTTTGAATCTATCAGGATTCAACTTATTATACTCTTTGTTAGCTAGTAGACCTAAAAAAGCTGGATCCATTAGTGTCTTATACCATTTACTATACTTGTATTTTAAACTATCATACATCTCCTGATTTTGATTTTTTAAATTAGTTTTTTCAGAAATTTCATTTTTCAAATTATAAAGGGCATCTGACTCTTTGTTTTTAATAAATTTAAATTTTTCCGTTCTCACTGCAGAAGCTTCGTATCTTAGGTTAACATCATTTTGCATCAAATTATTTCGCCAAAATAAAAAGTCGTGAGGCTGATCCTTGTTTTCCCCTTTTAGAAAAGGAATAAGATTAACCCCATGCAACTCATTTTTGGATTCAACAAGTGGAGATGTTAATGCTTTTGAAGTAGCAAAAATATCTAAAGAGATAACTGGTTTATCAAATATTTGTCCACCTTTAATTTCTTTTGGCCATTGCATTACAAATGGAACTCTAATTCCTCCTTCAAATAAATTTCCTTTTTTCCCACGAAGCTCTCCATTATCTGAATCTCCTCTCAATCTTCCTCCATTATCTGAAAGAAAATAAACAATGGTATTTTCATAAATCCCTTTTTCTTTTAGTTTTGAAATGATATTTCCAACACCATCATCTACAGCGCTGACCATTGCAGCGTAAATTCTTCTGTTTTTTTCCTTAATGTGACTATATCTTTTAAGATATTTTTCTGTTGCTTGTAATGGTCCATGAGGAGCATTGTAAGCTAAGTAGATAAAAAAAGGATTGTCTGCATTTCTGTCAATAAAGTCCACACTTTCTCTTGATAATGCATCAGTTAAATATTCTTTTTCTACTATTCTCTCTTCATTTCTTAGAAGTTTAGTTCTATATGCAGCACTTTGACTTTTAACCTTAGTTTCATCTTCTAAGTTCCATTCGTGAGGAAAATACCTATGACCACCAGTTAAAAATCCAAAAAATTCATCAAATCCTCTTTTCATTGGTCTTAAACTCTGATGAGCTCCTAAGTGCCACTTTCCAACAGCAAATGTTCTATAATTAGAAATTTTTAACATATCGGCTATTGTTTCTTCAGATAATGGGAGTCCCATATTAGGATCTTTTGGTGCAAAAAGTGGGTTTTTACCAAACCCAAAAGTATCCTGGTATCTTCCAGTAATTAAACCAGCCCTACTTGGTCCACAAACAGGATAAGAAACATAGCCTTCAGAAAATATAACGCCATTATCAGCAATATTATCAATGTGAGGAGTTTTAATGTCTTTAGATCCATTAAAACCAACATCAGCATATCCTAAATCATCTACTAAGATTAATATTATATTAGGGTTAGTATTTTCTTTTTTATTATTACATGAAATAGTAAATAGAAGTAAAATTATAAG